>Ga0209039_10001529_pt1 | contig 21304 bp, 20 predicted proteins | sample BogFormECP12_OM1_FD_188238 | JGI IMG/M metagenome (GOLD analysis project Ga0209039, IMG submission 188238) | Bog forest soil microbial communities from Calvert Island, British Columbia, Canada - ECP12_OM1 (SPAdes) (version 2) | ecosystem: Environmental > Aquatic > Freshwater > Wetlands > Bog ...
ATCGCGCACTACCGCATCACCGGCCGGCTGGGCAGCGGCGGGATGGGAGTGGTGTACGAGGCGCAAGATCTTACTCTGGGGCGCAAAGTCGCGCTCAAGTTCCTTCCGGCGGAAATGTCGCGCGACCAGAATGCAATGCGAGCGGTGGCAATTTGAAGCAGATCACCCGTGGGCAGGCAGGACAAGTTCGCTGTGTGCTCGCCCGACAGCCGGTGGGTGTACTACCTCGAGGAAGGAGATCAGGGAAAGCTGGCTCGCGTCTCGATTGCTGGCGGGCCCTTGCAAACCATCTCAAACCTCGCAATTTCAGACGGCCTCTTCGACGTCTCTCCCGATGGCAAGTTGGCGGCATTCGGCACGCTGGAGCACACCGGAGAACACAAGGAAAAGTTAGCTCTGGTGGCCACCGACTCCGGCCAAACTAAGATTCTGGATTTTGAGCGCCTCCGGTTCGGACTGCTTCGTTTCAGCCGTGACGGCAAAGCGGTGGTCTACCCCACACGCGACAATGGAGCGGACAATCTCTGGCTGCAGCCGCTCGACGGGTCCAAGGGGCACGCCATCACCGATTTCAAATCGGAGCGCATCCGCGACTTCCACTGGTCGTTCGACGGCAAACAACTGGCGATGGTCCGAGGACACACGGATTCGGATGTGGTCCTGCTGCGCGATATGCGGCAATAGAATGAATTCAGTCTCAAATATTAAAGGCGGCCATCCCTGGCCGCCCTTATTCGAATTGTTACTTGCGAAGCGCTCTAGACGCCCTTGACGTTCTCAGCTTGCCAGCCCTTGGGGCCCTTGACCACGTCAAACTGTACTTGCTGACCTTCCTGCAGACTGCGGAAGCCACTAGCCTGGATGGCGGAGAAATGTACGAAGACATCCTCGCCATTCTGGCGGCTGATGAAACCGTAGCCCTTGGCGTCGTTAAACCACTTCACTGTTCCTGTTTCCATGTTGTTGCAATTTCCTTTTTCGTTGATGTAGCGCTGAAACTTTTCGGGTCTTCTGCAGGCAGGTCACACGCTGGGTTAAGCGGAGATACCGGATACTGCGAAGGAGCTCTAAAGATCAAACGCAGCTTCATTATATGCGAAGTGCCCTGAAATAGCTACACATTTCATTAGAGACCATCCCTAAGCCCCAGAAATTAAGGGCCCTACGGGGATTGCCGTCATCAGGAATTGCATTGCAGAATGCAGATTTCCGAATGCAGAATTGAAAACCTTGCGGCCCGCCTCGGTTCTTGGGGCCTCGGCATTCTGACATCTTAAGTTCTGCAATCGGGTAGTCGATTTGCGACGTTTCGGCAAAAGACTCATCATTGAAGAATGCGTTCAGGAATGCGTTTGCGGATTCTGCTGGCTTCTGTGGTGCTCACGGCGTCAGCGTGGGCGGGGATTGTGGACGACGTTCGCATCGCTCTGATGCAGAACAATTTCTCGGCGGCGGAGTCGGAACTGGACTCTTATCGCACCCAGCGTGGGGTCACCGCCGAATATCTTGAGGCCTTCTCCTGGATGGGGCGAGCGGCTCTGGATCAGCGCAAATACGATCAGGCCGCGGCTTATGCTAAGCAGACTAAGATCATGGTGCTGGACCTACTGAAGCAGCGCTCCCTCGACAGCGATCCGCAACTGGCGATCGCCCTCGGAGCGGCGCTCGAAGTGCAGTCGCAATTGCTGGCTGCGCGGGGTCAGCGGACGCAGGCTATCGCGTTGCTGCAATCGGCGCTGCGGACGTATGGGAATACCTCCATTCACGACCGGCTGCAAAAGAACCTGAACCTGCTCTCGTTGCAAGGAAAACCCGCTCCGGCTCTGAAATCAGAACAGGCGTTAGGCGCAAAGCTGACACCACTCGTGCAGCTCAAAGGATCGCCCGTGCTGCTGTTTTTCTGGGCGCACTGGTGCGGAGACTGCAAAGCCGAAGCGCCCATCATTACGCAGTTACGCTCGGAATTCGCCCGCAAGGGATTACAGGTGATCGGGCCGACTCGGCTTTATGGCTACACCGCGCAGGTCGAGCACGCCTCGCCGAGCGACGAACTGGGATACATTGATGCCGTCCGGCGTCGCTTTTATAGCGGGCTGCTCGACATGCCCGTGCCAGTCAGCAGGTACAACTTCGATACTTACGGCGCGTCGACCACGCCAACCCTTGTGCTGCTGGATCGCACGGGCAAAGTGGCGATGTACCATCCCGGGGCGCTGCCGTACGGTGAGTTGCGGCAGGAAATTGAGAAGGTGGTGGCGCGGTAGGACGTCCCCGCCATACAGTCCAACCGTTACAATCTCCCCGTGAACCTCGACGACACGATTGTCGCGATCGCCACGCCTCCCGGGCGCGGGGGCATCGGCATCGTGCGGTTGTCCGGACCCGATGCGCGCAAGATTGCCGCGCCAATGCTGCGGCTGAAGCATGAGTTGGAGCCGGGAAGAGCGGTGTTTGGGGAACTGATCGAGGCACAGCCCATCACAGCGGGCATGGAAGAAGTCAAAGTCCCCACCCTAGCCGCAAAAAACGCGGCTAGGATGGGGCACCCGCGGACAGGAGTGTCTGCGCCACACGAGCAGCGCATCGACGAAGTTGTCGTCACTTACTTTGCCAAGCCGCACTCGTACACCACCGACGACATTATCGAGATATCCGCGCATGGTTCTCCGGTTGTGCTGCGGCACGTTGTCGAGCTTTGCCTGGCCGGCGGGGCGCGCCTGGCGGAGCCGGGCGAATTCACCATGCGAGCCTTCCTCAATGGCCGCATTGACCTGACGCAGGCCGAGGCCGTCCGCGAACTGATCGACGCGCAGACCTTGTATCAAGCCAAGGTGGCAGCGCAGCAGTTGGAGGGGGCGCTGTCGCGGCGCTTGCAGCCGGTCAAGCAGAAACTGGTCGAACTGATCGCGCTGCTCGAGGCGGGCATTGATTTCGCCGAAGACGATGTTTCGGTGTTGCCGGATGCCACGATTCTCGATCACATCGCCCGTGTACGCGAGCCGCTGGAACAACTTGCCGCCAGCTTTGCCTACGGCAAGATCGTGCATGAAGGCTTGACGCTGGCGATCGTGGGCCGTCCGAACGTGGGCAAGTCGAGCCTGTTCAATCGCCTGGTGGAACGCGAGCGCGCCATCGTCACGGCCACTCCCGGCACGACGCGCGATCTGGTCAGCGAAACGGTGGCGATTGGAGGAATCCCGGTCAGGCTGGTGGACACCGCGGGCATCCGTCAGGCTCTCGACGAAGCCGAGTCGATCGGCATTCGCAAATCGATGGAGGCGCTCGCTGACGCGGACCTGGTGCTGGTGGTGGTGGATGCGTCGCAGACGCCTACGAAGGAGGACGACGAACTGGCGAGCCAGGCCATGGACCGTGCGGCGATCATCGTGAGGAACAAGTCAGATCTGTCGCCAGCCCCGGAGGGGCTACCGAACCTAGCCCAGCGCTTCAGCGCTGGGACCGCCGGTGGAGACGCCCGCGTCCCGGAGGGACGCCTGAACCGTGTTCCTCAAATCCGCACATCGGCGATAACCGGTGAGGGCATCGCCGAACTGCGCGCGGAGATTCTGCGGCACATTGGTGGAGAGGCCGGGGCGCAAGGCGAAGCAGGCTTTCTCACCAACGTTCGCCATCACGGATTAATCAAGAATTCCCTGTCGGCGCTGGACGCGGCGAAGAATGCCGTGGCGGCAAGAGTCCCACATGAAATGCTGTTGCTCGATCTCTACAATGCGCTGGGTCCGCTTGACGCGATCACGGGCGCGACCACGACCGACGACATTCTGAATCTGATTTTCAGCACGTTCTGCATTGGAAAGTAGCAGCTACTTCGACAACGCGCCCAAAGCGTCGCGGAATATAGCGTCGAATGAGCCGCCCTTGCCACTCTTTGTCGCTGCGGACAGGGCCTTTTCTGCCGCCGCGCGCGGATATCCCAGGTTGACCAGTGCTGAGAGAACATCTTCTTCCGTCGCGTTCGTGGCAGGAACGGCGGGGGCCGACGCTGGTCCGACTTCCGGCAACTTGTCGCGCAGCTCAAGCACCATGCGTTCGGCAGTCTTCCGGCCAATGCCGGGGATACGCGTGAGCCGGGCCACGTCATTGCCGCGAATGGCGCCGACCATTTCATCGGCGGCCATGCCGCTGAGAATCTTGATGGCCAGGGTCGGTCCGATCCCGCTCACCGTGATCAGCTTCTCGAACAGCATCTTCTCCGCGAGGCGGAGGAATCCGTAAAGCGCGATCACGTCTTCCCGGACGTGCGTGTGAATGTGCAGCACCACTTCCGCGCCGACCGCAGGCAGGTCGGAGAACGTGGGCACGCTGATGGTCACATCGTAACCGACCCCCGCCGTTTCGACGATGGCCTGGTTGGGGTGCTTGGCCAGCAGCTTTCCGCGCAGATGGGCGATCATGTGGTGCCATTGTAGCGGATGGGATGTGTCCGGGGTCTTGGGTGTTAGGTCTTGGGTCTTAGAATGCTGGTCAACGGGCGGCTACGCGATCAAGAGGAGGAATTCGCCGGCGGAAGAGCCGAAGGCCCAAGACCCAAGACCCAAGGCCTATGCCAACGGCAGCGGCTAGAGTGAGTGCGCTTGCTCGCGGCGTCGCGCCTGGATTTCGATGTAGACATTTACCAGCGACACTGCCGCCGGGGTCACGCCGGGAATGCGCGAGGCCTGGCCCAGCGTGCGCGGTTGAATCCTGGTAAGTTTTTCCTGCATCTCGCGCGAGAGCCCGCTGACCGAGCGATAGTCGAACCAATCGGGAATCGTGTGCTGCTCGGCCTTCTTCAGGCGTTCCATGGCGCGCTGCTGCTGCAGCAGGTAGCCTTCGTACTTGATCTCTGTTTCGACCGACTTGAGTTCATTGCGGATTTCGGACGAAATGAAAACCGCAGAGGACCCTTCGGCTCCACTCAGGGCAGGCGCCGAGGACGCGGAGGAATTTCTGGCGAAGAACTCTGGCGCGAGTTCTCTCAGAACTGGCACGAGTTGTTCCACCGTGACCTCGGGGCGCTTCATGAACTGCGCGAGCGTCTGGCCCGTCGCGGATTCCCACTCGACGGCGGTCGTTGCGCTGCCGGCGACAGCAGATTTCTCGTCGCTTCGCTCCTCGGAATGACAACGCTCCAACATTTCTGCAGTGATCCGCGTGCTTTCCAGTACCTTCTTCATCTTTGATAGCCGTTCCTGCTTGGCCTGGAAATCGGCCCAGGCTTCATCCGAAATCAGGCCGACGCGTCGGCCGTGGGGCGTGAGACGGCGGTCGGCGTTGTCAATGCGCAGATGCAGGCGGAATTCAGCGCGCGACGTAAACATGCGGTACGGTTCGTTGGTGCCCTTCGAGATCAGGTCGTCAATCAGGATCGCGGTGTAGGCTTCGGTGCGGTCGAGGACCAGCGGTGGCTCCTGCTTCACCTGCAACGCTGCGTTGATGCCGGCCATGATCCCCTGGCACGCCGCTTCTTCATATCCCGACGTGCCGTTGATCTGGCCGGCGAGAAACAGGCCGGCGATCTTGCGGGTTTCGAGCGTGCGTCCGAGTTCGGTGGGATCAGTGGAATCGTACTCGATGGCGTAGCCGGGCCGCATCATCTCCGCATTTTCAAGGCCGGGGATCGACTTCAGAATCGCGAGTTGCACTTCCACCGGCAGCGATGTGCTCATGCCGTTGACATAAATCTCGTGCGTGTTCAGTCCTTCCGGCTCGAGGAAGAGCTGGTGAGTTGTTTTGTCGGGGAACTTCACGATCTTGTCTTCGATCGAAGGGCAATATCGCGGGCCGATGGACTGGATCTGACCGCTGTACATGGGCGAGCGGTGCACGTTTTCGCGAATGACGCGGTGCGTTTCTTCCGTGGTCCAGGCGATGTAGCACGGAACCTGCGAATCGTGATGGGCAACGCGCCGGGTGCGGAAGCTGAACGGCGTAGGGTCGGCGTCGCCCGGCTGTACCGGAAAGCGCGACCAGTCGATGGTGCGTCCGTCGAGGCGCGGCGGAGTCCCCGTCTTGAGGCGGCAGCCGCGCAGGCCCAGCTTCTTCAGCGCCTCGCCCAGCAGGACCGCGGGCGGTTCCCCCGAGCGTCCCGCGGGATACTGTTGCTCGCCGCAGTGGATGAGCCCGTTGAGAAAAGTTCCGGTCGTGATGATGACGGCCTGCGCGCCGACGGTGCGGCCGTCGCGGAGTTTGACGCCGAGAACGCGGCGGCGGTCGTCGGTAGCCGTCGAGCTTCGCTCGACCGGACAGCCGGGGGCGGCTGTCCCCACACGAGCATTGTCACTCTCCGGCTGAGTGCCGAGTGCTGAATGCTGAGTGCCGTCTTCTACAATCAAATCCGCCACTTCCGCCTGCTTGATCTTCAGATTCGGCTGCGATTCGAGCACCTCGCGCATCTTCAGGCGGTAGGCCTGCTTGTCGCACTGGGCGCGCGGAGACCACACGGCCGGTCCGCGCGAAGTGTTCAGCAGGCGGAATTGGATGCCGACCGCGTCGGTGATCTCTCCCATGATGCCGCCCAGCGCATCCACTTCGCGCACCAGATGGCCCTTGGCGATGCCGCCCACGGCCGGGTTGCACGACATCTGGGCAATCAGGTCAACGTTGAGCGTATAGAGCGCGGTCTTCAATCCCATGCGGGCGGCGGCCATTGCAGCCTCGCAACCGGCATGGCCGGCGCCGACCACGACTACGTCGAATTGTTCGGTGAACTGCATAGATCCGCTCCCGCTGGACTCGGCTAGGTCCCCCGCTCCGCTCGGGATTTCGGCGCGCGGCTCAAACGCCGCGCAAACGCCTCAAACTAGCCCCTTACCCCAGATTCTTTGCACTCTTTCCTCTTTCATTCTAGCAACTTGGCGGCATTGGTGATCTTCATCACTTGCTGCCCCCCGGGTCGGCCCGTATAGTTAGGGAGTCATACGGGGAGCCCCAGGGGGAAGTCATGACCACAGCTGAGTTCTTCGCGCAACTGGATGCCCGGATCGCACCCTACGACCTGCTCTGCCACCCTTTCTACAAGGCATGGGCTTCGGGAGAGTTGACCCGCGACGATCTGCGCGCGTACGCACAGGACTACTACTGTCACGTGGAGGCTTTTCCCTCCTATCTTGCGGCCTTCGGGCTGCGCCTGGAAGAAGGGGAACTGCGCCGAGCCGTGCTGGCCAACATGTGCGACGAGAAGGGCGTGGAAGGCGCGCCGGGAGTGGGTTCCGTGCCGCACTCCGATCTTTGGCTGGACTTTGCGGAAGGCATGGGCTCAAGCCGCAACCTGGAGTGGCACAACCCCGTGCCGGAGATTCGGCAACTTGTCCGGCATTTTCATCACGTGGCCAGTGAAGGCTCGCCCGAGGAGGCCTTGGCCGCTTTCTATGTCTACGAATCGCAGGTGCCGCGCATCGCCCACGAAAAAGGACGCGGCCTGCGCGAGATGTACGGCGCCGACGACAAGACTTGCGGCTACTTTGCGCTGCACGCAACCGCCGATGTGTATCACTCCAACGTGTGGCGCCAGCAACTGGAAAAACGCATCGCGGCCAACCCCGCGGCGGCCGATGCGGCTCTGGATGCCGCTGAGAATGCCGCTCGCATGCTGTGGCAGGCGCTGGATGGGATTGACGCGCGGCGTGCGGCGGCCGTGGCATAGCCGAGACGAGTGCGTGACAAGATTCGGGCCAATGATTCGATAGAATCATTGGCTCATTATCTTTTTTGGAGGAAAACGATTTTGGCTAGAACAATCCCGATCGGGGCGCGCGGCGAGGCCGAGGAGACAGTCGAGTTCAAGCACACGCTGACCTCGCACCATCCGGAATTGCCGCCGGTGTACTCGACGCCCGACATGATCCGGCTGATGGAGACGGCCGCGTTTCACGCCCTGCAGCCTTACTGCGAGGGCGATGAAATTACGGTGGGGACATCCATCAACGTTCAGCATCGCGCCGCCAGCCGCATCGGAACCCGGGTGAAAGCCGAGGCCGTGCTCGAATCCTTCGACGGACGCTTCTACACCCTGTGGGTCACGGCGCGCGACGGTGCGCAGGAAATCGGGCGAGGCACGGTGGGCCGCGCAGTGGTCAGCGTCGGCAAGTTCGCAGGGAAAATGAAGGGGAAGTGAGGCCTCAAGACTGCAAGAACTCTGAATGCAGAAGTCAGAACGCAGACGTCAGAAGTAGGAGCCTAAGACCCAAGACCTAAGACCTAAGACCCAAGACCTAAGACCCAAGACCTAAGACCCAAGACCTACGACCCAAGACCAGAAATTGATTCTCATCGGTGTCATCTCTGATACGCACGGCTTGCTTCGGCCCGAAGCGCTCGAGGCCCTGCATGGATCGCAGCACATTATTCACGCTGGCGACTTGGGCGCGCCCGAGATTCTGGACCCGCTTCGCGCCATCGCACCGGTGACGGCTGTCCGCGGCAACGTGGACAAAGGCCCGTGGGCCCGCAAACTGCTGGACACCGAGATCGTGGAGATCGGCAGCGTGTCTATCTATGTCCTGCACGATCTGGCCCGGCTTGACCTCAAGCCCGAAGCCGCCGGATTCCATGCGGTGATCTTCGGGCACAGCCACGTTCCCCTGCAGGAGAAACGTGGCGGTGTGCTCTATTTCAATCCCGGCAGTGCGGGGCCGCGGCGGTTCAAATTGCCCGTCAGCGTGGGCAGGCTGATCGTTGAACGCGGAGAAGTCCGGGGAGAGATCATTTCGATTTCAGATTGAAGATTTCAGATTGCAGAATTGAAGACCGGCCCGGCGCACAGTACGTCTTAGAAGGGCTGAGTGCTGACGGCTGAATGCTGACGGCTCAGCGTTGCTACAATCCCAGCAGTGTCCCTCTCGTTCCACATCGAAAAGGCCGGCGGCCGGGCCCGCTGCGGGCGTCTCGTCACGCCGCATGGTGAAATCGAAACGCCGGTGTTCATGCCGGTGGGAACGCTCGCGTCGGTCAAGGGAGTGCCGCAGGACACGCTGGAAGAACTGGGCGCGCAGATTATTCTCGGCAACACCTATCACCTCTACCTGCGGCCGGGAGTGGAAACCGTCCGGCGCCTGGGCGGGCTGCACGGGTTTATGGCGTGGCGGCGCGCGATCCTGACCGACTCAGGCGGGTTTCAGGTCTTTAGTCTCAACGAACTGCGCAAAGTGACCGAGGAAGGCGTCACCTTCCGCTCACATCTCGATGGTTCGGCTCATTTCTTCAGCCCGGAAAGCGCGATGGAAGCGCAGATCGGGCTGGGCGCCGACATCATCATGGCGTTTGACGAGTGCACGGAGTATCCCGCAGATCGCGATCGCATGCGAGCCTCAATGGAGTTGACGGCGCGCTGGGCGGCAAGGAGCAAGAAGTATTTTGAGGCGCACAAGAGCGAAGTGCCTTGGAAGCAGGGGTCAGGTGTTAGGGGTCAGAGGACAGGGACCAGTATTCAATCGCGCGCACCCGGTATCCAGTGTCCAGTCGACGGCCGAAGTATCGACGACGTTCCAAGGAATGCCGATCCGATCGTGACTGACCCCTGGCCCCTGACCCCTGGCCCCTGTTCCACGCAATCCCTCTTCGGCATCGTCCAGGGCGGGATGGATCGCGAGCTGAGAAAAGAATCCGCCGAGCGGACGATTGAAATCGGGTTTCCCGGCTACGCCATCGGCGGTCTGAGCGTCGGAGAGCCGCGCGCTCTGACCCGCGAGATCGTCGAGTCCACGCTCGAGCATCTGCCCGCCGGCACGCCGCGTTACCTGATGGGAGTGGGCACGCCGGAAGAAATTGTCGAATACGCCAGCCTGGGCGTTGACATGATGGATTGCGTGCTGCCTACGCGGGCGGCGCGCCACGGTCTGTTATTTACATCGGAAGGCAAGGTCTCGATCAAGCAGGCGCGCTATGCCCAGGACCAGGGCCCGCTCGACCCCAACTGTGGCTGCCGCGTGTGCCAGCGCTATTCGCGGGCTTACTTGCGGCATCTTTATGCATCCAACGAAGTGCTGGCGCAAGTCTTGAACACGATCCACAATCTGAGTTTCTACCTTGACACCATGCGGCGGGTACGGCATTCTATTTCACTTGGGGAAGTGCGGTTTTCTTTCTAGTGTCTGGTCTGGACCGAAACCGTAGACCTCCCCGGATTCGCTGAAGGAACCCGGCCGAAGTCGATCCAAACCCCGTGGTGAAATGACAGCTCCCGCGGCGCTAGACGGCGCGGGCGGTTTTTCGCGGACACATCAGTTAAAGACTCGACCTCATGAATATGCCCTTATGCTTGGCTGTGCAAACCGGTGGCGGAGGGCTGTCCGGTTTGGTGCTGTTCCTGCCCATCATTCTGCTGGTTGTCTATATGTTCTATTCCCAGCAGCGCCGTCAGAAGAAATGGCATGCCATGCTGGATCAGCTCAAGGCGGGAGACAAGGTCACCACCAGCGGAGGCCTGCGGGGCACGATCATCGCGCTGAAAGATGACGCGATCCATCTGCGCATCCCGCCGGACAACCTGCGCCTGGAAGTGACCAAAGCCTCAGTGGTATCGGTGACAACGACTGAGGAAGAAGTGAAAAAATAGGGTTCAGGGGCCAGAGGTCAGGGGTCAGTCGCGGTGAATCACGATGACTGACAACTGGCCCCTGATCCCTGGCCCCTGAACCCTGATTTTTATGAACAAGACTCTTCTCACCAAACTCGGACTCATCATCGGCATACTGCTCATTTTCCTGTTCGGAATCTTTGGGGTCCCGAAGAGCTTTTCCCGCGAGGGACTGCTCGCCGCCATGGCCGACCGTATTCATCTGGGCCTTGATTTGCGCGGCGGCACGCACCTGATTCTCGAGGTGCAGGTCAACGACGCGGTCAATGTGGATGCGCAAAACGCGATCGAAATCCTGAAGCAGCAGATGCGCAGCCACAAGATTGACTACACCGAGATCACTCAGTCGGATCCGCAGAACAATCCGGATCACATCGTTTTGAAGGGTGTGCAGGCCAGTTCGCGCACGGACCTGCTGAGCATCGTGCAGGACCACTTGCCTGAATACAGCATCATCGGGGGAGCGGAAAATTCCTGGAACCTTTCCATGAAGGCGCAGAACCTCACCGACCTCAAGAACAAGGCGGTGACGCAGGCCATCGAGACCATTCGCAACCGGATTGACCAGTTGGGCGTCAGCGAGCCCACGATCGCTCCTCATGGATTAGGCCAGTACCAGATTCTGGTGCAACTGCCGGGCGTGGACGATCCCCAGCGGGTGAAGGACATCATGCAGTCCACTGCCATGCTGGAGATCAAGCAGTCGCTCGGCGGGCCGTACCCGAGCGAGCAGGCGGCCCTGCAGTCGCAGACCCAGCCCGGGATTCTCCCTTCGGACGCGATTCTTCTTCCCGGCCACAACATGCCCGGGACCGAAAGCGAAGGGCCCGCGTGGTATCTGGTGTCCCGCATTTCCGCCGTCAGCGGGAAAGACCTGCGCGACGCGCAGCCCAGCCGCGATCAGAATGGCCAGCCCAGCGTGAGTTTCACGCTCACCACCGAGGGTGGGCAGCGGTTTTACAACTTCACTTCCGCGCACGTGGGTGACAGCCTGGCCGTGGTGCTCGACAACAAGGTGCAGGAAGTGGCCAACATCAAGGAGGCGATCCGCGACCGGGGCGAAATCTCGGGCGGCCGCATGAGCGAGCAGCAGTCGAAGGATCTCTCCATGATCCTGCGCTCCGGTGCTCTGCCGGCCGGCATCAAGTATCTCAACGAGGAGGTCGTGGGCGCATCCTTGGGTGCTGACTCCATCCGCGCCGGCGTGCGCGCCGCCGTCATCGGGATGTTGGCTGTGCTGATCTTCATGCTCGTGTATTACCGCGGCGCCGGTATCAACGCCGATGTTGCCCTGATCCTGAACCTCATCATCCTGCTTGGATTCATGGGCTACTTCGAAGCCGTGCTTACGCTGCCCGGAATCGCGGGCGTGATTCTGACGGTCGGCATGGGCGTGGATTCCAACGTGCTGATTTTCGAGCGCATTCGCGAAGAACTGCGCAACGGCAAGACGCCGTCTTCGGCGGTGGATCAGGGTTTCAGCCACGCCTGGGTCACGATCGTGGATACGCACGTCACCACGATTGTCTCGGCAGCAATTCTGTTCATCTTCGGCACGGGTCCGGTGCGCGGGTTTGCCACCACGCTGACGTTTGGTCTGCTGGCGAACTTGTTTACCGCTGTGTTCGTCTCGCGCGTGATCTTCGACTGGATTCTGAGCCGCAAGCAGCGCGGGGAAGCGCTGAGCATCTAGGAATTGGGTAATTGGGAGATTGAGTAATTGGGAAATTGAAAAGCAAGAACACGCTCTGAGTCGGTTTTCAATTACCCAATTACTCAATTTCCCAATTACGCAATCTTGGCTAAGTCATAGAAAGATAAGGGGCTAGGCAAACCGGTGGAGTTCTTTCGCGACGTAAACATAGATTTTCTTGGCAAAAAGTGGTATTTTCTCGCGTTTTCGCTAATCTTCAGCGTCGCGGGCGTGCTTTCCATGCTGTTCTGGCACGGTATCCCGTGGGGCGTGGAGTTTCGTGGCGGGACTCTGGTAAACGTGAAGTTCTCGCACACGCCAGACTTAGGATTGGTGCGCGCCGATATGAATCGCGCGGGTCTGCACGACCCTAAGATTCAAACGTATGGTCAGCTCACGAACAACGAGATTCTGATCGACCTCGATGTGCGCGAAACCAGCGCACAGGCGCTCGATCAGGGCAAGCTGACGATCATCCGGGCGCTGGAGAAAAATGTTCCAGCAGGGAAACAATGCGGCGCAACCAGCGCCGATGGATGTGACCTGAACAACGCCAGCTCTTTGACAATCAAGAATTACCTGATGGATAAAGACCCGCTCCGTCTGGGTTCCGACGCCGAGCAGAAATACGCGGCGCAGGCTCAGGCGATCGTGGATTATCGCGACAAGACCATGAGCGGGGTGCTGAATTCGATTGACCAGCTTAAGGGCGCGGCCGATCCAGCGGCGGTAGCTTCGTTGCAGGATGGCTTCTTCCTCTCCGATTTCGGTGTGCGCAACGTCGCGATCGTTGGTCCGGAGGTCGGCGGACAGTTGCGCCAGCAGGCAGGTCTGGCCACTCTCTATTCGCTGGGAGGGATGCTGATCTATCTCGGTTTCCGCTTCGAGTGGATTTACGGCGTCGCGGCCGTGATCACGGTATTTCATGACACGCTGATCACGGTGGGGTTCTTTTCTCTGAAAAAGGAGGAGATATCCCTGACCGTGATCGCGGCCATTCTGACCTTGATTGGTTACTCGAATAACGACACGATCGTGGTATTTGACCGCATCCGGGAAAACATTAAACTGATGCGGCGCGAGAAACTGTCGGAGATCGTCAATCGCAGCATTAATCAGACGCTGAGTAGAACGATCTTGACAGCGGGCCTTACCTTCCTTACCGTACTCGCACTCTTTTTATTCGGCGGCGAGGTGCTGCATGGTTTCAGCCTCGCTCTGGTCATTGGCATATTAATTGGAACGTATTCGTCCATCGCGATCGCCGCTCCGATCCTGGTGGCTTATCAGGATTGGCGGATTGAAAGAGGCAAGCGTCCGGCGGCCATGCCCGGCAAGGCTAAGTGAGTACCCCATGGCCCGTAGCGGAAGATGGGTTTAGGCCTTCTATTGTAAGCAGTTAGAGGGATTTGCTGGAAAATCTCTGGCGAGCCGCCATTGAGCTCGCGCGGGGAGCAGGATCCCGGGAGCAAAAAAGGAACGGCCGGTGTCTAAACTTCCGTAGGCTCTGAAGTAGGGGAGAATCTTATGTTTGAAGACAGTCTCATTGAGTCAGGGGGCAGGTTAAAGACCAATCGGGGGCGCACATCCGCAATCGCGTTCTTGCTGGAGATCATGATCATCATTGTGATGATCCTGATCCCGCTGATCTTTACCGAGGCCCTGCCGCGAACACAGCTCATGACCTTCCTGGTGGCCCCCCCGCCGCCGCCGCCACCGCCGCCGCCAGCAGCCGCGCCGGTGAAGATCGTGAAAGTAATCCAGACCGATATCGTGAACGGCGAGTTGCGCACGCCGACCAAGATTCCTCAAAAAGTGCAGATGATTAAAGAAGACGAGGCGCCCCCGCCGGTCATGGCGACCGCGGGTGTCGTGGGCGGCGTACCCGGTGGTGTTCCGGGTGGCCAGATGGGCGGCGTCATTGGCGGCATCGTCAACGCCACCAGCAATTTGCCCGTGCCCAAGATCGCTACGCCACAGCGCATTCGCGTGTCGTCGGGCGTACAGTCGGGCCTTCTCATCCGCAAGGTGAACCCGACCTATCCGCCGCTGGCACGGCAGGCGCGTATTCAGGGCGTGGTGATTCTCCAGGCCCAAATCAGCAAAGACGGCAACATCGAGAACCTGCAGTTGATCAGCGGGCATCCGATGCTGGCCCCGGCCGCGATCGAGGCCGTGAAGCAGTGGAAGTACAAGCCCTATCTGCTGAACGGAGAACCGGTCGAGGTCGAAACCCAGGTGCAGGTGAACTTCACGCTCTCCGGGGGTTAAACTCTCAGGTGTAGCGGGAACCAGGACAGCAGGGAATTGGTATTGGGCCCTCCCCTTCCCACCAAAGCGCGGTGAGCGGGAGCGGCTTTTGAGACAGCTCGAGCCATGCCCTTTTGTTGCCGAGTCCAATTTCGGCCGGGGCGGGTTCGGGCCTGTGTGGCGAAGGCCGCACGTCCGCCGGCGATGTACTTTTCCCGCCAGCGGTTGGCTTTTCAGGAGTATCGTGGTGTCTTAACCAGTAAGAAGCGAATTCAGAGGAGGGAAAAGCAACTCATGCTCGCAGCTCACGTAACAGGAGTCACTCTCAGTCACCTTTCGGCCGCAGCCACCTGGATTCTTCAGGAAGGCGGCGGCATGGCAACCGATCCCCTTGGCTTGTGGAAAGCTATGGGCTGGGTAGCCCGAACGGTAGTCCTAATTCTGTTCGTCATGTCCGGCTGGTCCATCGGCGTGATGATTGATCGCTGGATGGCTTACAGCGCGGCCCGGAAACAATCGCGCGCCTTTGCCCCCGCCGTGGCGGGAGCTCTGCGCGATGGCCGCATTGACGAAGCCATCAAGGTAGCCGAGCGCAACAAGAAGAGCCATCTGGCCAAGGTCGTTACCGCCGGCCTGATGGAATTCAAGGCTCACCAGGACAGCCCCGGCGCGATTCCCGGCGAGACTATTGAAGCCTCGAAGCGCGCTCTGGAGCGCACCGAAGCCATCGTCCACGCCGAACTGAAGCGCGGACTGGGCGGCTTGGCCACCATCGGCTCGACAGCTCCCTTCGTGGGCCTGTTCGGAACGGTGATGGGCATTCTGAATGCGTTCACGGGCATCGCCAACACCAAGGCCACCGGTCTGGCAGCAGTCGCCGGCGGTATCGCGGAAGCGCTGGTCACGACGGCCATCGGGCTGCTCGTCGCCATCCCGGCCGTGATGATGTTCAACTACCTGACCGGTCGCGTGGAAGCGTTCGACGTGGAAATGGACAACTCGTCGAGCGAACTGATCGACTACTTCCTCAAGAAACGCGGCGATCGCCGGTAAAGGCGCAGCGTTCCCCGCGTCTCGCAAAACCGGCGAGACAGGGGCACCCAGTTCCCGCCATGAGTTGCTTGTCCGGCGCCGGACGACTCCGGCGCCGGACCTTCCCAACTTGACGCGGGTGCGCGGTTCCGGCCGCAGCAGGGAGATACCAAAGCTATGGCACTTTCAAAGCGAGACGAAGGATCCAAAATCAGTTCCGACATCAACGTCACACCGATGGTGGACGTGATGCTGGTGCTGCTGATCATCTTCATGGTGGTCACGCCCATGTTGCAGAAAGGTGTCAGCGTGGACATGGCCAAGGTGAATAACCCGACTCCCATGGAGGACGCCGACAAGGAAGACGCCTTGCTGGTTTCCATCACGCGGGATGGGCAGGTGTACCTCGGCAGCGACCGGATTACGGTAGACGCTCTGACGACCAAGGTGAAAGATCGGCTCGCCACCAACGCCCAGAACAAGCAGGTGTATGTAAAGGCGGATATGCGATCGCGGTTTGGAGCGGTCGTACAGGTGGTCGATGCCGTCCGTGCCGCCGGGGTGGATGATCTTGGCTTGCTCACCGATCAGAAGAAGACAACTACGCCCCCGCCGGCTCCACCTACTGCGGGCGGGCAATAGAGGAGAACGACCATGAGTATGGCAGTTGGCACGAAGGGTGGACAAAACGCGAACATCAACGTCACCCCGCTCATTGACGTGCTGCTGGTGCTGTTGATCATCTTCATGGTGATCTCGCCGGTAACGCCGAAAGGGCTGGACGCGCTGGTGCCGCAGCCGCCTCCGCCGAACGCGCCAAAAAACAACACTCCGGACCGCACCATCGTCGTGCAGTTGATTGACCGTGGCGCAAGTCAGGAACCGGGCCTGAAGATTAACAACGAAGACGCGACTTGGGACAACCTGGAAGGGCGTCTCACCGACATCTACAAGCAACGCGCGGAAAAGGTCATGTTTGTGAAGGGAGACGATGCCATCCCCTTCGCGAATGTCGCCAACGTGATTGATATCGCTCACGCTGCCGGTGTGGACAAGGTTGGCCTGATCACCGCCAAGATCGAAGCGGGCAACTAGACTCTGCCCGTCCGGTAGAGCTTTTGGAGTGCGTCTGCGCATCCGGCCCACGGCGCGGGAGCGTACCGCTCCCGTGCTGCCGCAGCCCGCTCTTGCAAACCGCTGTCTCTGGGCCTACGATGCTGTGGCGAGGGAGACTTATACCGCAATGAATAAGAATCTAAGACTGCTCATGCTGGCGGCGGTAGCGCTGGCGCTCATCTCTTCCGTGGGCTGCAATAAACTGCGAGCCCGCGACCAGCTCAACAAGGGTGTCGAAGCCTATAAGAACTCTCATTACGAGCTGGCGATTGATCATTTTCAGCAGGCCGTGCAGCTCGATCCGAGCCTCATCAATGCTCGCATGTATTTGGCTACGGCCTTCGTTTCGCAATATATTCCCGGTGTAGATTCACCCGATAATCTGCGTACGGCGCAACAGGCCATTGATGAATATCAGAAAGTGATTGATGCCAATCCCGCGCGGGATCAGAAGGTGAACAGCGCCAAGGGCATCGCCTACCTGTACCTGAACATGAAAAGGTTTGACGATGCGAAGAAGTATTACCGCATGGCGTCCGACCTTGATCCCAACGATCCGGAGCCCTACTACTCGGTCGGGGTGATTGACTGGACAGCCTGCTACGTGCCGCGCATGGAAGAGCGCGCCAAGCTGGGCCTGAAGCCCGACGAGCACCTCAATCCTAAGAACAAGGACCAGAAGAGAGTCTGCGACGAGCTGAAGGTGAAGAACATGCCCTCTATCCAGGAAGGCATGGATGTCCTGAACAAGGCCATCCAACTCCGTCCGGACTATGACGACGCCATGGCGTACCTGAACCTGATGTACCGGGAGCGGGCCGACGTGGAGTGCGACGATCTCGACGCCCGCACCCAGGACCTGAAAACCGCCGATCATTGGGTGGATGAGGCGATGACGGCCAAACAAGCCCGAGCCGCAAAGGAAGCACAAAAGGCCGCGGGCGGCATCACAACGGATCAGTCGAAGTAAGGCCGGTCCAAGGGAAGATTCACGCAAGCTCAGTCTGATGTCAGGAATGGAGCCTCCTTCGTAACGACGAGAAGGAGGCTCTTTTTTGTTCCCTACGCCGGCAAGCGTCTGCCGCCGAACTACTTGCTATAAAGGCGCACTTCGACCTTCACCAATTGCCAGCGCTGCACCTTCGGAAACACTTCCGGAAGCACTCGATTCATCATCACGGTCGTGGGATCAGGAATCTCCAACGTCTCGTTGTACATCAGCATGATCCACATGCGGGAATGGCCGGAAGCGGCCGAGCGCAGGAGATCCTCGGTGGGCTTGCCCGTGAAGTCGCGGTAGTCGAGGCCTGAGCCGTGACGCGGAAAGAGAATCTCCGGTCCGAGAGAGGCGCTGAAGTCAGGGCTAGCGGTGTTCTTCCCGGCACGGAGGGAGCGGAAAAACTCATACGGCACGCGTGTTTCGGCGATGTGGAATAGGATCGCGTCGCCCGGCTGGGCTTGGTCCAGAATGAAATTGGCCGCGGCGCCCGAGGCGTCCCGCTCCGTGTCGAAGTCGTGACCGTAAACGAAAAAGATTCCCTGCGAGCAAAAGAGCAGCACCCCAGCCAGCGCTGCTGCGAGCAGCCAGCCTTTCCGCAAGCGGGCCAACCCGGCAGCAACCAGGATAAGCAGCGCGGGCAGGCAGAAGATCATGTAGCGAGCCAGGAAGACCGGACGCGCAAACGAAAGCACAACGGTCAGCAGTATAGGGAAGAAGAGCCAGACGAGTAAGAATTGGCATCGCCAAGTTTCCCAGGTCGGATTGCGTGCCCACAGACGCTTTTCGAGCGGAGCGACAGCAGCGATACAAGCGACGGCGTACATTGCTGGGAGCGGCCACCCGTTGCTGCCCGCCAGATTTTCGAAAAATCGAAGCAAATCGTGCATCCCAGGCCGGGGAATCCAACGGATGGGGCCGGCTCCGGTCTTGGCCACAAAAATCAGTAGAGGAAGTACCGCCAGCGCGATGGTGCGCCAGGCGCGCCGCAAATCCGCCGAGATTCTGGCCCTAGATTCATCTGTGCTGTGGCCGGGGCTGCCTAACCAGCGAACGACCAGCCAGTGTGCCGCGACCAGCAGCAACGCGTAGAAATGCGCGTAGACTGCCAAGATGCTGGCGAGAATGTAACACATCCGAAAGCGGCGTTCAGGTTCTCGCAGATAGGCAATCAGAAACCCCGACGACAGCGTAGCCAGTAGCAGGAAGAGCGCGTAACTGCGCGCTTCCTGGGCATAGCGAACGCTATAGGCATTGAATGTCAGAAGCGCGGCCGCGGTTAGTGCGACTCGCCGGTCGTAGAGGAGCCTGGCCAGCCAGTAGATGGCCGGAATCGTCGCCGCGGCCATCATTACCGACAAGCAGCGAATGAAGAACTCGCTTGGCCCATGTCGCGGACCAACGTTCAGCCAGATCCGCAGCAGAAGGTAGTACAGCGACATGTTGGCTTCCCGCCACCAGAGCAGGTGAAGGAAGCTCCGCCAGTCGATCCGGGCGACCTCTGTGCTGAAACACTCATCAAACCAGAAGGGTTTCGAAGCGAGGCCCACCAGGCGAATGGCTGTGCCGGCGGCCAACAGCAACAGAAGGGTCATCCAGCATGCCCATCGCCCTGGCGCGGAGGGCGACTTTGAAGCGTTTGCGCTCTGATTTGTCGGGGCGTCAGGTGGCAGCATGCGGAGTGTGAGAGATTAGACAATTTCAGATGATACTATGCTAGGGAATTTGCCGGTGTTTGCCAGCCGGCGCATGCGAGCCGATGTGTGCGAGCGGAGCCCCGATTGTGACATCCCTTGATACCGCGCCGCGGGAAACTCCGGCCATGACCAACGATCCCTGGAAGGGATGCGTGTCAGTGATCGTTCCCGTTTACAACGAGGCTGCGCACGTTGACGAACTGCTCGAGGCGATCCATGCGTCGCCGGTGAAGAAGGAAATCATCATCGTGGACGACGGCTCGACCGACGGGACGCGCGAGAAACTGAAGGCGCTGCCGCCTCCCGACGACGTCACCATCGTTTTCCACGAGAAAAACTGCGGAAAGGGCGCGGCCATTCGCACCGCCCTTACCTTTGCCCGGGGGGAGTATGTACTAATCCAGGATTCCGATCTGGAATACGATCCGCAGGATTACGCCGCGTTGCTGCGGCCACTCGAGGAAGGCAAGGCGAATGTGGTCTACGGGGTACGGCCGGATCGTCCGGAGCGCGGGCTGCGCTTCTTTCTCGGCGCCAAGCTGCTCACGCACCTGACGAATCTCCTCTACGGTGCGGGAATTCACGACGAAGCAACCTGCTACAAAGTCATTCGGCGCTCTCTGCTGGCGCGGATCGAGCTCGAATGCCACCGCTTTGAATTCTGCCCGGAAGTGACGGCGAAGCTCTGCCGGATCGGTGAGGCCATCGCTGAGGTTCCCATCTCCTACCATCCACGGTCTGCCGTGGAGGGAAAGAAGATCCGCCACTCCGATGGATGGCTGGCGATCTGGACGCTGATCCGCTACCGTTTTGTGCCGCGCCGACGCTGGGTGCGGCCCGGGCTGGACAAACCACAAGCGCCATTCGCGGTGAGTTTCTCGCGGCTGCCGCCGAAGTAAGGCCTAGCTGGCACCCGGTTCACAAACAACTGCGCAAGCCGCGATCCTACGGTTACAATAGCCGATCTGGCTGGAGCCTGCTGGTCCGCTTGCTCCTTCAAGCAGAGCCTTCCAATGTTCAAGAAGATCCTGATCGCGAACCGGGGCGAGATTGCAATGCGCGTGATCCGCGCCTGCCATGAGATGGGGATTGCCGCGGTTGCCGTTTACTCCGACGTAGATCGTGCCTCTCTGCACGTGCGCAAGGCTGACGAAGCTTACCCCATCGGCGCGCCCGCGGCCTCCGAGTCTTATCTCAACATTGCGAAGATTCTTGACGTCGCCGGCCGATCCGGCGCGGAGGCAATTCATCCCGGCTACGGTTTTCTTTCCGAGAACGCCAAGTTTGCCAAAGCCTGCGCCGGCGCAGGCGTGAAGTTCATCGGCCCCACGGCGGAAGCGATGAACGCGATGGGATCGAAAACGAAGGCGCGGCAGGCGATGGAGCGCGCCGGAGTTCCAATCGTTCCCGGCACCTCGCGCGGCCTGGACTCGTTCGAACAAGCCGAGCAGGTCGCAGCCCGCATCGGCTATCCCGTCATGCTGAAGGCGGCGGCAGGCGGTGGGGGCAAGGGCATGCGGCTGGTGCAGGCGCCGCAGGATCTAAAGCCGGCGCTGGAAGGAGCGAGGAGCGAGGCCGAGCGTTCCTTCGGCGACGGTGAAGTCTACATCGAGAAGGCGATCGTCAATCCCCGGCACATCGAAATGCAGGTCCTGGCCGACGAGCACGGAAACACCGTGTATCTCGGCGAGCGCGAATGTTCGCTACAGCGGCGGCATCAGAAAGTCGTGGAAGAAGCGCCTTCGCCGGTGGTGGATCCCGACATGCGCCGCAGGATGGGCGAAGTTGCCGTCCGCGTCGCCCAGGCCGCCAGATACACCAATGCCGGCACGGTCGAGTTTTTGGTAGACGAGAGGAAGAATTTCTACTTCTTGGAGATGAACACGCGGCTGCAGGTGGAACATCCGGTCACGGAATTAATTACCGGGCTCGACCTGGTGCAC
>Ga0209039_10001530_pt1 | contig 21301 bp, 26 predicted proteins | sample BogFormECP12_OM1_FD_188238 | JGI IMG/M metagenome (GOLD analysis project Ga0209039, IMG submission 188238) | Bog forest soil microbial communities from Calvert Island, British Columbia, Canada - ECP12_OM1 (SPAdes) (version 2) | ecosystem: Environmental > Aquatic > Freshwater > Wetlands > Bog ...
AAGAGTAGTTGACTTGGATAGATCCTTGATGACGATATGCCAAAACATTAGAAGGTTTTTGAAGGTTAGGGTTTGATAGGACAATTAAGAGAAAAAGGTACCTCTATCAAGTGCCCTATCACAGCTGCAAAAACCGGTGTATAGTTTATGCAGTTTTTACTACCGGAAGTAACATTTTTTCCCTAGGACGTGGAGCAGAATCCCCATATCATGTTCTCGTAATCGTTTCCTCATCGTTATCCGATGTCTGGAACTCATCCGCGCCGCACGATTGATTGGGCGGTTCATGAATCGAGTATTTCAGCATCGCCATGGTGTTCTCACGCGAAATCTGAATCGATCTACTTCATCCCAATATTTTCAACGCCCAATCTAATATCCTCGCTAGGATATTAGCGACAACCACGTTATTTTACGTTATCCTCGTGACCATTACTTTCTTCTTTGTTGTGGAGTATTCGATTAATGTCGTTAATAATCTCCCTCTTTGCTTCATTTTTCTCATTCATGTCTCCTTTCAATTGAGAAAGTGCATTTATCAAAATTCTATTAATCTCCCGCGATTTAGACGAATAAATAAGCCAAAATCCGACAATCATGCTGGGGTACAAAGTTATAATCAACCATATTAAAGCCAGGCACAAATCCGAAGTATCCAGGAAAACACCTACGGGAACAATTATTGGTGCAAGAAATATACAGAGGATGATAATTTTTTCCGTTTTATCCAAGTTTATCATCTACATAATAGTCAATCAAGAAGATTTCCAACATGTCATCCATTCGACATCATTTTCGCGGCACAACAACGTGATGCAACACGCGGATGCAAAGAGATACCATATTCGGGAGATCCTATATCACTTCGTTTTCAACCACGATATCGAACATTTTTTCATTATTTTTTTGCAGGCCTACAAGAAAAGACACATTCCTTATTAGACCTATAACTAGATATCCTAATCTTCAAATTAGTATAAAAGCTTTGCTTAAGATAAATAATAACCATGCTTGCCCTGCTGGTATAAAACCAAATTGGCATGAAATGTCCTTCGATTGGCATGTAAACCCAAATCAAAAATCGATATTGAATATAAATCCCAAATCTAAAATCGATGCTGGATATAAGGCAGAATATTATCGAGCTTCTTTTCATCCATTTTATCCTAAAATAAGTATTCTTTAATTGCATCCATTGAAAAATTCAAGCAACGAGTGAAAAATTTGGATCATCAGGTAATATATCAAGGTGAACGAATACGCGGTCGAAAGAACTCGATGACCAGAGTGAATCAAGCTCCTTGCAAAGTAAGGATGCATCACCACGCGGGAAAATCGGAATTAAAGGATTCTTACTATATTTTGGCCCGGGGATCATTGCCTCAGTTGCTTACATAGATCCAGGTAATTATGGAACTGATATCTCGGCAGGAGCACAATTCGGATATACCCTTTTGTGGGCGGTGCTCCTTGCGAACCTCATGGGGATGCTGCTTCAATATCTGTCTGGAAAGATAGGGATAATTACAGGGAAATCCCTCGCTGAATTGATCAAGGGCACCTTGGGAACAAAGCGAAGAATAATTCCTTACTGGCTTTCTTGCGAGGTATTTGCCGTGTTCACCGACCTTGCAGAATTCCTGGGAGTCACTTCGGCCATATTCCTACTGTCAAATGGCAGGATTCCCTTGATCGTTGCCGCTTGGATTTCTGCATTCGATGTCATCGTCATCTTTGCCCTCGCGGGGAAAAAATTCCGCAGGATCGAACAAATCGTTTCCATGCTCGTATTTGGCATTGGCCTTGGTTATGTCTATGAAATCTTCGTCGTTCAACCGAGCTTTGGCCCAGTCGTCGCGGGATTGATTATTCCTTCCATTGTTGGCGATCGTCAGTTATTTCTCGTCGTGGGCATCGTTGGCGCAACCGTGATGCCACATGCACTTGTCGTGCAATCATGGCTCACGAAAAATAAGGCGGCTGAAATGAACGTCGATAAGAAGATTTTATTACGATTTCACAAGTGGGATACGACGTTAACGCTTTTGGGTTCGAGCTTGATTAACATGGCTATCCTGATCATGGCCGCTGCTGCTTTTTTCGTCGCGAATATCAACGTGGCCACGATAAATGATGCTTATATCACTTTGACTCCACTTTTTGGAATCGCGGCAAGCGTGATCTTTGCCGTGACCCTCATGTTTTCAGGCATGGCTTCCTCAACCGTGGGCGTGCTGGCCGGCCAGTCGATGCTCGAAGGGTTTCTCGGCACAAAGATAAATCCGTGGATCAGACGGATCGTGTTAAGGGTTATTAACGTAGTGCCGACGAGCATTTTAATCACGCTTGGCTTCGATCCATTATTCCTCCTCACTTATAGCCAAGTCATCTTGAGTCTTTTGATCCCGCTCCCGTTAATCCCGCTTGTCTATTATACGTGCCGACGGAAGTTCATGGGTTCATCCGTGAACAAACCAATAACAATGGTCTTGTCGTTTCTAGCGACGGGAGCAATAATAGTGTTAAATATTCTATTGATCATATCAATATTATGAAATATCAAGGATGGAATTCCATGGTCATCGTTATACCCACCAGGTAATGCAAACTGAGCCCAAGAGTGAATCGGTTGTCAGTTTTTATTACGAAAGAAGAGCACTGGAACCATTATACTGATGGAGGTGGCAATAGATCTTTATCTAGGCGGGACGATCCACTGGGGAGCGGCCTTGCTCTTCTCCGAGTGAGGTGCAAGCAGTGGTGAAGGAGCACGTCCTGGTTGGCGCAGATGTTAGCGCACGAGGCTCTAAAGGTAGGAGTGAAGGAAAGGGGACTCGACGCTGGGTGACTGTATTCGCTGGGATCTTTCTGAGTATGGGGTTCATTGCAGCGTTGTTGGGAGATGCCGACATCATCGGGAAAATTTATTTTGGTATCGCGCTGGGAATTGCGAGCGTGCCGGTTTTCCGAGAAGCACTGGAACACGTGCGCGAAAATCTATTTAATGCAGACCTCCTCATGGCAATTGCAGCAGTTGGTGCGGCGCTGATAAGTGTTTGGGAAGAAGGAGCGCTGGTGCTACTCTTGTACGACGTGGCAGAGTCGGTGGAAGATTACACGGTTGACAAGGTTCGGCACATTGCCGCGAAGATGGCAAATCTCCTCCCGAAACGAGCCTTGGTAAAGCGGGGTGCGGGTCTCGAGGAAGTCCCAGTAGATTCGTTGCAGGTGGGGGACGTGGTGGTAGTTAAACCCGGGTGGCGCATTCCAGTGGACGGCACGGTAGTGGCAGGGTTTTCGAACGTGGACGTTTCTACTATCACGGGAGAACCCTTACCTGCCGCAAAAAATCCCGGGGATGATGTGTTGTCTGGCACCCTCAACCTTGAAGGCGCCCTTGAAGTCCAGGCTAAAAAATCGTTCAATGATTCCACGGTCAACCGGATTGTCCGACTCGTGATGGAAGCCCGCGAGCGCAAAACTCACATCGAGAGAGTGGTGGACAGGTTTGCGCGCCGATACACCCCGTCAATGTTACTGCTTGCAACAATCATTGCGGTCATCCCTCCGGTCGTTTTCGGAGGCAACTTTTTCACGTGGGTGTACCGAGCCCTCATAATCCTTATCATAGCGTGTCCAAGCGCATTCGTGATTGCAACGCCAGTTACAGTCCTAATGGGGTTAACTCGGGCAATGTGGAGCGGGGTCCTTGTGAAGGGCGGGATTTACTTGGAGGAAATTGCACGGGCGCGCACTGTCGTTTTTGATAAAACGGGCACCCTGACGCTTGGCCAATTGAAGGTCGCTGAGATATTGCCAGAAAATGGGTACACGAGAGAATACGTGTTGTGGGCCGCAGCCTTGGCCGAGGTCCAATCCAGCCACCCTATTAGCCAGGCAATCATGGACGCTGCCACGGCTGCGGGTATATCTCCGACCGAGGACATCGAGCTGGTCGAGGTGCCAGGAAAAGGAATAATTGCTTCGTTGAATACTGGCCAAACGATCGTTGTGGGAAACCCCACTTTCCTCGCAGAACGTGGTCATTCTATTCCCCTAGTCCTTGCGGACGGCCGATCCCGCGCTCAAGGAACGGTGGTGGCCGTGGCAGTAGATGGCAATGTGATTGGGACTATTATGTTAGCGGACGAAATCCGATCAGAAGCCAAACCCACAATTGAAGCGTTGACTTCCCTTGGTGTCGATCATGTTGAAATGCTGACCGGAGACGTCGAAAGCACCGCCGCGCAAGTTGCGGGGCAACTTGGGATCATGCACTATTTTTCGGGCCTCCTTCCGGAACAAAAATTGGCCCGGGTCCATCAGATGATGAAGCAATATGGATCCGTGGTCATGGTTGGTGACGGGACAAATGATGCACCCGTCCTTGCGGCGTCCAGTGTCGGGATTGCTGTTGGCACGGCGGGGAGCGATATTGCAATCGAAGCGGCAGACATTGCCCTCGTGAGTTCTGATCTCACTGCAGTTCCCTACACGTTCAAGCTGGGTCAAAAAGTTACTCGCAAGCTAAAGGTCAACATCATCATCACGCTTGCCTTCAAATTCCTGGTCATCTTGCTCGGCATCTTGGGTCTCGTTCCCTTATGGTTCGCTGTCGTGGGAGATGATGGCATAACCCTCATCATCATCGCGAATGCGCTCCCCTTACTTCGCTTCAGAAAACCGCTTGAACAACAGGGCTTACAGGACCCGTCTGATTTAACGCATGCAAGAACCGAAGACCGTGTTCCTCGATGCAATTCGCGTGTGCATCCCAAAACTTGAACACGATGAATACCATGGCGATGATATGGTTATAGGTGAAGTATATCGCAAATGCAAGCAATAATGGGACAATTCTCGAACATGTGTGGAAACACATCGTTTGAAATGTTTGAATATACCCCCGAGCGAGCAAGCTAGGTCCGATTCTCGCTCGCATGACCCATTTCATTAATTATACATTGCTCTTTTTTTTTCGATTCGCGGGAATCAATTTTTCTAGCGATATGCCACTTTTGACTCATGATCGCACGAAATTTACACGTTCGGCAGATTTTGGCAGATTGCGAATCGCTGCGCGTTGGATCTTCCTTTATTATTGGGAGTGCGCATGAATCATGTATCAACGAGGTGACTGGTTTGAGGCATAAAAATTCTATCATGACCCTGATATTTCTGACTGGTATAATGGTTTCTGGTTTAATTTACGTGAATATCACCGTATCGACAAGTAAAAGCCCCTCATCAATTGAATTACAAGCAATTCAAGCACAAGGACTCAATCCACCAACGATGAATGTCTTGGAACCGATAAATGCATCGAGCGTGGAATCTCCCGTGTATTTCCTGGCCCATGCGACTGGAGGAGATTGGCCTGTTATGAACATAGTACTTTTTAATTCCTCGAGCGTGTGCTTGGCAAATCTCACGATCGTGAATGGTACTGCGATGGACGGCTTTTATAACGGCAGCGTGGATTTGCCTTCAGGGTTTCAATCAATCGGCATCAAGATATATGACACGCAAGGCAATTCCGAACTGCAGAGCGTGTTTTTCAATGTCACTAATACGATAACCGAAAATCTCCCCTGGGCTCCACAAGCATTGAGGGCAATGCCAGGGAACAACTCGGTCGTGTTGACCTGGGCAGCGCCGGCGAGCAATGGCGGCTCGGCGATCACGGGATACCAGGTATTCACGGGAACGACGCCGAGCGGTGAAACGTGGTTATCGAATGTCACCGCGACGACGTACACGATCACTGGTTTGACGAATGACCAGGTTTATTACTTCAAGGTCGCGGCAATGAACATCGTGGGAGTGGGTGCAAACTCGACGGAAGCGAACGCAACGCCATCAACAGCATCCCAAAACCATTTGCCAATTCTAACTCTCGTTTTTTTCTTGAATGACCTGACATTTAGCAATCCGGTTCTTTTAACCGTAAATATAACGTTCGGGGATTTTCCAGTGCAACGAGCCTGGTGCATCGTTGATCAATCAAGCCAGCATGTATTAACTAGAATCAATGGCACGGCCTTGTCTGCATTCTATTCCACTTCCGTGAACTTGACATCTGGTTCTCACGTGCTCACGTTTTTTGTCAATGATACGCAAGGAAACACGATTTCAAAAACCATAACGATCACTGTAATCCCGGTAGCGTCACCGTCTACTACAGAAACGGCGACATTTGTAATCATTACCGTAATTATCGGAGGCATGTCTCTCGGCATTGCTGTACCAGTTTCTTATAACCGTTATAAATCAAGGGTCAACCACGGGAAATCCACGAAATCAAGGGCAAGAGCTTATACACAATTGACAGGTGATGAGTCTCTTGAAATGACTCAAGGCGCTGATGCCAAGAGATCACGTCTGCTCAATGCATCCATGCCAATAGCCAGCACGGAGCAGCGAGATCTTGGCGTCGAGGTAGCCAAGCGTTGCGTCGTGCACAAGGGCTTGATCGCGGGACCAACTTACCGGTGCAAGCATTGTGGTGCCTTTTATTGCGCTGCATGTGTCAAGCAGCTCATGGAAACCCAGGAACCTTGCTGGTCGTGTTTCAATGCAATGACCATGGACGACATCTCGCTGGTAAATCCCACCACGAATGATTTTACAAGAGATAATGGCAGGTTAAGCCTTAACATTTTTAGGCCGGTCGTGATCCAAAAAATTCACGATCTAGGTATCAAGGACGACGTGATTCCAGACGTGCTTGAGCTGTTAAAGAACGTGCCGCAAGAGCATCAGATGCAATTCCTTGAAAACATCGACAAGGAAAATGAGGACGAGGAAGAGGCAGGAAAGGACGCGTGACGACTCGTTGAAAAAAAAATCGCAAGAAACGGATGAGTCGGAGAGCAAGATACTTGATTCACCAGCTTTTTTCAATGATCGGATGCGATTTTCCGAATTGGAGAAAAAGATATTCATCCTTGCCGACGAGTTCATCCAAAAACATCACGTGCTTGACGTGCATCGCCTGTCAATTCTAGCAGCCAGAAGTCTAGGGGATCTCGCCACCCCAGCATCGATTTCCCAGGCCATTCAAGGCTTGATCTCCAAGAAGATATTTTTCGAGGGCGGGGGCTTGACCCGCGAAACAGTACTTGCCAACCAAACTCGCAAGGACGTGTTCGACTTGATCTGCATGCACCCTGGCATCCATTTGGCCGCGATCAAGAACAACATCGGAAAAGATGGGAAAACCATGATAATTTATCTCAAGATTCTCGAGCAGTTCGATCTGGTGCGGAGTAATATGATTGCTGGTAAAAAAGTGTATTTTGAATCCCATGAATCTAAGGATCTTGATGCATTCCATCACTTCATTCAAGATGGCGAGATGGTCGACATACTTCAAGCGATTGTTGACAATCCAGATTCATCCTCTGAAGAAATTGCAGAGTATTTGCATGATCGGATCTCTGGCCGAATTGTGGCCCGAAAAGTCCAGCTCCTTTTGGATAACAAGATTATCTCGGGCAAATTTAAATCAAGCCGGCTAAATTCCTTGAAAATCCAGCGAAAATATACCGAGCTCGTCAGACACCAATGCAAAAACGAGTTACGTGAGCCCATCAAAATTTTAAGCTCTAGCAAGAATAGCGAGTCTATTGTTGTCCCAAGCACGAATGTCGACCCTGTCGTCATGGAGATCACGGATATTACAAATCATTCTAAAAGCGATCATGAATCAGTCGTGCCGTCTCAACCGAGAAAATGCACGGTGCATCAGGCGCCCATCGAAGGCTTAAGCTATGTTTGCCCGTCGTGCAATTCGACGTTTTGCATGGTCTGCATCACGAACGTGTTACTCCCAGAAAGGCAATGCATGGTCTGCAACTCTCCATTGGAGATCGATCAAGAAGTGTGGAAGAGAATCGATAAATCCGTGAAAGTGGACATTATGTCCAACGATTCCTTGATTCATGGTGATACGGTCACGATACTCACTCCCGACATTTGGAAAAGGCTCGAGGAATTGCAGCTGGATCAAGATGTCATTGAAGAAATCATCGATAGGCTAAAGGGCATTCCGCCGGCGGATCGTCTCAAGTATCTTAATGCGTATTTTGCCGATACAGATTTGCATAATGACCTGGAGTGAATGCATCGAGTCGAATCCTACTAACTCGCTATCGGGTCGAGCGTCACTCACTCAGGTGCTTGCACCTAATGCTTGATTCTAGCAGTATTTTTTTAATTACACGGTAAGTCAAGGTGTTTCTTCATCATTCGTTCCCTTTGGACGACCACGTTCCCCTCTTTTCTGGTGTCGAGTGTTTGAGTCATAGTTCCGCGGCTGGACGGTAGATGGCTCCTCTTCAACCGGTTCGCTCGTTCGTGGCCTTGATTCTGTATTTTTCTTCTTTTTATCCTTGTAAGTCTCGCCATGGAAAAGTGGAGCGCATCCATTAGCGTGTGTCTCGTAGTTTTGCAGGGTGGGAAACCCAGCTCCGCAACCAGGGCAACGCCAGATCATGGCTTATCGTTCCTCCTTTTCATGACGCTTGTGTTCCCAATAATTATTGCCCAGCACCAACAAGGTGGCAAGAAATAACGTTCGCAGCCACACAGCTCGAAAAGGTGCAAGATGTTTTTGCTCATGATTATCTTATTCATCCGGCATTTGCGTATAAGCTTGAGTAAATCTTTTAATGGGGCATATCGCCAGCCATCCTTCACTTTTGTCTGGACATCTTGCATTAATTCCACTCACGAAGCCAGCCTTTCACCTGAAGTACGAATTCACACGTTCATCACTTTCGTATGATTCTCATTTATAAATCATGAATGTAAATATTCATGGTTAAGGTAATGCATCGCGATTTCGAGGAAGATTGGTATCAAGACGCAATGGGTTTCGGGTGTTAGGAAAGTGAAGGAGAAACGCGAGCGTGAACCATCGAAATTGTTTATGCACGAGCATGAGCTAGTGGAAAAAATCCAAGCACTCCGCGATCCATTGAGTGTCATCAGCGGTGCGGCATTTTACTTGAAAAAGAATTTCGAGAACACGACCACCAAAGAAGCGCGGCATTTCGAGATCATCGATGCATAAATCAAGCGAGTTGCCGACATTATCGACGACCTTATTGACGGTTTGCATGTTCCAAAATGAACTACGAAACAATAACCACGGGTGGAACAACAGTTTTACCAGGCACCCTACCGATTTAGGTGCCACTACAGATTATTTCCCACTTTACTTCTTTTTTTCAGCCTGGTTGGCTGCGGTTCTACCCATTCCTCCCTTTTTTAGGCAGCCTGTTCTGTACTCCAACTAACATGATAATCACAACAATTACCCCCTCCGGTTGCGGCTAAATTTAATTAAGTGTTCAGCAGCGCTAAGATTAAAGAGAAGTTGAGAACAAGTTCATCATGAGATCGAGCACCGTGTGGAACGATTCCCTCCGATAGTCATTCATCAAGCTCGTGAGATGAGCACTCAAATAAATTAGCTTCCCTATCTTCTGAAATATGAAATCAGTTAGATCATTCTTTATTGCAGCCCTAACCTTTTCAATGGCGTCTATGCCGGCAGGGTGGCGATCATACTTGTGCCCGATGACATGATACGTGGAATCGGGCGCAGCCTCGAGCCGTGCATCGTTCGCGAAAGAAATGAAATCCATTAAATATTCGCGACGAACCTCATCATCCCATTCGGAAACATCGAAAATGAACAAGACAATATCCGCCTTGTAGAACAGAGTTTGTCGCATCTTTGTCGTTACCAAGCTTTCTAGCTCCTGACCGGATGTGTCCAACAATGTGACCTCGATAGGAATTTTTTCAGGTATCCCCCCATCTTTCTCGAAAGGATAGGAATACACGTAATTATATCTTGAATAATTCGTGCTTATTGTTGGCGCGTCCGACCTTTCGAGGATAGTGTCCGCTGGAACTCCCTCGAAGAAGAATTTGCGCAATGATGTTTTACCAGCGTTTGGTGGTCCGATAAAGACGATTTTCTTCATCGATAATCATATCATTTTTTTGTTTAGATATAGACCTTCGTCGAAACCACGAAGCTTTTTTTTGGCGTCAAATCGAAAATAGTGGTTGACCGTACTTTATAATATGATTGTAAAAGGAGCTTATTAATATAATCCCGCGAAAGTGGGTAAACAAATCCTCGATTATCGATTTTTCCTGTATGATTACATGAAATTATCGTATCAGCACAAACTTGCTTGCATTATTGTAAATCAAGATTTAAATATCGCATGGTCATTGCTTGATTTTGGCAGAAGTATCTTTCGTGGGAATGAACGAGTCATGTCCGTAAAAATAAATCACGGCTTGTTAGATGGAAAATGATCAGATTGCCGCAAAGAAAAAGCCGAGCATCCTCGTCATCGATGATCACGAGTGAAATTTCGAGACGATGGCCGATATCCTCGGCGAAATGAATTATACCGTGAACACCGCCACCGATGGGTACAATGCACTCGAATTCGTGAAAGCCCACGAGTATTCCATTACTTCGATCACGAGCAAGTTACTAGCTGGTAGGGAACAAAAATCATTGAAATGTGCCGGCGAAAATGCTAGTTTAGTAATGCATTAGGATTGCCGTCCATTAAACCGACACTAATATATTGTCGGAAATTCTTACGATTATGTTCAAGTTGAGAATACTTCGTCAGACATTGTCATTCCTAACCTCCTCTAGCCGGCTTGCAGCTAACTTACAACCGGCTTTAGCCGGCTAGCCGGCTTTTAACCGGCTCAGAACCGGTTTCCAACCGGTCTATGATCCGTGAATATGCTTCGAAAAAGAAGGTTTTGGATGAGAAGTTAAGAACATTCAATCTTGAACCATTCAACAAAAAGGTGAAGTATGCATGTCCTGGAGAAACAGAAATGAAGAAGAGGAAGCTCCTCAAGAAGAAGAGGAAGCTCCTCAAGAAGAAGAGGAAGCACCTCAAGAAGAAGAGGAAGCACCTCAAGAAGAAGAGGAAGCTCCTCAAGAAGAAGAGGAAGCTCCTCAAGAAGAAGAGGAAGCTCCTCAAGAAGAAGAGGAAGCTCCTCAGGAAGATGAATAAACTCAGCACCTTTCTAATGGATAATGGAACTCAGCTCTTTTTTAACCTTTTTTCCCTTTATTACCCCGTAGAGGTATAATTGAATATCAATGCTTTCTGGGCATTTTGAAACACAACCTGGACAGAGATGGCATTCTTCAGCCCGGGAGGCGGACGTTTCGTTGGATCTATCGCCTTTTGTATAGTGATCGAAAAATCGGCACCTTCCATGTCCTTGAATGCGTCGATCATGTCGGCATATCGATGGTGGAACTATACCATTTACACTCGCATCGGATCATTTCATTTATCTTTTGAACCGATTTCGTTAGATAAAATTCATTCGTGCTTAGGCGCCGTGAAAAAATAGATGCCGGTTTGCTTTTCTGCCTCGCTATAAATTTCTGGTACCGATTGTCGAAACCCTTGGAGTATTTCGTAGGTCGTGGTATATTGCTTTTTCAAGCCATCAAGGGATGGAAGGTTTTCACGGGATTGATTCTCTATTGACGAGATATTTTCCTCCAATTCTTGTGCCTTTCGCTGAATTTCGGTCACGTGGGCAATATCATCTTGGAGTTTTTGATATAGTTTCCTTACTTTCTTCATGTTCTTGGTAGCGTCCCCTTGTGACAGAGCTTGGCATTCTGCCTGGCAAGCTTCGAAATCCGTTTTCAATTTTTGTTGTTCTGCCAAGTAGTCACTCCATTGTTTTTTCATCCTGTCAATTTCTTCAAGAGAATTCGATGGTGTTTCCTTCTTGGCATTTTCCAGCTCCTTGCAAAGCAAGTCGAATTGGACAAGCGTATGCTCTATGACATGAAGAATTTGCACTCCCTGGACATCTATTTGTGGCATGAACCTTCTCAACCTCTATCTTGGTGCATGATTAGCCGCATTTCGCTTTCAAGTCCTTACATGATTCTAAATCAAGGTTCATGAGCCCAGCCATGCCTCCGCGCCTTCATCGCCACATCCCCGCGACTGTTGGGCTCCAAAATATGCGTTATATAGAAGCACATCGATCATGTAATAGATTGTTTCGTTCACGTTGATACCGAGTTTTGATGACGTGGGAATGAATGCCAAGAGACTATTTTCACTTACCATAGAATTCGCGGCGTCAAATATCGATTTTTGCGCGTCTTGATCCACGAGATCGAGTTTCGTTCCGACGAGGACAATTGGCACGCGTGGAACATTCTGCCGAAACATGATTATCCATTCTCTGATCCCTTCCAGTGTCATGTACCTGCTTAGATCGAAACAAATGAACGCTCCATCTGCACCTTTAACGTATTCAGGTTGAATGAAACGAAAACGCTCCTGGCCTCCAAGATCCCAGAGCACGAGGGAGATTTTCTTGTCCTGGCGCTCCACAGCCTGCGTGTGAAATTGAACCCCGACGGTGTATTTCGTATCCTCTAGGAATTCATTGTGTATAAACCGATAAAGGATGGTAGTTTTGCCCACGCCACCTTGTCCACCAACGATTAATTTCCAGCAAAAATCATAAGCTATGGTCATTCACTTTCACGACAACTCTAGTGCCTTTTTTCGACATTTTCGAAAATTCCATTTGATGTTTTGATCATTTCCGGCTAAGCATTAATTAATTCCCTCTATCGTTTCAATTTCAACATATATATAGCTATATTGTGTTTTATGCACTCGGTTGTTTCCTCGTCGCCATCCATCTTTGCCCTCGTCAAGCACGCAAATATTGCTGGTTTCATGCACCTTTTTTCGGTATTGAACGCGCACTAAATTTTTTGCCAACTTGGAGAATTTGATTTCAATCCATAATGAAATTATTATATTGGAATCTGTAATTTTCGTGCATGATGCCTTTATATAACGCAAAAAGTGACTTCCAATTTTCTTCTGTTTATCAACCTGGTGTGCTTTTTTCTACCCTTTCATTCCTTTTTCAAGCAGGAAACTTCAAGCTACCAAGTAGCAGGAAATCGGTTCGTTTCCTTTGCGTAATCGCGAGCTGAAAGCGATTACATGATATTGTAAAACAAGACTTGACATTATTGTAAAACAAGATTTAAATATCGCATGGTCATTGCTTGGTTTTAGTAGAAGTGTTCTACGTGGGAATGAATGCGTATTAAGAATGTTTACATCGTGCTTTTTTACCGTACTTGGCTTGGCACGTCTTAAAAAACAAATCGCGGCATATTGGATGAAAAACGACAAGATTGCCGAGGCGGAAAAGCCGAGCATCCTCGTCGTCGACGATAACGAGGGAATTTGCGAGACGATGGCCGATATCCTCGGCGAGATGAATTATACGGTGCACACCGCCACCGATGGTTACAAAGCACTCGATCTCGTGAAGACGCACGAGTATACCATGACCTTGATGGACGTGCGGATGCCGGGACTGGATGGATTTGAAACGCTCAAGCGTGTTAGGCAGATGCGGCCATCAATGAAAGTAGTCATGATCACGGCTTACGCCCATGATGAAACTGTGGAAAAAATAAGAAAGATGGGCGTGGACGCAATACTCACCAAGCCAATCAATTTTACTGAGCTCGTTGGATATTTGCCGTGAATTTTATTATTCGAACGCGATAATCCAAATATCCGTTTTTCCCCGTATTTATATCAGTTAATTAGTCGCAATAAATTCTCATTAAGGTCGTTAAAAGGTAGTTGAAAAATACGCAAAGCAATGCAATTTACCCAATAAAGAGGTAAAGCCCGAATAATCCTTGAGGAGAAAACCGATGATGGCATAAAAAGTTAAGATAAAACATGGTGGATATATTCGTTATTTTCAGAAAACATGCAAAACAAAGGTACACGAGATTTTCATGATGTGGCAGATTTCATCCGAGATGATACCAAGTGGAGTCATTGGGATGATTCTTTTCTCTATTAGTATCGTGATAGCGATAAAAATCATCAAGCCAATCAAAAATATAAAAGTCAAGAGGATTTGGATTTTTATCGAGATACTCATAATATTTTTTCTGTGTGGTTATTTCATAAGTATTATTTTTGCCTTTACAGAAAATTTGTTTAATATTGCCTCGATTGCTGGAATAATTTACGTGTTTGCCGCTATCTTTGTTATCATTGTAATATATTTCAGTTATAATACAATGGAAGAACAGAAACGCAGTGAGCAATCTTTGATGCAATTAAATACCGACTTAGAACATGTGGTTGAGGAACATACAAAATCGCTTAAGGATGCTCAAGAAAAGATCGTGTTACAAGAGAAGTTTGCCGTAATTGGAAAGCTTGCAGGTAGTGTTGCGCACGAGTTGCGAAACCCGCTCGGAGTTATCACCAATTCCATCCATTTTTTGAACATGAAATTCCCGGCTTTCGATGAGAGACTCGAGAAACATTTGAAGATCATCCAGGAGCAGTCAGACAAAGCGAATAAAATCATCACGGATCTTCTCGATTTTGGAAGAACGAAGCCGTACGAGAAGCACATGGTCGATGTCAAAAGCCTGATCCAAGAGACGCTGGACGAAGCTCCCAAGGTTGATACAATTGAAATTATAACAAAGTTTGACCCCGATCTACCCGAGATATTGCTTGATCCCGAGAAAATGCAACAAGCATTTCAGAACATCATCATCAACGCTCAACAGGCCATGCCCGATGGTGGCCTCTTAGAAATTTCTGCAGTCATGCATGATGCAATAATTGAAATCGCGTTCAAGGATACCGGCGAGGGAATTTCAAGTGAAAACCTAACAAGACTCTTTGAGCCCTTGTTTTCCACGAAAGTAAAAGGTTTCGGGTTAGGATTGGTGATTACAAAAGAAATCGTGGAGCATCACGAAGGAACCATCGAGGTGAAAAGTGAGATTGGCGTTGGCAGCACGTTCACGATCAAGTTACCCATTCAAGAACAAAAAATCGTTGTGGCCAAGTTAGCCGACAGTTTTTGGTAACCTTGTTAGAAAGATACAGATTCTTTGATGATAACATGAAATTGCTTCTTGAACTCACTTGTTGATAAAAAGATCAAACACTCTTGGTTAACCGCTTCATGAACCATGGTGGCATCACCACGCAAAGATACAGGCAGCACGCAAAACACGACGCAAAGATCCATGCAATGTAGACGTATATCGAGTAGCCACCACTGTGGAACGCCACGATGAGCACCGTATCTATAATAAACATCAATAAGCAACAGATCATCAAAATCATCGAAACAAACAGAAGTCGCAAACCTGTTTTTTCCACGGGTGTTTTTGCCTCTGGCATGGCATACCAGCAGACCCATGCAATCCTAATATACACCATGTACGAAAAGGTGACAAGACCAAGCATCGTGTATAAACGGATATTGATCTGCCCAGCATAGTCAGTATTTAAATAGCCCCACCAGTTCCATGGCAAAAACAAGACCACGCACAAAATGGCGCCGGCAATGACTACCGGCTTCAGTCCTTTTCTTCCTTGATTGGTTATTTCCCTGGTAAACATGAACAGGATGATGTTCACGACCACCAGCATGGAATAATTGAAGGGGAGAGAAAAACGGTACACTTCTCGATAAAATCCGGAGATTGCCGAATCCACGAGCCCAATGGTAAGCATGACCAGCTCGGCAGTAAAACTGATGAAAACTGCTATCATGAGCTTTAATGGCTTTGTCCTGCGTTCCCGCCACTTTATTAACATTCTAACGGTTAAGAAAACACTGAGTATAATCAATCCCACGTAAAAAAATATCAACGGGAATACATGAAAATCAAATGCTTGGTAAGTCACATTAAGAGAATTCATTCAGTAAATATTAAAGGGTGTACTGAAATCGTGGTAATACCTTTTATCAATAGTGTTCCATGCAGTAATTGATATATCGTAAATGCCTTTATTTTAAAAGGAGATCGTCGATCAAGGAAAGAGCATGCTTCAATTCCCTCTTTATTATCTCGAAATGTTTCTTGTCTTTCTCATCCTGCTTTATAAATTTGAGGTTCAAGAAATAAGCTGAGTTCTGGATCACGCTTAATGGTTCCCGCAAGGCTTGTATCCGTTCGCTAATTTCCAGTTCATTTTCCTTTTTTTCATTCGAAGGTTCTTCACATAACTTGTAATCACCCATATTTTCATTAAAATAACAGCAGATTTAATGCTTGGCGCTAAATTATATAATGATTCTTCGTACCGTTTATGATTTCTTTAGATCCCTTATAGCATCAAGTTTATGACACCATCTAGCTACTACTCTTTCATTTTATCATCTTCTATATGTAATGTGCAGTTTTTTTTCTACTTACTCGGAGAAAATGAGTTTTTCTTTCCCTTTGTACTGCCTTAGCGTGGGTGCTTTACACAACAGATCTCTATTTGGTTATCGTAGTCTTCAGACTTCGATATCGGAGTCTTCAGACTCCACCCGGTGGCACAGGGTGGAGCGACTGCACTAAAGTATCTCGCCCGGATATGGATGTGTCCTATAGACATCGCTCGTGGTTTGCCCTTAGGTTTATCAAATTTCATCATACCGCCGTAATTTAGTATAGATTTTTCACCGATAATAATAATGTGATTCTGACTTTACATTATTGTAAACTCAATCTTAAAGGTGACATTTTGTACTCACATCACGTTCTCAATCATTTAACAGTAACAATTATCATCGAATGGGACAGCAAGGGATGAAAGCATCAAGATTTCTCGCAAAATTGTCATTTACGAGCGAGAATACCACGATAAAAATGCAGGATTTAACCATTTGAACGAGAAGAAGGAACAGCATGAACATAAACAAGGGTTTTACACGTGAAACAAAACACTAAAGTAAAGGAACCTGTGCTGCACACCGAGCGTTATTTGCTCGTAAAAGTAGATGGGGACGAAGACAGGATCAAGGATTTATTAAGAAGTCATGAAATCATGTACGAGGATTTTATCGTGCACTCCGTCGTCCCTGATTCGTGAATCAGGTCGCGGCGTCATCAAATAACGAGATTACTCATCGCAATTGGGGGAACATGTTAAGATGTTTGCTCTATCGTCGTCTATAAACCCACTTTTTGATTCTTCTATAATAACTTGGATTTACATTATTGTAATCCAAGATTTAAATGGAGCAATTTCATTGCGTGTTTCGAGCCTTGGTGTCTCGCTTGGGAATGAAATCCGCAAAAAGTGATTGCTTCGAGATATTTAGAGGTGCACGGCACGCAGCAAGTGAGAGGAAGTATCGTGGTAAACTATAATAGAAGGTGATGTCATGTCCTCAAACCGGAAGCCGAGCATCCTCGTCGTCGACGATGACGAGGGCATCTGCGAAACGATGGCCGATATCCTCGGCGAGATGAATTTTACCGTGAACACCGCCACTGATGGGTACAAGGCACTTGAGCTCGTGAAAACACACGAATACTCAATGACTTTAATGGATATGCGTATGCCGGGACTGGACGGGCTGGAAACGCTCAAGCAAATGAGGCAAGTGAAGCCATCGATGAAAGTTGTCATGATCACTGCGTACGCGCAAGATGATACCGTTGGTGAATTAAAGAAGGTCGGCGTTGAAGCAATCCTGTCCAAGCCGATTAAATTCACGGAATTGTTCGAGTATTTACCTTTGAATTCATAACTCGTGAAGAGGATGGAACGGAAGTGGTATTACAACTTCATCTACAACTACAGCTTTAACATCACGACTTGTGAAGAGGATGGAACGGAATTCGAGCTCCATTTGATAATTAAATTATTGGAGAAAGATAAAGTGAAAAACTCCAGCTGCGGGAACGGATTTGGTAGTATAACATGACGGATCTACATCGAATGAAGAAGTTGCTAGGAAGTACATTCATTATCGACGTTCGCGAAACCAGCGATGAAAACAAGCGCCGGTTTTTGAATCTCCTTCTCGTGATCTCCGAGATTCGGGTCGTTCTTATATTAACCTTGAATGCATTTCATGTTGGAGGTGTTTTCAGGGAACTAACAGCCATTCCAATAACGTTCGTTGACATGACAGCAGTTTTCTTGTTTCCCGCGATATTCATTGTAAATTTTTATAAACCAAAGGTGATTTTAAGCTATTTTTATCTCATCATCATCATCACCCTCACAGGATCCAACTTGTGGGGAAGTTACGGCACGACTTTCAACGTCGTGCTAGTCGTTTCCTTGATCATCCCGGTCATCGCTGCCAGTTTCATCACCAGGCCGATAATGAGCATCGTGTTTTCCATCTTAGCATGCATCGAGTTCATCATTATTGCCGCTGGGCACTCGTCGTATCCAGACGTGTCATTGTTAGTAATCATCGTGTTTATTGGATTCTTGGGGTGGTACGTGGTGAATACGCTGGAACGAGCACTGGCGCGATCCAGGCAAAGCGAATCAAAATATCTCGAATTGGTTGGTGAACTGGAGCATCGTGTTCAAGAGGGGGTGGAAGAACTCGAGATCGCAAGAAAGGAACTGAGTCAACATGAAAAACTAGCCGTGCTCGGCAAGTTTGCCAGTACGGTGAGTCACGACCTGAGATCGCCGCTCGGAGTTGTTTCCAATTCGATTTATTTTCTTGAACAACACCTGGAACACGCCGATGAGAAAACCCTAAAACACCTCTCGATCATCAAGAATGCCGTGGATCACGCCGTGGAATATTTGTCCGAGCTCATGGATTTCATGCGCGGTCAGGAACCGAACCCGGTGCCCTCTGACGTGAACCAGATAATCAATACGGTGATGGAAAGCCTTGATATCCCTGGAAATGTCTCATGCATCTACCATCTCGATACCACTATCCCCATGATCAACGTGGATCCCATCCAGATCCAGCGCGCGTTTCAAAATATCATCGTGAATGCCATACAAGCGATGGGAGACGCCGCTGGAAACTTGACGATCACAACAATACGTAAAAACGATGCTATCGAAGTCGAGATTGACGACACTGGACCAGGAATCCCAGATGACAAGGTGCAGCACGTGTTCGAGCCATTTTTCACGACAAAATCAAAGGGTATTGGGCTTGGCTTACCCGCCGCTAAGGAATTTGTCACTAAAAATCGCGGCGAGATATCCTTTCGCACGGTAGTTGGAAATGGAACAACATTTACCATACGTTTGGAGAAATAATAACAATTTCTTAAGGTTATAATCCCCCATTTCATATATAATTATCTTGCTCGTCAATAACTTGCACCTTGAAATAGATAGATGCAATGGTAAGATAGTGACGACCATTGCAGACTGAAACAAACGGCACGAGCCAAGTCAAGGAAAAAGTCATGCAAGTCCTTGCTGCATTACGAACCAATCGGCCATACGCCACTGGCATCGAAGTGACGGCTGAAGAACAGACGTTTAAATGGAAAGCCCCACCCGGTTTCGGTTGGTCGAAAACAAGCGACCCCAAGGTCGCCATCGCCAGCTCCACGAAACGATTGCACGTCGTGATAGCTTCTGGCACGGGGGACTTGTATTTCTACAAATAGGTTATCAGGCATATTTATCCGGGTCGTTATTTTGAATCGCGCCGTTGCTTGAGAAATGGCTTGTCTTGCCAGGTACAAGGGCTCAAAATCACGTGAAAAAATCGCCCTATATAAGAAACCAATTCCTTAAAGCAGTCATCTTCTTTCTCCAACGACGGATTGTTTCTTCATTTTGAAGAAGAGATCGTTCTCCGCTTTAGAAAGCATCATCAAACAGGCTTGAGAAACATGGTTGTTAATCTAGGAGAGAACAATATTTGGAAGGATATCGAAAGTGAAAACGAAACTTGCAAGAATTGTGGAGCAATTGCTTTCGTTGTGGACGATGTTCGCGGGGAAAAGGCTTGTTCGGGATGCGGCCTGGTTATCAAGTCAAGAATCGTTGATCCTGGCCCGGAATGGCGTGCTTTCGATGCGGATCAGATAAATAAACGCACGCGCGCTGGTCCACCGCCGACATTCACGGTTCACGACAAGGGTTTGAGCACCATCATTGATTTCCGCGATCGTGATGTGTTTGGTCGAAAACTATCACCATATAACAAAATATTGATATATCGCCTGAGAAGGTGGCAGCGGCGTGCCCGTTGTTCAGATACTACGGAACGGACCCTGATTTTTGCCTTGAGCGAGCTTGATCGCATGGCTTCCGCGTTGTCATTGCCCAAGCACTCGCGCGAAACCGCTTCTAAATTGTATCGGACCGCGTTGAAAAAACACCTCATCAGGGGGAGAAGCATCGAGGGAATTGTAGCTGCAAGCATCTACGTGTCATGCCGGTTACACAAGATACCAAGGGCGCTGCAAGAAATTGCCGACGTCGCTCGCGTTGGTAAAAAAGATATCGGGAGCTGTTACCGCTTCTTGTCAACCAGACTTGCTTTGAATACAACGCCTACATCATCGACGGACTATATCGCGCGGTTCGCGAGTGGCTTAAGGTTCTCAGCTAAGTGCCAGTCCACGGCTTGCCATATATTGCAAATCGCCTCGAAGAAAGGACTTACGTCGGGTCGGGGGCCGGGCGGCATAGCCGCAGCAGCATTGTACTTGGCTGGCGTGCTCGAGAATGAGCGGCGAACCCAGCGCGAGATCGCAAAGATCGCGCGGGTCACGGAAGTTACCGTGCGCAACCGGTTAAAGGAATTGATATTAAAACTTGATATTCACATTCAAGCATAACAAGAGCTTTATTGAAAGCTGTTCTTCTCCCGTAATATATAATGAAGAGAAATTCAAGGAGTTTGGTTAAATTGAACAGAATCTGACGGCTTTCATTTTTTCTCTCTTGCGGATTTCCATTTCAGATAAGACTCGACAAGCTTCTCGCTTGATTGCTCGATGATGGGGAATAGAATGGTGAGCGTCGCAGCATATTCTTGGAGAATGCCAGCGAGCTTCTCTGGATCGTTCGTTTCCAAAGCTGATTGCAAAGCAACCTTTAAATCACCAGGGACGGCATCTTTCTTGATTCTTTCGTTGAAAAATAATATATACTCTTTCATGCGTTCTCGCAACAAGTCATCATCATCATTATCGACAAGGAATTTGAGCGCCTCGATAACACCATTCGCAATGCCATCAATCTGTTCCCGTGTCATCTTGTTCATGGTTTCCGCGATGATTTCCTTCGCTCGTTCTGCGTCTTTCGCTTGTCGTTTTTTTCGTCCCATAAGACGCTCGAAACAACTGATAATATTTAATCTTAAATGTTTTTCTCGCCCGCAGAATATCGTGTTAGAATTGAAAGTAATGCATTCTTGAGAAGGACCTTCCTTCAGAAGTAATTCTCACGAA
>Ga0209039_10001531_pt1 | contig 21298 bp, 9 predicted proteins | sample BogFormECP12_OM1_FD_188238 | JGI IMG/M metagenome (GOLD analysis project Ga0209039, IMG submission 188238) | Bog forest soil microbial communities from Calvert Island, British Columbia, Canada - ECP12_OM1 (SPAdes) (version 2) | ecosystem: Environmental > Aquatic > Freshwater > Wetlands > Bog ...
CACTGGTAATGGCGCCCCCGCAGGATGCCCAGATTACGGCTGTGCCATTTGCTCCGGCTCCGCTCTACGCTGCACTTCCAGAAACCCACCCGGCTGCCCACAAAGAACGCCTGGTTCTCCAAGATCTGGCGAAGGACGAGTGGATTCTTTTTGCGAAGCGGGTTCATCCATTTGTGCATGAGGCAATCATGGATACAGCAAGACGTCAATCGATTGTCCCCAAGCACGCTCACAATATCATCACGGCACAACAGGCGGTCGACCTGGTATCGGAGCATGTGGGCGTCGGGATCCTCACGCAACCTGCCGCCCGAGACTTTCATGCTGACCGTGTCGTGGTGAAGCCGCTATCCGATGCGTCATTGCAGTTTGAAACATCGGTGATAATGAGAGCCGACGATGATTCTCGGCTGGTCAACGAATTTGTCCGGTCGTTTCTCCGGAAGTGTACTGCCCAGCCCATCCAAGCAAAGCAACTCGAATTGTCGCTGTCCGCCTGAGTTGTCAGCTTCTGGAGCAGCCCTTCGCTCATGGGGTTTCTTACTCAGTCGGTACAGGGTCTTGACCTGATTCGGGATTGGGGTTCATCAATGCCGCTTCGATCTCCGCGAGTACGTCGACCGACTGCCAGTCGCAAAATGTAGGCTTGAGGTATGAAGTAGTGACTAGATCCAACACCCTCTTTTGCACCGTAGCCAACACTGTCGGGTCAAAACTGATTATCCCGACTGGGATCGGGTAGCCTTCATCATGGCCAATGGGAGTGTTAAGCGCAACATACGCAACATGCCCTGGCACAAGAAATACCTCTAGACCGATTGGCAGATCTTCATCTGCCACCTCAACCAGAGCATTGAAAATATTTCTGAATGCAGGAGAAGGGCCTTCGGAACCGATCATTATTGCTCGAACGGCGCGTGGCTCCTGTTCCCCTTCGCCGAACTTCCTGGCGACGGCGCTGAGTATATCCGGTAGGCGTGTTGTCATTCCCCAGTGGGGCACATCTGGTCTAAGCCAAATCTGCATCACTGGATTTCTTGACGACATTGTGGCAGCGTATTTCATTGCAGCAGCAAACCGAGTACGATTGGCGTCTGTCCACAGGTGGCCTATTACACGGGCTGTTTGGCGATCAATCCGCAGTTCTCCTGCCTGCCGCGCTGTCGCTCGGAAGAATCCATCGGCGTCGAATACCTGGTTCTTCGAGAATCTAGATAATGCTTCAGGCGCACATGTCACTAGCCACTCTGTGGCTTTTGAACTTACAGGAGCTGAACGTCCCCGTATTCCTTTTGCGAAATCCACGCAACTTTGAAGGATAGCTGCGCGGTCCTCAAGTTCAGTCCCTGTTCGCCATTGCAATAAGCTAGTCTCTGGAAATCCGGGATCATCCTTTCGAACCGATAAAGTCGCCGGCAAAATGCTGCTATACCTTTGTCCCGCTTGGACGTCATCAACTGTATAAAGAGACTGCTTTTCTAATCTGCTTCCTCCCTTTTTGAATCGGAATTCCTGAAAAAAACGACTGAAGGACTTAAGTACACGTTTAGACGCTTCCCCTGGATCTTCGGGACCCAGAGCAAGCTCTGGTAGTTCGTACTCAAACTGGGTCAGATTCTTCCAAGAGTCCGCGGGCGCGAATGCTATCAAGTCAAAGTCAAAACGCTCTTCCCTCGCGTGAACCTCGAACAATGCAGGCTCATCAGTACCCGCAAAAAGCCCGTGCCCGCTATCGGTCAGATAAACGCGTCCATTCTTTCGCTGCACATAGCCAGCACTTTCCACGTAATCGACGACGAAGCGAGTCTCATCGACACTGAATCCAAAGAATTCACCTACAGAGTTTTCTGCTAGTCCATCGGCTAATCTCGACAAGCGCAACAGAAATTCTGTCGTAAGCGAAAATTCGGCCGCTTCAGCTACCTTGTAGCTAACCCGAAAAGCACGGCACGGGAGCCGCACTTCCAAGGTGTCCACTTCGACCATGTCTAGGGACTCGTCCGAATCACTAGTCGAGCCAATACTGAGGTCAGCCGGTTGAGGATTGCTACTCATGAGCAACCTTCGAGCGTGGATTACGCCGAACTCTGCTTTGCCGCTTGGATTTGCGCTTAGGAGCCCCTTGTTCATCAACTTTCACTCGGGCCTCGAACGCCGCAACGCCTTGCCGACAAAGCCCGTCGAATGTCGATGCAACACGAGCCATCGGGCTTTCGGATGGCCAGCGTTGAGAGGCTCCTACAATAACAAGTTTGTCCATCGCTCTGGAGAGGGCGACATTGATTCGATTCGCCCTTGCCATAAATCCTTGGGCGATAGTTCGTTGAGCCATCTCCATTCCCCCGTCTGCGTTGTTGCGCACTAGAGAAAGAATGACGATAGGGTTCTCCTTCCCTTGGTAACTATCAACAGTGTCGATTTTGCAAGAGTTCAATATCGTGCCGCTTAACCCCACTGCTCTCAATTTCTGTCGAATCAGTTCTCGTTGCGCCGCATAAGTACAGATAATGCCAATCGGCTTCCGGTCATCCTCGTAGTGGGCTAGCCACTCGACAAACGGCTGATGATCATCCAAACGTCGCAGGATGTCGACTATCGCATTTGCCTCAACCTGGTTAACTAAGCTCTTCCCGACGCCGCCTCCTGGTGTTTGGAATGCGTGTTCACCTAGCAGGTCTGTCGATATCCACAACAACTCTTTGGATAAGAAATCAGGGCATATGCCGAGGGGCACCACTGGAGCAGAACGACCGTGCTCCAATTGCAAGCTGGGATAGAACACATCTGAGACAAGCCTTCCGATGTTCGGCAACATCCGGTACTGTATGCGTAGTGTTTCACCAACTTGTTTGCCGTATGTAGAAGCAAACGCCCTTTCGAAGTCGCTTCGGACGACCTCGCGGGTTGGGATCTTCATTCGACGACATGTCTCACGAATGACTATCGGTTCATGAAAAGGTTCCAGCTGAAAGTGATCACCAACCAGCAGAATCCATCGACCTGCTTGCAGGGGAACCGCCAATTCGCTCGGAGTGCAACGTGCTGCTTCGTCGACAATTACGAGATCGAAACGGGCGGAACTGAGGCCTAGGGAGGATCGTCCCAAGCCAACGCAAGTTCCGGCAACGATTTGACGGGTTTTAGCCAAAAACTCTTCGAAGCTACGTCGGCGAGAGGTGACGCTTCCCATCCAGTCACGAGCCAATGTGGCTATTCCTCTCATCTTTCTAACGCTCTCTGGAGAATTCAGCTTATGCTTCTCGACCAGCACGTCTATCGCTTGATCGTAAGAGTTTGGGTCTGTCCAATCGCGACTACCTAAAACGTCGATCCCTGCGGGTCCCTCCAAATTCACAAGCGTCTGTTTCAAAGATGAGATACGGCGGTTTGTCTCAGGGAGCTGTGCGCTGTTTTCATTCGTGCTTAACAATGCAAGTAGTTGTCGAAGAACGGGCCACAGCGTAGCCTCCATAAAAAAGAGGTCATCAGTAAACCCAGTGGGCAGGCCGATGTGGCGCGCAGCAACGTGGAATCTCTGTTTCAACCCCGCTCTGAACTGTTCTCGATAGTGCTCCTCCACTTTGGCAGAGTGGTAAGGTTTGAGCAGCTCAGAAATATGACCTTCCTGGCCGACCCTCACTAGGCTTGGCTCTATGCCCTCACTGCGAAAAAGCCTCAGTACACCTTCAGTCGCGTTGTTGACAGCCTCATGAGACTGGCTCGCAAGGAGCACATTCCTGACGCTTCCTTGCGACAAAGCATAGTGCACGAGTGCCGCGATGAATTTCGTCTTGCCTGTTCCAGGAGGCCCCTGAAGCAACCCCAACGGACGCCTCGACCACAGCTTCGAGAATGCGTGTGCCTGGGAGGAGTTAAGGCCGTATCTGTGTTGCACGAGATCGACATCTACCTCGGGTATCACCTCTATACAATCAGCAGATACACGCGGATCGAAATAGTCGACGAGGTTGGGAACTACAGCCTTTCGCTCCAATAGCCTTGAGGTCGCTGCAGTCCGGCGCGAACGGCTGTCGGTTTCCATCATGCTTTTAAAACGCAGTTCGGCTCCAGCGAGGCAAAACAGTCCACCATCTCGAGCGCGAAACTGTGACGAATCCACAGCTATAAGCCCAGTGCGCGTAAGATCAAGATCAAGAACCCCCACCGGGATCCAACCTCTCGTTTTTGTCGGAACCTCAACCATAACTTTGTCTTCCCGCGTGAAGTCGATGGTTCCCCTCGTCACTTGAAACGGTACGAAATGCCGGCGTTTCTCTCGCGAATAATAGCTGTCGAGATCTGCAACTCCTTCGGTGAACTGCTCCTCTTCGACTTGGAGTAACGTTTTCCAGAGCGCGGGAACGTCAACATCTGTGGTCAGGGCCGGTTCTAAGTCAATATCAGCAATGGCGTCCTCATCCAAAGAGGAATCGGCTGCAGCTTGAATTTCGAAGATATGCTGTTCGTCGTCGGAAGGAGGTGCTGGCGGTTGCTCGACGTCTCCCCTCAACACAGAATTCAGCAAATCTTTCAACGGCGAAAAATCTCTTGCTCCAAACTCCAAAACAATCTCGTCATGAACTCGAGTTTTTGCACGCTTCTCTGCCAGAGCAACCTTGGATTGCTGCACTGCTCGGCGTCGGATATCGAAGATTTCTCCCTTCTTGTGCTTGTGCGGGATCACGACGAGTTCTTCGGTTGCTCCCGTAATCGTCACGTCACCCCAGTGATGCACGCAAACGTAGTATCGACCTTCATCAGGCGAAATGCGCTGGGGTTGGAACGATGGAGAGCGAAGCACCAACCGTTTGCCCGTGGTGGTGGACGGGGGACTCTGAACACGTTCGATTGCCTCGAGCAAGGGATCAAGCGTCGAGAGCACGGGCGCCTTCTCTCGGCAAGTAGAGATGGCCTTCTTAATGGACGCCGCACTTTCCGCGGCCAGATCAGAATCTTCTAACAGTTCCTCTGCAATCTTGAGCACTGCGAACCGATCTCTCTCGCGGGTCCCCACACCGTAGGCGGGACAGTAAGCGGGAGTGCGGATTTCGCCTTCTTCAGCTGGCCCAAAATCGAGCAAATCGACCAGTAGAGGTAAAAGGGGGTTCCCATCACCACTGGCAACCAGGATGTTGCTAGGCTTCAGGTCGCCGTGATTTCTGGCGGAATCATGGAGACTTGCGACGAGTTTCGCTAGAAGCCGAACGAATTCAATCACAACCGCGCCATCGCGCCAGGTCGCAGGAGCACTCTTCTTGTGAGATGCAAGATCCGGTGCGTTTACGAACTCTTGTACTAGAACAAGATGATCCACCAAATAACCCACATCCAAAATCTTGGCGGTCCCTTGAGGGGCCGCAAGAATTAGATCCTCGGCGGTATCACAAAACCTCGCTAGACGAGGGGCTTCCACGGCCTCGTCACCCCAGCATGACCGGCGCCAAGCCTTCACCAAAATGTTGCCAGCAGCTGTTTCCGAACGCCATGCGATGACGCGATCCGTTTCCTTTCGTACTTCCCGCACGGGAAACTCCCGGTATAAGTCCAACATGCTTTTCCATCTGCGAAATCTCTGCAAACGTTCTACAGCATTCGGTCCACCAGTTGCATCGCGGATGGCACTGTTGAACGCATCAAGCATCTCCTGTGCATTGCTGAATCTTTGGGAACAAGCAAGATCTAAGCTCTTGTCAAACCAGCTGTGCAAATACTCAAAGTGCCCGTCCGCATCTACTTGAGAATTCCAAATTGGCGGATCACCCACCTGTCTGGTTTTTGGAGCCTCTCCAAAAATAAGTTCGTGAATAACGATCCCGAGAAGAAACACGTCCTTACGAAAGTGGTCGAGTGATTGTCCGAGGATTGACTCGGGCAAGGTAGTCTCATTCGCGAGGAACTCGTAGCGACGCTCACCCAGGGTTGCAAGTTCTGGATAGGATGCTGCAACGAGATGAGAAAGTCGGATAATGGAAGGAAGCTCCATCCATATGCTGTGCTCACCTAAGTCCAGGTGAGCGGCGCCGAGCCGGTGCATTCCCGCGACGTGCGAGATTAAAGTGCGTGCTAGGTCGACCCGCGCCACTGGGGTAAGATCAGCCGAATGAGTTCTTAGGAAATCCCCGAGTCTGCGAAGTTGTCTTCGCCTTTCATAAACCTCCCAATAATGAACACCGATTGTGGGGTCTGCGATCTTTGGGCGGATGAGAACCGTCTCCAAATCGGGCTGTCGATCGACAAGGTAGGTGATCACGTTGTGTTCACGTCCGGCAATCTCTGATCTTGCTTCTTCTGATGCGTATCTAGGGTCGGCTTTCGAGAAATCCCAAAGGCGCAACAGCCCAAAGCCCCTGCTGGTGGAGACCTCTTCTGCGTCATACTCCGAATAGAGCTGCCTTGGGTGCTCGTAAGTTCTATCGGAGATTACGCGATAGTCTCCGAACCTCCTGTCGAGGGGTCTGAAATAACCACCCGCACCGAAGAATCCAACTAACCTTGAGCGCCACTTGCTGTTGGTTGCGGTCAGCGGTTCGGCTTTGTCGATCCAATTTGGTTTGGCAAGTCGGCGGTGTCGCTCGCCGGAATCCTGTATGAATCGGCAAAACTCATCAATCAGAAAGACCCGATGTTTTTCTAGGTCTGGGAGCTTGCTTATGTCACATCGTCCAGTGAGAACGACACATCCTTCAATTAAGGGCAGTTCCCACCGATTGAAACGGATGTTGTTGCGCGCCGCCTCCTTAGAAAGGTACCCCGCCAGCAACCCCGCCATTATTCTCGCGTTTTCAAGGATCTTATTGACGGGAGAAGTGTCCACCACGCGATCATTCTGCAGCCAATGATCTCCGTCACTCGTGATCCTGCCATGCCAGTCCTTCAGGTCAACAATAAGGATGCGATCATCTAGCACGATGACGATGTCGATCTGGCGTGGCATCGATCCCGGCTGGATTAGCTCCAAATTTGTGAACGCATACCAGGACGCAGGTAAAACGCGCAACTTTTCTATCCCGGAAACTTCGCGACGATGAATCCCTTTTCCAGAGATGTTAATTCGCATGGCGTCCTACGAGAAGTGTAGCCTGCGCGCCTAGTAAGCGTGAGCGCCCGACCTGCGGCGAGCGGCACACCCATCTGAAGATACTTTGCACTAGGAAACCGACCAGCAATGCTGCAAGATCGCCCAAAGCATGTCAATACCACGACAGAGCAAGTGTCATACCACGACAGAGCAAGTGTCATACCACGACAGAGCAAGCATAGTCGCGAACGACAAAAGAGATGTTGTTATGATGCACGTAGCCGAGTACCGACCCTCCCAGGCGATACAACGAGCTCTTTGGCAATCTGCCGAAAACTCGCTCCATTTTCTCGCAATTGTTGCATCTCATCACAGCTCTTCTCTGCGGGCGGTGAAGGCATGATCCGCACTCCAAGTTCGTGTCGGAGCAAGAAGGGTGCTTTGCACCGGAAGAATTTTGAAACTCCACTTGGTACAAAAGACAGGTCTGATCAGTCCGCACCATTGCCAAGATCGTCAGATCGTTACGCCATGCACAATGTCTTTTTGTCAGTCGCTACTGATGCGTTGCGCAGGTGGAGTCTTCAACACATGCGTGGAATGTGCCCTGTATACATTTGTAGGTGACAAGGGCTTGGGTTTTTCCGCAGCCGCACTCTTGAGGACCTCCGCACTGGCTACGTCCTTTATCTTCACATCCATTCCACGAATCACTTCCGGCTGGAGGTGGATAAAATTCAGAGCAAGCCTTCCTCGGGTCGTCTGAGACCCAGCTCTTTCGGAATTCCCGATCGTCGAGTTCATAACTGACCGACGTCGGCATTTGGGGATGTCTTTCTGAGTGCATAGTTAGTGGAAGGAAAATGCTGATCAGAATCAGAATACGAACAGCGCCGGCAGTAATATTTCTCATACGATCCTCGTGCGCAGGAAAATACTCCATTCGCGACTGAGTGTCAACACGGGACTGGGCACGGGACTGGGCCTGGACCCTATGAAGCGCGACAACTACCTCGCGAGGAGGATCCGCGCCAAAAGAGACGTGGGAAAGTTGTCGTATTCTTACGTGAACGGATTTTGGGGGCAGGTCAGCTGGTCTCAGGCTCATTATCTGAAAGTGCCAGAAAACAATGTTGCTACTGAACGTACCCGAGAAGAACGAGATTTTGCCTTACTCCGCTTTCAAATGCTATCGCGGCTGACCTTTCAGGGGGCCCTTCACTCTTTGGGTAGAATTCGACTTTGATCGTACATTTCTCGTCATGCGCAAGCGCTGCGTTTTGGATCGTACCGTTCTTAAGGGCCCCTCCGCAACTATTGCTCACTATGCGAAAATCCTTAGCATTTGGGCCTGATGGCGTGGTCGCGCTGAAAACGAGGTCACGGCTACTTTCGTTGGTAATCAAGACCTCTCTGGTGTCTTGGTGGCCAAGTGCGCCGACGCGGAACGTAAGCTCATGGTTGAAACACAAGCCATTGTGGTAGCAAATCGGCGAATCGCATGGCGTTGCAGGAGAAGTTGAGGGGTCGCGTCTCGTGATCTTTCCGGCAAAGCGAAAGACGCGGAAAGTCTGGCTGTCTTCATTGATCTCCCGAAGCCAACTGTCGTTGATAAACCCGTGATGGGCAGTTTCGTCCATGTACTTTGGTTCACCGCCTTCGCTGTATCTGCGGTGACCGCTGGCTTCCCACACGCAAGCCCCCGGCATTTCTTCACCCTTAGATACACGATAGTCCACAAGCACCACGTGGCTGCCCGGTTCCACAATGGCATCCCCAGGCTCAAGTCGGCTCCAGAAGTCGCGCCCGTCTGTTGCAGGCTTCCAAGAGCCTCCGCTATTTTCCTCGACGCCGCCAATAACACCCAGTGTCTCCCCTTTGTGTCTCGTAACCGTCACTTGAAACTTCGGATCCGATTTATATTGCAGAGAATACAAATTATCAGGATTGTTGTCCCTCGGAGTTCCTACTTTCGTCTTTAGACTCCAGGCTTGGGAGAGCAGCCCTGAACAATCCACACCTGTTGTGCATGCTTTGTCCTCTTCAGGTGTGTCGTGGAATACGTCGATCTCGATACCATTTACCTTTTCTCTGGTGTACCAAGGGTGACTTCCGGACGATCGCTTCTTAATTCCACGATGTGGCTCGTAAGAGCTTGAGCAAGCTGATTGCTGAAAGTCTTTGGGACAATTCTGATCGTGAAAGCATGCGAAGTCCTCAGCCGAATCGCACCCGCCCCACATATACGGCTCGCCCACCAGTCTTTCGCTAAACCAACGGTCCGGGACGGAATGGTCGCTCGCATTGTGGCGACCGGATGCGCAATGTTCATTCCAAATGTCGCTCTTTTGCCAGGTCCACTTTGCATTCGTGATTCCGTTTGCGATTTGTCTCATCTTGTCGAGATCTAGCTCGTTCGGTTCTCGATTCTTTCGGCAGTTGTCATCACTGCCGCATTTGACTTCCGTAGATTTCGAAGCTGGTTTGTCGGCACCGTAGGCAAGGCTGAGGATTGCAACGAGAACACCAGCGAAGAGCACGATGCGCAGAGCGCCAGTCATTGATTTGACCTCCAGACATGCAGCGCTGTGCTCGGCTGGCCATTCCCGCTAACAGAAAGCCAGTAACAAACGCCATTCGTGTCTACACGCGCGCGGTCGCGAACTCTCACATTGTTCTCCTCCGGCAGAGCCGGGCTCTCGTCTGCTAGGTGTCCATCCGTCAAATACTTGCGAAAATGAAACGAGCCCCCATTGGCAACGGCTTGAGGGTTGTACTGTACGACGTAGTAATTGCTTTTCGAAGAGTCATCGCCGAGATACTGCCACCCCGCCAACTTGTCGCGGTCCTGGATCGGTGATGGAGGCGGAGGAATGCGGGCGATGATGCTGTACTGGAGACTGCGCAGTCTCTCAACTTCGGCGTCCTCGATGTTCGGCCGACCAAGGTCCTCACAAGGGCTAATGGCCACTGTTATATCGGTGAGGTCCTCACACACTAAGTCGCCATCCGACGGTGCCTCGTATTGTTGAATTAGGAGTTGCTTGCCCTTTAGGCGGACCCGCGCCGCAGGAAATCTTGTTGGAATCGTCATTAGATGAATCGGGCCGGTCGGTCCGTCCAGTCGGTCAATGACGACGCGTAGGTGCACGGGATCAGCAATCGCCACGACGCCATCCGCAACATCGAAGGAGCCTGGACCGGAGGGAAGCCTTATTTCACCGCCTTGGGCCTCTGCTTCGCCCGCGATATATCCCAGGTCAGACTCGTGAGCCTTTTCTTTGAGAGGTTCCTTGACTGTTGGGAAGCAAATGTCTCCGGGCCTGCATGGTGCAATCGTACAAGACGTAGTGTCCTTACACGGATTTGGACAAGCCGCGAAATAAGGGCACACGCCGTGACAGAGTCCCGACTGCGGATGCCTCTGACAGTACCACTTGAGCGTAAGCCAGCCGAGGAGCAGAAGCAGCATCAGTAGTACGACCACGATTAAGGCTACTCTTCTGTTCATCCCGAAGTGCTCCGCTCATCCTGTTTGAGGCTAAACAATGGTGTGTCTAATTAGCACGGTACTCGAATCTCGCGGCATTTTAGTTAAGCAGCCAAGAGTTGCGGGCATCGGTCCGAGTGGACAATATCCGACTCCTATTGCTTCAGTGCGAATGTGCTGGAGCAGATTGCGTACGCCCGATTTTCTCCAGCGACCGTCACGTTGTACACGACCGTGGACGAAACAAACTGATGAGTTGGGACCTTCGAGTCTTGAATCAATAAGAACACTAAATCGAAACGTCCATCTGCGGCCATTAGCTGTTCCAGAGCGGACGCAGACACTGTGTTGCCTGCCTGCGCATAGCGCATAAGACCGTCAAGGAGTGTCGAGGTAATCCCAATCGCGCTTGTGACGGCCGAAGGTATGCTGCCAATAGCTCCTACAATCCAAGGGACCTGCCCAGATCCGGCTGCATCGTGGAAGATCTTTTTATAACTTGCCGCTTCTTGTGCAGTCAGTTTGTGCGAGTCGATAATGATCAAGTGCTTCGGATCATTTTGGAGACGAGTTACTGTGGCGGGCGGAAGGATCGCATAGACCTTGCCCGATGCGGGATGGCCTCCGAGAGTCAGGCCGGAGTGAGGAAAAAGAACCGCCCGCTGACTGTCGAACTGAAAGGGATCGTTGTCCACGAATGAGACGCTCTCGTACCATTCAGTCGCGACAGCGGCTAAGCCTAAGCATAGGATCATTGCTGTGACCCGCAGTGCAAATCGCTTCATTATTTTTACCCCCGTTTCTGAGATCGCCTGGGAGGCGTCTGTTTGAACGTGCTACCTTCCATTCGCTGAACGCGACACCGAAAGGCTTTTGTTCTGGGCGGTCGTCAAAAGTAAATGGGCGCGTCTAGCTTGGTCCAAGCTCTTGTCAACCGACGTGTTGTGAGTCTTGACCTCCTTCGCAAAGGCCTCCAGCATGGGAGAAAGAGCTTCTAGCCGATCTCTGCCGCTGTATAGAGGGATGTGAAGTGATCCTCGGGTTCCGCGGAGGGTGAGTGCGGCACCATGGATCGCTCTGCCGATAGTCGATAGCAATTCGACACTGTGTGTGCCATTTTTTGAAGACACCGTAATTTCACGCGGCTTTGGAGATAGGTTGATCATTGAACTGTCCAGCCCTTCGAAAATCAGCTGCGTAATGTTCAGTGCTTCCAGCCACACCCACTCCTCGGCAGCGGGAGTGAAAATCTGCGCTTCAAACATCTCGCCAATTCCGCCACGCTGAACGTACGCCGCTGCATCCGTTACTTGAAGATCGTGTGCAGAGAGTAATCCGACGTGGACAAGTGCTGGAGACCTGCCAGAGGCCGAATCTCCCTGGACGACCGTCCTCATCGGGTGACCCATGAAGATCTTTTTGTAAGATCGATGCGCCTCGCGTGCTAACTGTGAAGTCTGGTCAGAATCGTCAGCCAACAGAATTGCGTCAATCAAAGAGTTGGCGATCAATGCTGAAGGGGATGCCAAAACCGGAATGCGTTTGGCGTAGCGCAAACACATCTGATGCAATATCAGTTCATCTTTTAGACGAGGAGTGCAGATGGCAACCACTTCAAAGCTAGGTGAACGTATAGCGGCGTGCAAAATGGGCAACGAACTACGGCCATAATCAGCCACAGCGACTCGGATAGGCGTTCCTCCAAATAATGAGTCCACGGCGCGGCTCTGTACGGCAACCGAGGCTGCCAGAGTTCCGCCATAGCGGAGGAAATTTCGACGAGTGAGCATCATCGGAAAAGTTTTCATTGCTTTGTCTGCGGACCCCCTCGAATCAAGGGTGACACCCTAACAATGCGCGCGCGATACAGATCGACCTTTGAGTTGGCTGCGGTGAGGCCGAAGTCCTTTTTGATCTCGTCCACGGTTCCGAACAGCCTGTCCCAGAACTGCTGTTCAGTAATGTCATCCCCTGAGGCTGTCTGACAGGGTGAGTTTAGGTCAGCACCACCCGCGCAATGCCACTGAACTTCAACGATTCGAGCGCGAAGATCGTCAGCCTTAATCTGGCTAACATCGACGGTCGTCATAGCGGGTGGCTTAAGACGAGTCCACAAGCCACTGTCGTCGGGTTGGTATACACCGACATAGACTTCCTGATCTTCGCGTCCAGTAATGTCAAAGACTGATCGGCTCAGTATTATAAAGCTCCGGAAATGTGGACCAGGGCTCGCGAACTTAGTAGGTTCATATTTTGAGGGTCTGTGGGTGCGCCGGCCGTCGTCTGCGAGTTTGTAATACCAAATCTGGAGCTTGGGTTCATGGTCACCAGTTGACTGTATCCAAGTGGATCGGAACTCTAGCACCGAGAGTTGTCCGTCTTTAGTTTCGACAAAACCGGGAAGAAACTGCATCCATGAGCCACTGGTCTTCTCCGATACGACTGGATTCTTAGCGTCAGTCAGGGCCAATGTCGAATTTAAGGATCGCCAAAACCGCAATTTGACAAACCACCATGCCGGGTTCACTGCGGCTTTCGATTGCGATACAACAGTCGGGCGGATAATGTACGACGATGACGTGAACGCAGGAAAACGGGTGGCGGGGTCGTCAAAAGAATGCCCAATGGGACCAACCAACTCGAATGATTTAGCCTCGGGGTATCCAGTTGACACTATTTCTGCGATCGGATCGGGGCCGGACTCATCCAGTGTTTTGGCACCAGAGGCATCGGTAGGATCCGAAGCCTTCGCGATTTCTACGTTCAGGAGTTCGGCTAAACCGCCTTGTTCATAACTGGGTCCGTCAAGCACTACCATCAGACCCGGCGCTTGTGAAGAAATTGTGCTCTCTGTTAGAGGAAACAACGCTTTGATCTTGGGCACGTCAAGCCTCTTAGCGCGACATGGCACAAGTTGACGAACCCATGGATCTGCAGCTGGCGTTTCACGAAGATCAAACGTGAATACACCTTCATATCGGCTGTAAATTCGTGTAGCAAACCGAAAATATAGAGCGCGAAGATCTCCTTGCAAGTTCTCCGAGTACTCGAACTGCTTACCGAGGACAGACTTTACACGATGGATTTCTGTAGCTGGGACGAGCAGGTGGTCTAAATCGGGCCGTTCAGCGAATTCAGGCAGTTCCCAATTCTTGAGATTCTGTTCCCAGTTCTGGCCCTTAGGGTTTGGAAACGACTGCCGCTGTACCCTTCCCGTCCAGTACCATACCTGACGCATGAATTCTGCTTTTTGGACATGTCGAAACCGTCTGTTGTCGGAAGAATCTATTGTTGGTGGGGCGAATCCGACCGTCAATCGAGATTCGTCCTCGGCAAAAGTGCTCCGCGTTGCAGCTTTGCACTGCTCCTCTGTCGGCAACACGGGAGTGGCGGCCTCGACTAACAATCTCAAGCCCGCAAGAACCTCAAAGCTATCGCAGATAGCGGCAAATCGTGTCTTCGCATTTGCGACGAGATTAACTTGAATCTCGAGTTCATACACTTCTCCCGGCTCAACAGTGATTATTACGGAGCGAGCGCTCACGTCGGCTACGAAACTAGTTTTGCTTTCTCGCGAGGTGGAGATCTCAATTTCTGTGGGTGGTTGGGCAAGGTCGTCTAGCTTCTTGGCCTGATTCAATTCTGGGTAGGAAATCTTACATGAATCTATTTTGTCCCACTTCTCCCATTCCTGCTGGTTCTTGACCCAAAGAGTGACGGTAAGGCCGCCCACCGCCGGATCACTAATTGGCTTTCGTGCAGCACTACCCGCATCCTGACCGTTGTGTGTAAGGCTGAGATACTCGTCGATGATCAGCGCGCGGGCGGTTTGGTCCTCCAGTGTTCGACCCGACCAACGATCCCAAGTCTGCAAGTCCACATTAGGAACCCTAAGCGTCAGGCCAGTCCTCCACGGCGCAACCAGACCCAGTCGCGCCTCGGAGAAATCTTGGGGTACGAGAAAGATCAAAGGAAGGGAGTCACCGTGTTCCGTTCTCGGGGCCGCATTTCCAACGCGCAACTCTACTTCGCGAGCGCGAGGCCACACTTGGGAAGGGATTCGCGGTAACTGCGCAGCACTAGCACGATCTGTCTGAGGGATATACTCTTCGGGAGTGTTTGCGATCTTCTCGATGCTTACTGCCCCGACCTTGACGGTACGAGCGTATTTGATTCCTCCGTCATCTGACCGCTTTAGCTTGAGCAGGTTGCCGGGAGCCAATTTTGCCGGATGCGCTGAATGAGCGATCTCGACTGGCATCACACCAGTATTTGTCATTGCAAAAAAGAGTGTTTCAAAGGAGTCTCCACAGTAAAGTCCAGGACAGTGGCTCAGATCTTTGTTCGCGCCGTCGGTTCCTTCAAACGGTTCTAGTTGCAAGAGTGGCTCGCCGAACAAGCCTTCTAAGGTCGATTGTTTGACGTGCTGGTCACTATACTCCTGAAGCTGATTGCTTACTGGCAGGGGACCGTTGTTGTAGCTGAGAAGCGCAGTACGAAGGCCCCGATCGTAGGCAAGACGACTCGCCACCAAGAGCGGTCGCTCGGGTGATTCTTTTACTGACGCTATGTTCAAGACGCGCCAACGATAAAAGTCGTCGCTAAGAACTGAGCCACTTTTAGGCTTTACGCGTCGCAGAAGGACTCCCACTCCACGCATGCCAAACAGGGGATCCTCGCCGGCATCGTCAGCGGCCAAATCCATAACCGAGAATACAAGAGGTGGAGGCACAGGAGTCGCTGTCGTTATGTCCGGCGCAAAAGCCTCTTTGTTCCTTTTATCTGCATCGAGATCTAGAGTCGGAAATAGCCTTATCGCAGCAATCTGGGCGATATTCTTCACATATGCTGAGAGCAAGGCCGTTACTTTACTCATGTCATCGGAGACATCTGGTTTCTGAGCCATCGCCGCACCTTTCTTGAGGCAGTCAGGCGGTGTTGGCAATTGGTTTGCACGGAGCAGGAAATACTGTTGAACGACTGCTCCAACGTTCATGGCGAGTGCGCTCACGTTGGTTGGGTCTTGGCCTTTCCATTTCTCAATGAGGCAAGGCCAATGCTGAGCGATCTGTGCCTGCAGTGATTTACTCGCCAGCCCAAGTCGCGGGATAATCCGTGTACTTAGATAGCCAACTAAGATGTCGAAGCTTGTGTCGTTCTCCTTTTTGAGGATGCGGCGCCATTGTTCCATCATGATCTTGAATTGACCCGAGTCGCTGAGGGCCAAATTGTGAATTTGAGAGAGTTCAGCCACGTCTTCAGCAAACGGGCGCGGCGTCCTAGGCGGAGAATTAACCAGCGACCGCAAGGAAAGAGAGTTAGCCAAATTAGGGCCTAAAGCGGTGCGAAGGGTCCCTCGCCAGTCTTCTAAACCATGTAAGTCGTTATATTGAGTAGGGGCGGCCGGTCCAATGGATTTGAGCCAACTCGTCCACTCAGTTTTCTGTTTCTGCTCAAGCTGCCCGTCTTGCCCAATCGCGCTAGACAAATCATCGAGTAGACTGACGCCATTCGCACGAAAAAGCGAGCCGGGACCAGCAACGTCGCGCAGGGATCCGATAAAGAAGCTACGGAGGGCTACTATTTGGTCTTGTAGCGCATCTCTGTTTTGGCTAGCATTCTTCTCAATGTTTTCGTCCGTGGCGGCCCTGACCGCTGCCAACGTCATAGCGGGTAAATCGAAAAGAGAGGCTAGTCGCTCCGTAGCACTGCCGATCCAATCGGCATGCAGGTTGGCCCCACTCTTAGGTGGCGAAATCCAAAGTGTTTTCCGATCCACCGGAGAGCCGCCCACAGGTTGTGGCAGCCTCACCGGCTTGCAATACGCCACGACCGGGCCTCCGCCCACATCATCAAGCTTCCAGAGGTTCTCTGGACTTGTAAAGGCTAATGTCGTATCCCGCTGCTGTGGATTTGCAGGTGTGTATGAAATCCCGGACGCTTCGAATTCGGGCACAGAAACAAAGAAGTCGTCTTCACTTGGAGTACCGCTGAATTCAAGAACGGCCGCCAGATTGAGCAGATAAGGAATGGGGTATGCAGTTTGAGCGGCGTCGGCGAGAATTCCATGCCAGGCAGGCAGCGTCGATTTGTCTTGGGAAATCTTAACGTTCGCAGTCCCTTCCACCCAGTACGGATCGCAACCCGCGTAACGCTTGGCGAGCCTCGTTGCCACAAGCTGTCGCAACGATTGGTCGTTATCGCCCGGGGGCAAACTGATCACCTTTGCAGTCGCCACCGCGTCCCACTGGTTGGCACCCCGGCGCCAAACGTGCCAAGACTTAACTTTCCAGGTCCACGGCCAAACGATGCATGGCGCCATGGGGGATTTGGGGTCACCTGTTGGTGCAACCTGACCCTTCAAAGTCGTCACGGCAACAACGACTCCGATCCGCGTTACATTCCCGGAGTATGGTGGTAACGTCTCCACACTCGTAAAGAGTGAATACATCGCAGGCATACATCTCCTTATGCAAGCATCTCCACGTACCGTTGTGCCGCAGTTTTCGAGCCGAGAGCAGCTGCTTTTTCAGCCTGTTGAAATGCATACGCCACACCTGGAGCAATACTTGTTCCTGTATCTAGACTAGCTAGTACCGGAGACTCGCGAACGAGCGCGGCACCCTGACCCGCACGACTAATGTGCGTGCCAACATCCGCATCCACCTCGAAAGTGAACATAAACATCTTGATTTTGTAACTTATGTGTCCCCAGGCAGCTATTGCGCCATTGTCATAAGACGCTTCCAAGTACATTGCAACATCAATCGAAACAACACCTAGGAGTGAGACGTGCCCGGCAATAAGAAGAAATACTCCAAAGTGAAAACGATTGCCGTCGAGAGTTCCTTCAATACCAAAGTGAACATATACACCACCACTTATCGGACCCAGAGCTATCGCTAAGCTGGCTGAACAAGCTATCGCGATCTGCGCGTTAGGAGTTAGCTTGCCTGTTGAAGGAACATAAGTTGCTCCAATGTCTGCGTATCCCGAGCCTCCAAGTATGAATACTGAAAAATTGAAGGGCAGCTCTCGGCGCGCTAACTTGAATCCAAGAGAAATAGAGAATTCAGAGTTCTCATTGACGAAAATAGACAGGGTTGTTGCCAGACGTAAGCCGGTAATGCCAGACGTCACGGCTGCGTTGTCAGGGATCGGCAGGTCGAACAGGCAGCGAACGCCTCCTGGAATCGGCCCTATCGTTACGCCACTGGTAGGATCCAGCAGACTGGAAAACAACTTTGACACGAAGTCAAGGGCGTCCGGCAGTCGAATCTTTTGGGGATCAAAATTGAAATGAAGCTTTCCTTCTTTATCGAATGTTAGCTTCGTGTCGACGAAGCTAACGATTTCGAGTTGATCTAGACAGACCTTCCAACGGCCACCAATTGAACCTTCAACTACCTGTTGAAGTGCTCCCGTTTGCTGACTGGCGGAGACATCTACAGTGGCTTGAAAGGTTGCATCAGACAGGCGGAGAGCCAACGGGCCAAAAGCAAACACATTCTGTGTTCCGCCAATAGGAACGTCTACGTCCGTGTGCAGCCAAGCGCGCCGTGTCTGCGGTTCCCACCCGTGCGTTACTTTCACACCTTTGTTGGCTAGGTCAGGTAGCTTCAGGCCCGAAAAGAGATTGCTCAGCTGCAAACCGGCAAAGCTTGGAAATATGTGATTGAGATCAAAATTCTTAAGATCTGCGGGAATGAGATCGTCCCCGAGTTGAACTGACGGAAGTTGGATATCAACAGCATTGAGTGCATCACGGATCTGATTAGCTCGCGCCAGGACCGGTGTGATTGGAATGGTCTTGTTGACTTGATCATAGAGATACGCGACTTCAGGTCGGCTGAATTGCAATTGAGGGGCCTGTGGCGGTTCACCAAAAGCGCGCAAGAGTTTGATGCCCTTGTCGAAACCAGGCGGAACATCGGTTCGCATTACATTAACGGCGTTGGCGACGTAGTCATGTACTTCCCCTTCTACAGTCGCTCGCACCCTGTCTGCAGCGGCACGCAGTTCATTAAGGACGGCACCAGCGTCGAACTTAAGTAGATCGGCAAATGATCCGCTAAGGCCAGTGATCGTATCCTTTTGGCTCAAAATCCACCCCTGCACAGCCTTCAAAGCAGACTCCCCGCTGGATTGCGCTGTGGTTAGCATGACCTTGACTTGCTGGGCTAACACGGTGAGGTCGAAAGTCTGCCTGATAAGAGCTTTCGCAGCTGCTGTGTCGGACGCCGCTGAGACTCTTTCCTGTACACCTTGAAGCAGAACGTTCTCAAATTGGCTGTCTATTTTCGGAAGTGCTTTGGTGCGCTCTCCGAGCGCGCCAAGAAAAGAATCAATATCAGCCGATAATTTCGTTGTGCGCACTTCAAAGTTGTACTGTGGATATTTTGAGTCTTTCCGAAGGATTTCGCGCACTTGGTCGGAGGTAAGAGCGGGTTTTGCTGTGCGCAACTCCTCAAAGGCTTGTTGAACGTCTACTGCTAGCTTTCGGAGTCCTTCCGAGAGCCTGCCAACGGACGTCCCAGCCGTAAGTGACTGAGGATCAAACATTGAGACTGCCCCGCGGAGTTGCCCAACTTGACTTGCCAGGCTCGTCCGCGCCTGTTCGAATTGAGATTGAGCAGCTGAAACGTTCCGTAGGTACTCAGTGTTCTGCCATAGCGCAGCATCGAACAGCGTCGTCTTCATGTGGCCTACTACAGAGCTGAATGTAGTGACGGCTCCGGTTACCACCGATGCAAATTGAAAGCCCGGATCAAGGGGACCAGCTGTTCGCTCACACATTACTCGGAATTGATCGACGTAGGTCCGAACGATTTGTCTTCTAGCGTCCGCGCCGAGATCCTTCCACGCCTTTACACCATCTCCGTTGTCGATATGGCTCAATAGAGCCGAAGTGGTCTCCTGAAACTCCAGCCCAAACGTAGACGCCGAAAAAGCGGTCGCGTCGAATTCCTGTGCGAGCCTTCCTACTGCTGCACTCAGACTGGTCTGTAATTGTTGCTTTGCACCGCTCAGCCAGTTGTTCGCAACTGCTTCTAGGTCAGTTGCGATGTTCTTGAGAGTAGCGGTCGCACTGTCCACGGCATTCTGGATCTGCGCTTTCAGAGCATCGCGTGCGGTGGCATCAAGATTCGTCCGATCCGGAATGGCTGTCCTGATCGTCTCAAGCACCTTCGTAATATCCGTCAGATTTTTGCGCGCGTTTGTGGTCTCGGCGACGGTAGATGGCAAGGGTCCGCGGTTTAACGTTACCGTGCTGACGTTCGCGGCCATTGCCGTCTTCGCGAAGCCATCGGTAATATGGACCCCGGTTTCGGGAGACTGGATAGAGAATGTTATTGGTTGGTATCCGGGTGGAATGCTGGGGTCGGTTGCTCCCCTCTCGGCAACATCACCGCTTTTGTAACAGCTCGCGTCGGGTGCCCATAACGGCAAATTCACAAAATCAACAGATTCGACTGACGCCCATCGGTCACTGTTTGAACCCTCGTCCGAAACGATGCTTGTGTAGAAAACTAGGTTTTGCGGTTGTGTGATCGGGCACAGTCGTTGGACAAAATTTCCCTTGGCATCTTTTTCTGGGGTTTGGACGCGCAGAAATAGCTGCGGCTGAGGATATACATCCGGTAGCGCAACCGATAAGGTCGGGTTCCAGAGCGGCACTTTCCATCCCTTGTCGCTCACGGCCGTCCCCCAATTACTGTCGACATTAATGCGTCGGCGTTCGCCGCACGTGAAGCCGCGCACAAAACCTGGGAGTGGAGCGGCGGAATCAACCGCTCCAAAGTCCCGGTCAGGCTCTAGGAACTCAACATATTCCGATACCTTCCGCACAATTGGCCGTCCTGCATAGCGAGGCTGTGACCAGGAGAACTGTCGGGACGGCAGTACAGTGCGTTCATACACAATGACGTGCTTGGCGCGATTCCAGAACACACCAATTCGGCCGATTCTTTCTACCGAATAGGTCGTGGTTCGGCCAAGACTTGCCGTGTTGATGAGCGTGCTGCGATCTTCGTCAAAGCGTGCGAGTTGTGTTCCGTAGCCACCTAACGGTGTGAATGAGGGATTCGTAAGCTCGGCAGACGTGGAATGCGGGTTCGAAACAATCTTGTTGTAGATTACCTTTGTTTCCACCCCCCAAAGAGCCCCGCCCTTAAAACTGGAACGCGCTTCGTCGAACGTAGCTCCGATGTCACTGGTGCCCCAGTACTCATGTCCGGGAATTGCGTTCGCACTTGGGTCAATGCGCAACTGGCACGACGCTTTCATCACCAAGTCCCCGGGTTTGTGTTCATCGTGTGGAACATAGATTCCGATTCGGCTTAGATACTCCCGATAAACCTGACTCCAGTAGAGTCGTGTTTGTCTGTAGTAGTCGTCTGAGGATGAACAGCGGGTAACCTCTGGAGCGCTTGCGACGGCGCTGACACCCATTGGCAACAGGGGCAGTCTTCCGCGTATAGCGCCATAAAGCACTCCGATTTCGGCGAGTCTCAAATACGGATATTCGGCCGTGCACGCCATCCCATAGAGAAGTTCGTAGGAGAGTTGGCGAACATTAACCTTGTCGTCAGTCAGGAGGCGTCTCAGGTTCCACGGAGCCTCCACGTATCTTTGCTCGCTACGACGTAACGAGACAACAGTCGGAGGTGACAAACGAAAGTCGAGCAGACGGTTTTCGCATTTGTGCTTATCCTCGCCGGTTTCACAGAGCAGATCTTCCCGGACCATTTCTTCGCCCAAGATCTGAGGGGGCATAACAATCTTGGGTT
>Ga0209039_10001532_pt1 | contig 21296 bp, 22 predicted proteins | sample BogFormECP12_OM1_FD_188238 | JGI IMG/M metagenome (GOLD analysis project Ga0209039, IMG submission 188238) | Bog forest soil microbial communities from Calvert Island, British Columbia, Canada - ECP12_OM1 (SPAdes) (version 2) | ecosystem: Environmental > Aquatic > Freshwater > Wetlands > Bog ...
CGGTCAATCGGGCGATGTCGGAAAAGGTCCGCCGCGCAGACGGGTCGCGCCCCTCTTGGAACATGAAGGTCTTGACGCCCTGAAGGGCAAGCTCCCCCGCAAGGCCGGCGAGCTCGTCGGGATTCTCCTCCATCGCATCGCCGACGAAGACGAGCGCCCCGACCTTGGCGCGCTTCGCCTCGTTGCGCGCGTGGGCGAGGACCCTCCGGATCTGCGTCTCGCCGCCGCGCACCTCGATGCGGCTCATCAGTTCGGCGAGCCCCTGCCCGCCGGAGACGAATTTCGACGCCCGGCACTCGTTTAGGCCGCGATAGTAGACGAGCTGGATTTCGAGCCCGCCGAGCGCCGCGGTCGCCTCGAACATTTCGCCCTGAATGCGGCAGGCGCGGTCCCAGGTCGGCTCGCGGCTGGCGGTGGCGTCCAGCGCGAAGATCAGCCGCCCGCACCCACTGCCCGGTCGTGCCGCCGGCGCTTGCCACCGCGAGCTGAAAGTTGATGGGGACATCCTCGCGCGCCAGCAGCGTCACGTCCTTGTGCTCGCTCCGGCCAAAGCCCGGAGCCGCGGCGGTCACGGTATACGTCCCCGGATCGAGATTCACGAAGCTGTAACGGCCGTAATCGTCGGTGATGACGCTGCGGGATATCTTGGTTTCCTGATTCAAAGCCTCGATCTTCGCGGACCGGATGACCGCGGAAGTCGAATCGGTGATTGTGCCGGCAATGGTGCCATAGGTTGATTGGGCGAGCACAGCGCCCGCCGCAAGCAAGGACGCGAAAGCCACGCGCATTACTCGCCGCGAAAGAATACTGCTGCCGTTCATAGGGGACACTTCTTCCTCCTTGGATTTACCGCAAAGTCTGCATGCATAAGGCGCACTTCAACTCTTCGAAACCCCGCGAAAGGACTGTTGAACCGCTAGTCTACAAACCGAAAGTTTCATTCGGACGATTGATTGTTTAACGGGCCGTTACAGCCTCGAATTTCCACAGGGTTCTGTACGAATACTTCCGCATCGGCGGCCGCAGCCCCGCACCGGCCTGGAACCCGTATTTCCGATATACTGGTGCTTAATCCGGCGGCGGGCCGATCTTCGCTTCGCCGCACCGCTCCGCCACATGCAACCCAACCTGGAATGGCGGCTCCTGGACACGGGCTTCCTGAGCGCGGCTGAAAACATGGCGCTCGATCAAGTCCTGCTGGAATCGCGGGCGGCCGGCGAATCTCCCAACACGCTTCGCTTCCTGCAGTTCTCCGCTCCCAGCGTGCTGGTGGGCTGCCACCAGCAACTCGATCAGGAAGTGCGGCTGGAGTTCTGCCGCGAACGCGGACTGGAGGTGAACCGGCGCATTACCGGCGGCGGCGCGATTCTCTTCGAGCCGTGCCACATCGGGTGGGAGATAATCGCCAGCCGCGACGATCCGCGCTTCCAGGCCACGCCCGCGGCCCTGGCCGAGCGCTTCTCGGGCGTCTTCTGCGCGGCGCTCCGCGGCCACTACGGCATCCAGGCGTCCTTCCGCCCGCGCAACGATATCGAAGTCCGCGGGCGCAAAATCGCCGGCACCGGCGGCACCACCGAAGGCGCGGCGTTTCTGTTTCAGGGCACCCTGCTGGTGGATCTCGACATCGCAACCATGCTGCACGCACTCCGCGTCCCCATGGAGAAACTCAACGCGCACGAAATCGATTCCCTGCGCGAGCGCGTTACCACCATGCGCGCGGAGCTGGGGTACACGCCCGCCGCCGCCGCCATCAAGGAAGCCGTGGCGCGCGCTTTTGCCTGGGACTTCGGCGTAGAGTGGACCCGCGCCCCGCTGAGCGCCGGCGAGCTCGATCGCCTCGGCCGCGCGCTTCCCGAGTTTCAATCCGAAGGCTGGATTGGCCGCCGCACGGGAGGTAGTTCGCGGCACATGCTCAAGGCCATCCACCGTGGCCGCGGCGGCGTGATTCATCTGCTGCTGGATGCCGATGCCGCCCGCGGGCGCATCCGCTCGGCCAATTTGCGCGGCGATTTCTTCGCGTCGCCTGGCCGCGCCGTCTACGATCTGGAGAGCCGCTTCAAGGACGCGCCGGCGCGCATGGACGCCGTGGAGGAGATCCTGGCGGAGTTCTTCCAGCGCGCCCCCAGTCCGTTCGCCTCGCTAGGAGCAGGCGATTTTGCGGGCGTCTTCCGCAAGGCCCTGGACAAACTGCCCTATTTGAACCTGGGATTCAGCCACCAGGAAACCAACGATCTCTTCCCGGTCTGCGGCAGCCTGCCCGAAATCATGAAGCAGGAGTGGGGTTGGTTCCTGCTGCCCTACTGCGCCAAACACCTGGAGTGCGTCTTGCGCCAGCAGGACGGCTGCGACGAGTGCAGCCGGTGCTCCATCGGCAAAGGCTACGGCATGGCGCGCGCCCACTCGCTCCGGCCCGTCACCATTTTGAATTTCGAGAACCTCGGCGGCCAGCTCCGGCGCATCCGCGACGAGGGAAGCGGCGGCTTCATCGGCTGCTGCTGCGAGGGCTTCTATACCAAGCACGCGCGCGATTTCGAACGCGCCGGAGTGCCCGGCATTCTGGTGGGTATGGACAGCACCACCTGCTACGACCTGGGCAAGGCGCGCGACGCCTATCACGGCGGCTTCCAGCACCAGACGCACATCAACCTGCGGCTCCTGGAAAAGGTGCTGGCCGTGTGGGGCGGACGCCCTCGTCCGCAGCCGGCCCCCTGGCCGGCTTGTGCGAGCGAAGAGCGGGACGAGGGCGTCCCGCGCGGACCAGGGGGTCCGCCCCACGAGGCCGCGCGATGACCACCCCTTGGGACGCCATCGTCATCGGCGCCGGCCCCGCCGGATCGTCGGCCGCGCTGCCCATGGTCCGCGCCGGGCTGCGCGTGTTGATGGTCGAACGCCGCCGGCGCGTGGGCTTCCCCGTGCAATGCGCCGAGTACATTCCGCGCATCCTGGCCGGTGCAGTGGATGCGCCCCAAGCCGCCGTGGCGCAATCGGTTTCCACCCTGCGCACGTTCATCGGCGGAGAACTCGCCGCCGAAAACGCGTGGCCCGGCGTCATCCTGCACCGCGAGGTTTTCGACCGGCACCTGGCGGAGGGCGCCGTGGCCGCGGGCGCTACGCTGTGGACCGGCTGCGCGGTGTCCTCCGTGGAAGACGGCGCCGTCACCATCGGCGCGCAGCGGCTCGCGGCCGGCGTGATCGTGGGTGCGGACGGGCCGCTCTCCCTCACCGCGCGGTCCATGGAATCCGCGACGCCCGAGTTCGTTTACGGCTTGCAGGTGGAAGCCCCGCTCGCCGCGCCCATGCCCCACACCGAAGCCCACTTCCGCCCCGAGTTCCTGGCCGGATACGGATGGGTGTTTCCCAAGGGCGCCTGGGCCAACGTGGGGATTGCGGTGGCGCGTCCGGCGGCCGCCCGCTTGCCGCGGCTGCTCGACGCGTTCCTGGCCGCCCTGCGCGAGCGCGGCGTGGTCGCGGCAGGCGCCACGCGCGCCCGAACCGGCGGCCTGATTCCGGTGGGCGGCCCGCCTGCGCGCACGGTGCGCGGGCGCAGAGTTCTGGCCGGCGACGCGGCGGGCCAGACCGACCCCATCACAGGCAGCGGCATCCCCGCCGCCATTCAGTGCGGACAATCCGCCGGCGAGGCCGCCCTGGGCTCGCTCGAATCCTACGAGGAGGAATGGCGCGGCACGCTGGAAAACTCCCTCCGGCGCGCGCTGCGTCATCGCCGCACGCAATGCGCCGAATGGGGCCAGGGGAATTTCGAGCGTCTGATTCGCCGCACCTGGATCGCCTTCCCGGAGTGCTTCGATGCCCGCTGAACCTATCGGCGAATTGCTGGCGCGCGCGCAAACGCTCTCCTGGCAACGCTTCGGCCGGCGCGTGGATTTCTACCTGCCGGGTATGTTCATCGTGGATGGCGTGCGCGGGCGCTACCCCGCCATCTCCATCACCGGGCCGGTCTGCGCACTGGGCTGCGATCACTGCTCCGGCGAAATTCTCAAGTCCATGCCAGCCGCGCCATCGCCGCGTGAGCTGCTCGACGTCTGCCTGCGCCTGCGCGACTCTGGCGTGGCGGGCTTCCTCGTCACCGGCGGCAGCGACGCGCGCGGCCGCCTGCCCTGGAGCCGCTTCGTGGACGCCCTGGCCGAAGTGAAGCGCCGCACCGCGCTGCACCTGTCGGTCCACAGCGGCATGGTGGACGGCCCCACCGCCCGGGCGCTCAAGCAGGCCGGCGTGGACCAGGCCAATGTGGACATCGTGGGCGCGGACGATACCTGGCGCGAGGTGATGCACCTTTCCGATGGCGCGGCGCTGCTCGATCAATCGCTCGAGGCGCTCCGCTCGGCCGCGCTCGAAGTGGTGCCGCACGTGGTCATGGGCATCCACGCGGGCCGCATCGTGGGCGAGCGGCGGGCGCTCGAAATCCTGCGCCGCTACCCGCCGAAACTGCTGGTTTGGGTGGTGCTCATGCCGCTCGCCGCCACGCCCATGGCGGCCGCGCCGCCACCCACGCTCGAAGAGGCCGCGCGCCTGCTGGGCGAATCGCGCCTGCTCTTTCCGGAAAGCCGGATCTCGCTCGGCTGCGCCCGCCCGCGCGGCGAGTACCGCCGGGCGCTGGAGCGCATCGCCATCGATGCCGGCGTGAACCGCGTGGCGCTCTATTCCGAAGAGACCGTCGCGTATGCCCGCTCGCTGGGCCTCGAGGTGGGCTTCCTCGAGACCTGCTGCTCGCTCGCCGCCGCGCGGCCGGCCGCCTCCGCTCCGCCGCCGGATTTGATCCACATCGCCACCGAGGTAAACCCATGACGCAACCAACGCCCGCCGCCAGCCTGGAGAGCCCCGAGTATCTGCGCATCAGCCTGGCCGCGGCCATGACGCTGGGCCTCGCGCCCGGCTGGTTCTATCGCGGCGCCTGCCTGCACTGCATCAACCTGCTGATGACCTACGGCGAGGGCTGCGCCGCCAACTGCTCCTACTGCGGTCTGCAGCGCCTCCGCGAGGGCAGCTACCAGGGCAAGACCTTCATCCGCGTGCCGTGGCCGGCGGTCTCGCTGGACGAAATCGCCGCCCGCTCGCGCCAGCGGCTCTCCGTGGTGAAGCGCGTGTGCCTCTCCATGATCACCCACCCGCGCGTGGCCCGCGACGCCCGCGTGATCCTCGACCGTCTGCACCGGCAGCTTCCCGAGGTGCCCATCTCGCTGCTCTCGAACCCCACCCTGCTGACGCGCGCCGACCTGGAGTTTTTCCGAGACGTTCCCATCGACCGCCTGGGCATCGCCGTGGACGCCGCCACCGAACCCATCTTCGACCGCAACCGCGCCAAAGACGTCCGCGGCCCGCATCGCTGGCCCCGCTACTGGCGCTTTTTCGAGGAGGCGATCGAGGTCTTCGGTCCGAACCGCGTGGGCATCCACCTGATCGTCGGGTTGGGTGAAACCGAAGAGGAGATGATCCGCCTGATCGGTCGAATTCGCCGGGCCGGCGGTTCCACGCACCTGTTCTCGTTCTTCCCCGAGGCCGGCTCGCGACTGGCCGCGCACCCTCAGCCGCCCGTGGGCCAATACCGGCGCGTGCAACTGGCGCGCTATCTGATCGACGAGGACCTGGCCACCGCGGACGCGTTCCGCTTCGACGAGCACGGCCGGCTGGTTTCGTTCGGCGCCGCGCAGGAGCGTGCCGATCAGGCAGCCGCAACCGGCAGTCCGTTCATGACCAGCGGATGCCCCGACGAAACCGGTGCGGTGGCCTGCAACCGCCCCTTCGGCGACTGCACCCCCGGCGACGACATCCGCAGCTTCCCGTTCCAGCCGGACGAGGAAGATCTGGAGTTGATCAAGAGGCAGTTGGAGGAGTAGGGGCGGGAACCGGGCGCGTGTTCCCGGTGTCTACTTTGACTGGCCGGAGTGCGGATCATGGGCTTCACGCGCGGGACAAGACTTCTTCGAATGCTCGCGGGCCGGCGCGCCCTCCGGCTCTGCCTGGCGCTGCCTCTGCTGGCGGTCCTCTTGTTGACCGCAGGTCTCCGCGTTCATTCCTATTTGCTGACGCGAAAGATCCAAGCGGTTCTCTCCGGCCTCGAACGGCTGCGCGAGGATCAAACTTCCGAACAAGAATTGCTGAAGACCGTCCCGTACCTGGTTCGCCACAGCTTCGTGCGGGACACCTCATCGGGCAAGGAAAGGTTCTACTACTATTATGTGCGTGTCTCGAACGAAGACGAGATCCTATGGCTGGGGCGATTGCTTTACACACGTCCGTTCCAATTCCTCTGGCCGTGGCGCGCGCAGGAAGGACAAGGAGAGCCCTGGACTGTGCCGCTCAGAGCAGCCTACTGGCTTGGGTTCCGGTATGTAGAATTCGGTGCTGCGGTGCATGTCTTGGATGGAAGGGTATCGAGCGTTCATTATGTTGTTGGCAGGGACATGCTATTCGGCTGGCCGCACCCCTCACTGATTTCGGTCCGGAGCGCCCACGGATTCTGGATGAACCGCGCCTTTCCAGTCCCGGTGAGCAGCGCGGACGATGAAAGCCCCGAGTATCGAGTCAGCGGTGACGCGAAGGGCCTCCTAGTGGCCTACACCCCTGAGGCGCCCCGCGAGCTGGTATCGCACGCGTTTCAGCTCGATCTCAGTTGCTTCTGGGACCTTCGCGGATGCGGTTTGGTCCGCGATGTTGCGCCGCTCCTTTGGCGGGACAAGCAAGCCATCGAAGCCAGGACCGCTGCGCGGCTGCAAGGCCACGCGAACCAGTGTCCGGACTCGGTTCTAGCGGCCCGGGTGCGAACTCTTCCAGACCTGAACGTCTACCTTCTGGAGGTGATCGGACCTAGGCGAGGATCCGGTGATACGCCCAAAACGAACCTCCGTCTGTTGACAGAAGTGCGTCGCGGCAGCCCGTACGGGCCCTGGACCGATATCCTCGACGATCGGTTCTTTCCTTGGCCGGCGGATCTCGCCGAGCGCCTCCAAGACCCCGTCGCCACGTCCCTCAAGCCCGGCGACAGGGTGCTGGCGTTCACCGGCGCGAGGTTCGAATCCTGCCGGATGGTTCCCGATACTCCGTCGGCCGTGGCTGCGGTTCGAGCCGCCGTCCCCGCACCAAGGCGGATAGAAGACGACACGCGGTAGTCTGTGGACCGAATGTAGCTCGCCCAGCTAACCGGCACCGTTCATCTCGCCCACGGATCGATGACCTGTACGCCACAGCCCGCGAAATCGGCGGTGTTGCGGGTTGCCACGGCCGCGCGATGCGACCGTGTGATAGCCGCGATCATGGCGTCGAACTGCGAAATCGGACGGCCCGCCGCATCCCGCGAGGCGACGATAGCGGCAAAGAGCCGGGCGGCGTACTCATCGAAGGGCAGGATGCGGCCCTCGAACTCCGCGGCGAACATTTTCTCGACGGCGCTCAGCAAACCCGTCCGCCGTTTTCGCCGCGGCAGCGCCTCAACGCCGCACAGAATCTCCGCCAGAGTGATCGTCGTCGTAAACACCGCCGAGGGCGTCTGGGCCGCCAGCCAGGCGAGAACCGTGCCGGAAGGCACAGGTTTGAGAGCCTCCGAGAGCACGTTGGTGTCGAGTACGATCACCTCGCGAGCCTCGGCGGACGGCGTACGGCTTCGCGATGCGGGAGCGCGAGTTCCACGCCGCCCAGCGGTTCGACGTACCGCCGGATGGATTCCGCCAGATTCAGCCGCGGCGCGAATTTCGGCCTCAGCCCGGCCTTCAGGATCTCGCGCGCCTCCTCTTCCATCGACCTGCCGTGACTGGCCGCGCGCACCTGCAGCTTCGCCTTCACCGCATCGTCCAGGCGCCGTATCGTGATGCTCGCCATACGTCAATGATAGCATTGCTATCACAAGGCGCCGTGGAAGGCGCGCTGCCCGGTGCGCGCCCCAACCGGGTTGAACGCGCTGAACCGGCCGATACGGACCGTGCCCATCCGCCTGGATGTAGAATCAAGCGAGGCAGGACCCGAACGGAGGTCCTCGCGCGACAAATATTCCGAGGTGGCCGATGAAACAACATGGGTTCGTCAGAGGCGTGCTGGCGGCGATGATCGCCGGCGGCCTGGCGCACAGTGGCGGCGCACAACCAGTGGCTATGACGGTGGACGCGGGCAAGCCGGGTCCGCCCATCTCCCCGTACATTTATGGATTCTTCACGGAGCTCTTGAGCAACTGCTACGAGGGCGGCATGTGGGCCGAGATGCTGGGCGACCGGAAGTTCTTCTATCCCGTGAATTCCAGCCAGGAACTCACGCCCCCCAACAGCCGCAAGTTCGTGGCCAGGTGGAGGCCCATCGGCCCGGACGAGTTCGTGAAGATGGACCCCCAACATGCCTGGGTGGGCGAACACAGTCCGCTGGTCAAGTTGGAGGCCGCCACGCCGCATGGAATCCAGCAGGCGGGCCTGGCGCTTCGAAAAGGCAGGAAGTACTCCGGGCGCGTCATCCTGGCCGCGGATCAGGGAGCCCAGGTGAAAGTGAGCCTGGTGTGGGGGCCGAACCCCGGCGACCGGCAGACCATCCCCATCCCGCCGCTGGGCAGGGAATACGCCAGGTTTCCTTTGAGCTTCGTGGCCGGGGCGGACAGCGGCGACGGCCGTCTGGAAATCGCCGGAACCGGCAAGGGGTCGTTCCATATCGGCGCTGTGTCGCTGATGCCGGCGGACAATCTGTACGGCTTTCGCGCGGACATCGTCGCGGGGTTCCGGGAGATCGGGCCCGCCATGTTTCGCTGGCCGGGCGGCAACATGACCTCCGGCTACGACTGGCGTGATGGAATCGGCGATCCGGACAAGCGCCCCCCGCGCTATGACTACGCCTGGCACGCGTTGGAATCGAACGACGTGGGCATCGACGACTACATGAACCTCAACAAGCTGCTCGATATGCAGCCGTATATCTGCGTCAATGCCGGTTTCGGCGACGCGCATTCCGCGGCCGACGAGGTGGAGTACGTCAACGGTGCGGCCACCACCCCCATGGGCAAACTGCGGGCCGCCAACGGCCACCCGAAACCCTACGGCGCCACCTGGTGGAACGTCGGCAACGAGATGTTCGGCCCGTGGCAACTGGGCTTCATGGCTCTCGATCAGTACGTCATCAAGCACATCATGTTTGTCCAGGCGATGCGGCGGGTGGACCCCACCATCAAGATTGTGGCCGCGGGCGCGACGCCCATCGAGGCCAGCCAAAGCCGCGCGGCGATCATGATCACCGGCAAACACGTGGCTGAATTCGGCGGCCCGGCGGACTTCACCGGCGGGCTTCTGGCCCATTCCGCGGATTACCTGGATGCCATCGCCGAGCACCTGTATCCCACAACCGTGGACAAGGCGTTCGATGCCGGGAAGCAGGACTACGTGAAGGTGGACGAGCCCCTGGTGGACCGCGCCCGCAAACTGGCTAACGGAATGCGCTGCCCGGTGGAAGCCTGGGAGGAGTACCAGCGGCGGTTCCCCTTTCTCAACATGAATCGCATCTGGATCGCCTTCGATGAATGGGTCTCCGGCCGGATCGGCGACGCTCGGGATTCCATGTTCTCGCCGCTGTCCTCCGCCCAGGCGATGCATGAGATGTTCCGGCATTCCAACCGGTTCGTGATTTCGGCCTATACCGGCGCGCCCGAACTGCTCGCCATCGGCAAAACCGATGTTACGTTGCGGCCCATCGGACTGATGTTCAAACTGTACCGGCGGCATTTCGGGACGATTCCGCTGGCCGTCGAGGGGAACTCGCCGCAGCACGAGGTGAAGGGCACGGTGGGAGTGGACAAGCCCAAGGTCTCCTCGGGCAGCGACACCTATCCCCTGGATGCCGTGGCTGCACTGACCTTCGACGGGAAATCGTTGACGCTGGCGATCGTCAACCCGACGGAGTCCGCCCAGCAGATCGATGTTACGCTCAAAGGCGTAACCGTTCAGGACAAGGGCCGGCTGTGGCGAATCGCCGCCGCGGATCTGACCGCCGCGAATGTGCCCGGAAAACCGCGCGTGGTGGACATTATCGAGAGCCCTCTGACCGGGGCGCCAGGCAGACTGGCGATTTCTCCGATCAGCATCGGCATCTACGAGTTCCCGGTCCAAACGCCGGCGCCCGCCGGGGCTCGCTCCGGGAGGCCCTGATTGACATCCCCGGCGCCACCAGATACGATTCCGCTCGGATAGCCCGGCCCCCCGATTCGGGCGGTTGCGGGCGGGAAGGAGACTGGTTGTGCGACTCTATTTCACCCGCAGGAATTTTCTGACCACCGGCGTTGGAGCGCTCGCTACCGCCGCCGAATTGCGTGCCCAGTCGGCCGCCATCCCGGTGGCGAGCGTGCCAGCCGGAGAGTATAAGTCCCGGTCCGTGGTGGCGCTGACGGCCGGCGAGGATCGCCGCAAGAACGTCTACCAGGCTCTGGTGGCAATCGACGATCAGATTCTGCCCAAGCTGAAATCCAAGAAGCGCGTGCTCATCAAAACCAACGGCGTAAACCCCAACAACCAACTGGCCTGCACCCACGCCGATGCGCTCCGCGGAATCCTGGACTACCTGGCGCCGCGGTTCAAGGGGCCCATTACCATCGGCGAGTCCTTCGGCGGCGGGTCGCGCGGGTTCGCGCAGTTGCATTACCCGGAAGCGATCGCGGAGTACCCGGGCCGCGGCATCGAACTGATCGACTTCACGGAGGAGGGCAGGAGCGTTCCTCAGCCGCTGCTCGACCAGGACGCGCACGTCGTTCCGGTTCGCCTGGCGGCCAGGTTCTTCGATCCGGAGGCCTTCATCATCGGCGCGGCGATGCTGAAATCGCACAACTATGCCGTGGTTACGATGTCGGTCAAGAACATGGTGGTGGGCGCTCCGTTCCGCAATGACAAGGCCATCTATCACGCGGGGTTCCACCTGATCCACTACAACATGCTGGTGACGGCGCAGGCCATGGCGCCATACTGGGGCCTGGCGGTGATTGACGGCCACGAAGGGATGGAGGGCAACGGACCGGCCCAGGGCGTCCCGGTGCCGTCGCGGCTGGCCATCGCCTCAACCGATTTCGTGGCCGCCGACCGGGTGGGGGTGGAGTGCATGGGGGTCGATCCCGACTGGGTCGGCTATCTCCGGTACTGCGCGCAGGTCGGCCTGGGCAATTACGATCTGGCGAAGATCGACATTCGCGGCGAGCAGATTGCATCGGTACGGAAGAAGTACCGGATGAACAGCGACGTCGACCGGCAGTTGGCCTGGATGGCGCCGCTGGACGTGGAGGACGGGTCCTGGATCGGTCCGAAAGGCCGGCGAACCGACAGGCCGCCCGCTGCCCCCGCTCCCCCCGCTAAATAGTTCGGAGGAGCCGCTTTCCCTCTAGCCCGCGTGCCGCGCCCGCTTGGCGCCGAAGGACTTGACGACCAGCGTCTCCAGCACCTTCCGATCCACGTCGGCGAGCTTCTTGATGTAGAGACAGCCCTTGCCGGTAGTGTGCTTCCCGAGTTTGCCGAGCAGGGCCGCAGCGTCGCTTGAGCCCAACATGCCATAGAGAACGATCGCGGCCTTGCGCGGCGAGAAAGCGGCAATCGGCGAATCGCCCTCGTGCCCGCTCTCGTACTTGTAGTGGTAGCTGCCGAAGCCGACGATCGATGGCCCCCACATCCTGGGCTTTTCGCCGGTCGCGCCTTGCATCATTTTTACGAGCGCCTTGGCGTCCGCGCGTTTCGTCTCGTCCGCGAGCGCATCGATAAACGCCGGGACACTTAATTCGGTGGGCTTGGTTTTGTTGTCTGGCATTTCTTCCCCTCCTCCTTACTCCGAAGACTACCCCAGAGTTGGGGATGGCGCAAGTGGGTGCGTGGCATCCAGTACGTTGCCCCGCGCCGCGCGATGGTTCTGGCGGTTCTGGCTGTTGCCTTGGTGGAAGAACCCGCGTACCATGAAAACAATGGAAGTGCAGCTTACCCAAGACCAAATGGCGTTTGTTCGCCAGGCAATCGTGAGCGGCCGGCTGCAAGCCGAGGAAGACGCCATTCACGAAGCCCTGGCCTTATGGGAAGAACGCGAGCGCACCCGCATAGAAATTCTCGCCGCTGTCGATCAGGCTGAGGCTTCGTTGGCCCGCGGCGAAGGCCGTCCCCTTACGGATCAGTCCATGCGCGAACTCGCCGGCGAGGTGCAGTCGCGCGGGCGCGCCCGCCTTGCCGCGGAACACTCCGCTTCCCGCTGATGGCTCACCAGCTCGCAGTCGAGCACACCTCAGTCCAAGTCATAAAACCTAAACTCCGGCAACCGCCCGTCCGGGTACGGCTCCTTCCGGCTCCGGATCTGATTCGCGAACTCGGCCTCGTACGGACCGCCGGCGAGACTCCTTCGGAACTCTCCCCAGGCGTTCTTCAGTTCCTTATAGAGGGCCTCACAAGCTGATCTGCCGATTTCCCTGCCGCCCTTATCCCTGTCCCGCGTATAAGTCACGTGGGCAAGTTGCTTGTTCATCGGCACGCGCCAGTTCTCGCAGACCGGCAGAGGATACTTGAATCCGGGCACGTAATGTTCAGCCACGATGTCGTCCTTGTCGGGGCCAAGTCTGTTCTGGAACAGGTCCGTCAGCTTCCGGCAGTTCAGGTAGAAAGCGTGGCTGATATGGGTGTTTATTGGCGGCTTGAAGACCACACCGTCGATATCGCATCCGCTCAGAACCGTCTCGGCGGAAGAGACGAAGTTCGCGTACTCATGGACGACGTGCAAAATACCGCCAAGGCGGCGCTTCTCCAGATCCGCCAAGTCCTCAGCGTAGCTGAAACGCTCAGCCCTATTCATGCTCCAGCGCATCGACGCAACGCCCGCCTCGCCGGGAGGTCGCCCATCGACACTAGCGGTATCCCGCCGGGCCGCCCCGCCCCGGCACCCTCAAATCGTGCCCCACGAACGGCAAAACCGCCACGCGTGGCGGCCTCAAAGAGAGTAACCATATAGGAATCAATTAGTTACAAGAACAGGAACCGCCACGCGCGTGGCGGTTTTGCCTCCCGGCCGCCTCTTCCGCCTCCTCGCGCCCCACCTTATAAGCACCGCCAGGAACGCCTCCTGCGGAATCTTCACGCGGCCCACGCGCCTCATCCGCTTCCGGCCCATCGGCTGGATGGTCTCGGGCGCCACATTCTTCTTCCCAGTGGCGGCTTGCAGCGCCACTTCGAATCGGCGGCTGGAACTATTTCCAGCCCATGCGCTCGCGCAGCCCGGTGATGTGCGCGGCGTGATGCCGGCAGTGCCAGGAGTACAGCGCGACGTATTGGTCCAGCCTCAAGACCCCGAGTTCCGGGTGCCGCAGCGTGCGCGCGAAATCGGCGCCGGAGAAGCTGCGCAGCAGCACCACCCATCGTGCATGAAGGCCGTCGAGCAGCCCCAGCGACACGTCGACCGGCATGGTTCTCGCGTAGCGCAGTTCCGCCCACTTCGCCTGGTCGTACGGCTTGATGACAGGCGAGTCCTCGGTCATCGCCAGCCGGAACCGGATGTAGGAGTTCATGTGGCTATCGGCGACGTGATGCACTACCTGGCGCAGGGTCCAACCACCGGGACGATAGGGCGTATCGAGCTGCCGGTCGTCGAGGCCCGCAACCGCACTGCGAAACCGTTCCGGCGCGGCGGCAATCGCCGCGATGTCCTGCAGCAGGCAGTTCGGGTCGACCGCAGCGGTGGCGTCCAGCTTGCCGGCGAATTTGCCGGCCGGATAGCTGAGGTCCATGGAGGAAGCATTAGCGGAGGTCTGGGAATTACTGGCGTCCATGAGGGAATGTTACCAGTTGCGCCGGCGCCACACTTGCTACCGTCCGCCCTACTCCGCCTCGTCCTGCCCCACACCAGCACCGCCAGGAACGCCTTCTGCCGAGTCTTCACGCGGCCCACGCGCTTCATGCGCTTCTTGCCTTCCTTCTGATTCTCCAGTAGTTTCCGCTTGCGCGCGATGTCGCCGCCGTAGCACTTCGCCGGCACGTTCTTACGCATGGCCGGGATGGCAGGCCAAACGTTGGGGCAATTCGTAGCGGTATGATGTTAACGGTGAAGGTCCGGGATCTGATCCACCTGCTTGAATCCTCCGGGTGGCGGCTGAGGGCGACCAAGGGTAGCCACCGGCAGTTCCGCCATCCTGAAAAGGGGATGGTCGTCACCGTGCCGGGCCAGCATGGCAAGGATGTGCCGGTGGGGACGCTGCGGGCTATTCTTCGCAGCGCGGGACTGGAACAGAAGAAGGAGGACTGATGAGGTACACGGTGATCTACGAGAAAGGCCCGGCCTCTTGGGGGGCCTATGTTCCCGACCTTCCGGGCGTGATCTCCGTCGGCGATTCGCGGGACGAGGTGGAGCGCATGATCCATGAAGCCATAGAGTTCCATCTTGAGGGCTTGCGCGAGGAAGGCCTGACGATCCCTCCGCCGTCGAGTTTCGCTGGTGTGGTCGAAATCGATCCGGCTGCCTGAGGTGCGGAAGGCTCCTCGTTTCGCTGATCGCGCACCGGCATGCGCCGGAGGGGTGACGCAGGCGCGCAGCAAGAGTCAGCCCCGAAACAGTAGCTCGCGGCGCGCGATGGTGCGAACCATGCTGTCATCCGACCCGAACAGCGAGAACTGGTTGATGTTCATCAGGTCCAAATGCTTGAGCGCAGCCAGCCTCTCCGTCACGGGAATTGTGATCTTGAACACCTCGCCCTCCTGCCCAAGGCATGCCCGAGCCCGAGCTCGTGGGAACGGAACTGATAGTCGCTACTTTCCAGGTCGAAGGCAACGCACATCGAGTAGCTGCATTGCTGAAGGAAATGCCGCGGATCGGAACGAAGGTGCGGACCCACGACAAAGAGATGCGCTTCCGAAGACCCGCCCTGCCCAACGTCTTGCAGAAAAGCATATACAGCTACGCGTTCTGCCCCTTCGGGTGGCGAGTCGAAAGCGAAGAAAGCGGCGACGTACGGTGAGGCACTCCAATCCAAGAGCGGAGACGGAAATCCATGATGGCGAAGGTACACCAGGTACTCGCGAACGTCAGGAGTTTGCTCCAGGAGCATGTCAAGCCATCCGTAGCTCCCGAGGTTACTCTCGACGGGGCGCTTGAAATCGGGATACGACTTCAACTTGTCCCAACGTCCGCCGCTAAAGGTTTCGATTGAAGGCTTGGACGCTCCTATCTTGTGGTAGTACCTCAGAAGGCTCAACGACCGATCGTGGCATTCCAGCGGATAGGAGCGTTCCAGCGTAGTCTCCAATCCCCATTTGCCGCTCCCGAGCCCCCTGAATAGCAGGGTGGGCAGAGGGCAGCCGCGTTTCGCAGCGAGTGCCCGTTGCGTGTCGTTGATCTCCTGAAGGGCTTCCTCAAATTCGGGCCAGTTGTCCCTGTCGAGGTTTTTCACTAACTGCCTCCCTGTTCAATCTGAAGCTCTCCCCCGCCGGGCGCTCAATCGGAGTCCCAGAGTCAAGACCGCTGCACACGTAGCGGTTCCACCCCGCCCCCCTACTCCGCTTCGTCCTGCCCCACCTTCAGCACCGCCAGGAACGCCTCCTGCGGAATCTCCACGCGGCCCACGCGCTTCATCCGCTTCTTGCCTTCCTTCTGCTTCTCCAGCAGTTTCCGCTTGCGCGTGATGTCGCCGCCGTAACACTTCGCCAGCACGTTTTTGCGCATGGCCGAAATGGTCTCGCGCGCAACGATCTTGTTGCCGATGGCGGCCTGCAGGGCCACTTCGAACATCTGCCGCGGGATCAGCCGCCGCAGGCGCGAGATCAGCTCCTTGCCGCGCTCGTGGGCGAAATCGCGGTGCACCACCAGAGACAGCGCGTCCACCGGGTCGCCCGCCACCAGCACGTCCAGGCGCACCATGGGCGAAACGCGGTACCCGGACAGGTGGTAGTCCAGCGATGCGTAGCCGCGTGAACTCGATTTCAGACGGTCGTAAAAGTCCAGCACGATCTCGTTCAGCGGCAGCTCGTACACCAGCATCACGCGGCCGCCGCCCAGGTACTCGAATTTCTTCTGCGTGCCGCGCTTCTCTTCCAGCAGCTTGAGGATGCCGCCCAGGTACTCCTCGCGCGTGATCACCGTGGCGTCGATGATGGGCTCCTCGATCTGGCGGATCTCCGACGGGTCGGGAAACTTGGTGGGATTGTCGATTTCGATCACTTCCCCCACCGTCGTGGTGATGCGGTAGCGCACCCCGGGCGCGGTGGTGATGAGGTCGATATCGAACTCGCGTTCCAGGCGCTCCTGCACGATTTCGAGATGCAGCAGCCCCAGAAATCCGCAGCGGAAGCCGAAGCCCAGCGCCACCGAGTTCTCCGGTTCGAAGTTGAAGGCGCTGTCGTTGAGGCGCAGTTTTTCGAGCGCGTCGCGCAAGAGGCCGTGCTCGTGCGATTCCACCGGGTACAGGCCGGCGAACACCATGGGCTTGATCTCTTCGAACCCGGGCAGGGGTTCCGAGGCGGGGTTGCCGTCGTCCACGATGGTGTCGCCGATTTTGGCGTCGCTGACGGTCTTGATGTTGGCGGACAGGAATCCCACCTCGCCGGCCGACAGCTCGTCGCAGGGCGTGGCCTTGGGCGCCTGGTAGCCCAGGGCTTCCACTTCGTAGGTCTGGCCGTTGCTCCACAGGCGGATTTTCTGCCCCGTGCGCAACCGGCCGTCCAGCACACGCACCAGGATGATGACGCCGCGGTAGGTGTCGAACCAGGAGTCGAAAATCAGCGCCCGCAGCGGCGCGTCAGCCGAGCCTTTGGGCGGCGGCACCAGGTGCACGATGGCTTCCAGAATCTCGTGCACGCCTATCCCCGACTTGGCGCTGGCCATCACCGTGTCGCGCGTATCCAGGCCGATGATGGTCTCGATCTGCTCCTTGATGCGCTCCGGTTCCGCGGCCGGCAGATCGATCTTGTTGATCACCGGGATGATCTCCAGGTTGTGGTGCAGCGCCAGGTAGGTATTGGCCAGCGTCTGCGCCTCCACTCCCTGCGAGGCGTCCACCACCAGCAGCGCGCCCTCGCAGGCCTGCAGGCTGCGCGAAACCTCGTAGGAGAAGTCCACGTGCCCCGGCGTATCGATCAGGTTCAACTGGTACATGTTGCCGTCTTCGGCGCGGTAATTCAGGCGCACGGCGTGGGCTTTGATGGTGATGCCGCGCTCCCGCTCCAGGTCCATGGTGTCCAGAACCTGCTCCATCATTTCCCGCTGGGACAGGGCGCCGGTGATTTCGAGCAGGCGGTCGGCCAGCGTCGATTTGCCGTGGTCGATGTGGGCAATGATAGAGAAATTGCGTATGAATTCGCGGTCCATCTCTTGTGGGGGTGCTCTCCCGATTATCCCACAGAGGCTGATGTTACACTGATGCTACATGGAGTACCAGCGCATCCTGTTCGGCGTGGATGCCTGCGGCGTGGCGCGCGAGGAGGGCATCCGCGCGGCAACCGAAGACCGTCGCGAGGGTATGCGGGCGTTTGTGGCTCACCGGCGCCCCGCCTTCGCGGGAAGGTGAACTATGTCAAAAGTGTTTGAAGGCCAGCTTTCGGCCGCGGGGCTGCGATTCGCCATCGTGGTCAGCCGTTTCAACAGTTTCATCTCCGAGCGCCTGCTTGCCGGCGCGCAAGACGCTCTCGCCCGCACCGGCGCCGATCCGGAAATGGTGGACGTCGTCAAGGTCCCCGGTTCGTGGGAGGTTCCCATGGTGGCCGCTCACCTGGCCCGCCAGCACGGCTACGACGCGGTGATCTGTCTGAGCGCCGTCATCCGCGGCGAGACGCCGCACTTCGACTACGTCTCCGCCGAGGCCGCCAAGGGGGTTGCGCACGCCGCCATGGAAACCGGCGTGCCCGTGGCGTTCGGCGTGCTCACCACCAACACCCTGGAACAGGCCATCGACCGCGCCGGCGCCAAGGGCGGCAATAAGGGTTTCGACGCCGCCATGAGCGCCATCGAAATGGCCAACCTGATGCGCAGCCTGCGCCAGGCAAAATAGGAATGCCCTCCCGGAGCAGGTCGCGGCAGCGCGCTCTCCAGTTGCTGTTCCTCTGGGATGCGCGGCGGCAACCGCTGGAGGATGTCTTCAACGCCTATTTCGGCTCGCTGTACTCCGAGGAACACCCCGGCCGCGACGCCTTCGCCGCCGGCCTGGTGAGCGGCGCGGTGGAGCATGTCTCGGAGCTCGACGACCGGATCGCCAAACATGCCGAGCACTGGCGCATGGAACGCATGCCCGCGGTGGACCGCAACATCCTGCGGCTGGCGGTGTACGAAATGAGTTATGCCGGGACGCCCGCCCCGGTGGTCATCGACGAGGCCCTGGAACTGGCCCACAAGTTTTCCGGCGAGGACTCGGTGCAGTTCGTCAACGGCGTACTGGACGCCATCCACCGCGAGGCGGGCCCGGCGGCTGTCCCGCCGCCGTAGTGCGGAGTGGGGGCGTCCCGCACGGGGCCGCCGGGGCGGGCGCGGGGAAACCGGTCTTCAGACCCCGGCGGCGCCAACCGTGTCCGGGTTGGTTGGTGCATCGCTATCGGGGGTTCGCACCTTGTTTTTGCTCCCCAGCGGCCGGCCGCGGCGCTTAGCGGCGGGAGTGGCGGCCACCATGGTCCGCCAGGCGGGGGGCCTGCCACGCGGTCTGGATCGGCACTTTGCCAGCCGTTCCAGCTTGCCGATGGCATCCTCGATCTGCTCCCGCTCCGCCTTCAAATCCCCCAGAAGTTTGCCGACATCCACTTTTTTCTTAGCCCTCTCCGGCGTGCGCGAAAAGCCTCGCGAACGAATTGACGGGAATTCATTTCTCGAATTCCCGTGTACCTTTCGATTTTCCCTCCAATGGAATTAAGTTTCAAGCCAGGGGCGCGCCCCGTGCGGAAAATGCTGGTATGTTGAGGCTATTGCGGGGATCGACCGGGGTGATTCTTCCAGTAGAAATAAAAGGGTAGTCCTACTACGATCATTCCGATTCCCATGATCGATTCGCGCGGAGAATCATGCAGCGTGGAAAGCACTAAAAGAAATGCCACCGCCACGAACAGAATGGGGACCACCGGATAGCCCAGCGTACGGTAGGGGCGGGGCAGATCGGGACGCTTCCGGCGCAGCACGATGACGGCGGCTGCGGTCATTCCATAGATAATCCAACTGGCGAACATCACGTAGGTAAAGAGCTCCCGAAACCCGCCGGTGATCGGGACCAGCAGCGCGCTCCACGCGCCCAGCACCATGATGGACACGCCGGGAGTGCGGTATTGCGGGTGGACGCGCGCCACCGCGCGGAAGAAATAACCGCCGCGCGCCGCGGCATACGGCACGCGCGACCCGGTCAGGATGCTTCCGTTGAGAGCCGCGAATATGCTGATCATGGCCGCCATGGCCACCACCCCGGCGCCCGGCCCGTCCATGATCCGGCGCATCATCTCGCCCGCCACCCGCGGGCTGCTGCCCACCTCGGCAGAGCTCAGCACGCGGAAATACGCGGCGTTCACCAGCAGGTAAACGACGATTACCGCAATGGTCCCGCCCACCAGCGCGCGCGGCAGGTTCCTTTGCGGATCGCGCACTTCCGAGGCCACCATGGCGAGATTGTTCCAACCATCGTAGGCCCATAGCGCGGCCACCAGCGCGGCGAAGAAGCCCGCCACGGTCACCGGCCCGGAGATCGCCGCCGCCGGCGCGTGGGCATGGCCGAAGCACAATCCGGCGGCGATTATGACGGCGATCAGCGACAGCTTCACGGTGGTCACGGCGACTTGCACGTTGCCGCCCAGCTTCACGCCGTAGTAGTTCAGCCAGGAGAGCGCCAGAATCAGCGCCATCGCCAGCAACTGGCCGTAACGGAATTGGAGCGGCCCTCCGCGGGGTCCGAGCGGCAGGGGAAGGGAATAGAACACCCTGTCCAAACCGGGGAAGAAGGTAGCCAGATAGAGAAAAAACCCCGTGGCCAGAGTAGCGATGGAGCCGCCTTTCCCCACCCAGGTTTGCGCCCAGCTATACAGGAATCCCCACATTGGGCCGTAAGCCTCGCGAAGGTAGGCGTACTCGGCTCCGGCCTCGGGCAACGCGGCGGCCAGTTCGGCGTAGCTGAGCGCGCCGGCGAGCGAGAGCAATCCGCCGAAAACGAAGACGAAGAACACCATGCGGGCGGAGCCGACGCGCAACACCATGTCGTGCGGCACCAGGAAAATGCCGCTGCCGATCACCGTGCCCACCACGATGGACGCCGCGGCCCACGGCCCCAGGTCGCGCTTCAGCTCGTGCCCGACGTACTTTTCCATACGGATTCCGCCTCCACCCGTCCCTCGAACAACGATCCTATCAGCCCCGCCGAAAACGTCACAACCGTCCCGATGGGCACGTACCAGGTCCAGGCCACCGGCGTCTTCAGGGCGGCGAATCCCACCGCCAGGAGTCCGGCGGCCATTCCGGCCATGGCTGCACGCTCGCGCGGTTTGCGGGTCAGCACACCCAGCAGAAAGACGCCCAGCAGCGCGCCCGAGGGAATGGAGCCGATGGTCAGGCCCGTCTCCAGCACCGATTTCCTGGAATAGCGCGCGCCGATGGCCACCGCCAGCAGCACCGCTCCCCAGAAGACCGTCGCCAGGCGCGCCAGGCGCAGCGAGTTCCGCTCGCTCATGCCTTTGGCGGGCGCGCGGAAGAAATCCACCACCACGGTCGAGGACAGCGAATTCAGGGCGGCGCTGAGGTTGGCCATGGCCGCGGCCAGGATGGCGGCGGTCAGCAGTCCCGCCAGGCCGTGGGGCAACCGGTTCCAGATGAAGTCGGGATAGATGCGGTCCAGCCGGCCGGGCGGCGCGGAGTGGCTGCCGCCATAGAGAACGTACAGGCCCAGGCCGATGAACAGGAAGATCGCGAACTGGAACAGAATCACCACCCAGCTTGCCAGGAGCGCGGCGCGGCTTTGGGCCTGGTCGCGCGCGCTCAGCAGCCGCTGCACCATGAGCTGGTCGGTGCCGTGACTGGCGGTGGTCAGGAAGCAGCCGCCCAGCAGGCCCGCCCAGAAGGAGTAGGTGCGCGAGAAGAAGGCCATATCGGGGGAAAACCGGAAGTCGAAGACCGTGAGCTTGTGAGCGGCGCCCGCCACCGCGCACAGGTGTTCCCACCCGCCCGGAATGCGGCCGAGGATGGCGGCGAAGCTGAGGACGGCGCCCGCCACGTACAGCGTCATCTGCACCACGTCGGTCCAGATCACCGCCGTCATCCCGCCTTCAAACGTGTAAAAGATCGTGAGCACAAGGATGAGGACGATGGAAGCGATTTCGCCGGTGCCCAGCACAATCGAGATGACCAGCGAGATGGCGAAGACCCGTACC
>Ga0209039_10001533_pt1 | contig 21293 bp, 20 predicted proteins | sample BogFormECP12_OM1_FD_188238 | JGI IMG/M metagenome (GOLD analysis project Ga0209039, IMG submission 188238) | Bog forest soil microbial communities from Calvert Island, British Columbia, Canada - ECP12_OM1 (SPAdes) (version 2) | ecosystem: Environmental > Aquatic > Freshwater > Wetlands > Bog ...
GGGGGGGGGGGGGGGGGGGGGGGGGGGGGTGGAAGATGCGGGGAATTCCCCGCGACGAATTGACGCCTGAGGTCATCACAAAAGGAAAGGAATACCCATGATGACTCGACGAACACTACTGGAGCTTGCCACACTCGGCACGGCCGCGGCCGCCGCGGCTTCGGCCGCCGAACCTCCCTTCACCCTGCCGAAACTGCCGTACGCGTTCGACGCCCTGGAACCGTACATCGACGCGCAGACGATGCAGATTCACCACGACAAACATCATCAGGCCTACGTGGACAACCTCAACAAGGCCGTGAGCGCGGATGCGGCGCTCGCCAAGCTGAGCGTGGAAGAACTCCTGCAGCGGCTGGAGACGCTGCCGGCGGGGATTCGAACGGCGGTGCGAAACCAGGGCGGCGGGCACGCCAATCACTCGCTGCTGTGGCAGACGCTGTGCCCGGCGTCCAAGAGCGGCAAACCGTCGGGAGGCCTGGCGGCGGCTCTGGACGGGGCGTTCGGCGGGCGGGAGAAGTTCGAGGAGAAGCTGCAGGCCGCGGCGATGGGGGTTTTCGGAAGCGGCTGGGCATGGCTGTCGGTGGACGGCGGAAAGGGCCTGGCGCTGGACTCGGCGCCCAACCAGGACAGTCCGCTGCTGGCGGGCAAACGTCCGCTGCTGGGCGTGGATGTGTGGGAGCACGCTTACTACCTCAAATACCAGAACCGGCGGGCGGAGTACGTGAAGGCGATTCTGAACGTGATCAACTGGGACTTGGTGAGCGCGCGCTACGAGGAGCTGGCGAAATAGGGCCGCTACCGGGCGGTGCGCGGCGCGGGGCGGCGGCTGGCTGCGATCAAGCGGTACGCCAGCAACAGGGCCACCAGGGTGGCGTAGAGCAACGGCAGGCGAACGTCGGACTTCACCAGCCAGTAGTAATGCACCACGGCGGCGGTGGCGCTCAAGTAGACGAGGCGGTGCAGCAGTTGCCAGCGCTTGCCGCCGAGGCGGCGAATCCAGCCGGCGGTCGAAGTCACGGCCAGCGGGGCCATCAGCAGGAGCGCGGCGAAACCGGCGGTGATGAAGGGGCGCTTGCCAACGTCCTTCAACATTTCGCGCAGCTCGAAATCCTTGTCCAGCCAGAGGTAGGTGGTGAAGTGCAGGCAACCGTAGAAGAACGCGAACAGGCCGACCATGCGGCGGAAGCGGATCAGAGCGGGCAGGCGGAGGAGCTTGCGCAAGGGCGTCACGGCGAGGGTGGCGACGATCAAGCGGAGGGTCCAGTTGCCGGTGAAGTGCTGCAGATACTCGACGGGGTTGGCGGTGAGGTCCCGATTCCACGTGCGCCAGCCCATCCAAGCGAGCGGCGCCAGACCGAGGGCGAAAACGGCGACCTTGATCCAGCGGCTGCGCATGGGATCAGTAGTTCTTCCGCAGGTCCATGCCCTGGTAGAGGGCGGCGACCCGATCGCCGTAGCCGTTGAAGGGGAGGGTGGGGCGGCGGCGGAACTCGCCCAGGCGGTGCTCGGTGGCCTGGCTCCAGCGGGGATGGTCGACGGCGGGGTTCACGTTGGAGTAGAAGCCGTATTCCCTGGCGTTCGCCAGGTTCCAGGTGGTGGGCGGCTGCTCGTCCACGAGGCGCACCTTGACGATCGACTTGATACCCTTGAAGCCGTATTTCCAGGGCACCACCACGCGCAGGGGAGCGCCGTCCTGCGGGGGCAGGCTCTCGCCGTAGAGGCCCACGCACAACATGGCCAGGGGGTGCATGGCTTCGTCCAGGCGCAAGCCTTCCACGTAGGGGAAGGGGATGCCGGCGTAGGCGGCGTGGGGCATCTGGGATTTATCGAAATAGCTCTGGAAGGCCACGTAGCGGGCTTTCCCGGTGGGTTGCGCCTGATTCAGGAGGACGCTGAGAGAGTAGCCGATCCAGGGCGCCACCATGGACCAGCCCTCGACGCAGCGGTGGCGCGAGATGCGCTCCTCGAGCGGGGCGAGCTTGAGGATTTCGTCCATGGAGAAGGTGCGCGGCTGCTTCACCAGGCCTTCGACGGAGACGGTCCAGGGGCTGGTGCGGAATTCGGCGGCCTGATCGGCGACGGCTTCCTTGGCGGTGGTGAACTCGTAGAAATTGTTGTAGTGGGTGATGTCCTTGAGCGAGGACGGCGGATCGGAGACGCTCAGCGGGCTCTTGGCGAGGCGGTCGAACCTGGTGGCGGCGCGGGCGCGCGCCGAGGGCGAGAGCAATTCGCGGCCGGCCAGGAAAGCGGCGGGCAGCGAGGCCAGAAATTTGCGGCGTTCCAGGTACACTTGCCGCGGAGTGATGTCAGAGTAGCGCAGGCCCGAGGACTTTTTAACCAGCATCTTGTTACCTCCCCTAACTATTCGGACGAAGCCGGGAGGCGTCCGGATACGCTTCTCCGCGGAAATTTACTTCGTCAAAGGGCGGTGCGGACGGCAAACAGCGCTTCGCCGTATTCCACGGGCTGGCCGTTGATGACCAGCTTGCTTTCCACCACGCCCGAGGTTTCCGCCTCGATCTCGTTCATCAGCTTCATGGATTCGATGATGCACAACACCTTGCCGGGCTGGACGCGTTCACCCACGCGGACGAAGGGCGGCGCCCCGGGCGACGGGCTTTCATAGAACGTGCCGACGATGGGGGATTTCACCAGGGCCAGGGCCGGATCGGGCTTGTTTTCGCCGGGTTTCTCCCTGGGCGGTTCGCTCGCGGGCGCAGGCGCGGCGGGTTGGTGCATCACGGCAGGCAAGGCATGGGGCGCCATGAACACTTCCTGAGGAGCGGCGAAACCCGCGCGGCGAATGCGCACGCGGTTCTCGCCACGCTGCACTTCCAGTTCCGCGATCCCGGTTTCCGACGCGAGATCGATCAGCTCGCGAATCTCTTCAACGGTCATCAATGGTTGAGTGTAGCATTACCCGGGGTGGGGCTGGCCGGGGCGGGGCAGAGCTGGGGATAGAGCGGGAGCGAGCAGCGAACTGGGCGGAATTTAAACCCGGGGACAGACAGCCGTTTTTCGCGAAGGGCGCGAAAAACGGAGTCTGTCCCTGGGGGGCCAGCGAATTTCCGGCTGCGCCGGAAATTCATGTCTGTCCCCGGGGAGATGCGGAATCGCGGAGCGCGCGAAGGGTGGCGGCGGCGGCGGCGGGCCAGGAGAAGTGCGCGGCGCGGCGCGGACCGGCTTCGGCCAACCTGGCGCGCAGCGTCTCATCACAGGAGATTCGCAGCAGGGCTTCGGTCATCGCGGCGGGGTCCAGAGGGTCGAAGGTCAGGGCGGCATCCTGCACGATGCCGGTGAGGGGGTCGATGGCCGAACACGCGGTGGGCACGGCCGCCGCCATGGCCTCCAGCACGGGCATGCCGAAACCCTCGAAGCGCGAGGGGTAGACGAAGGCCCAGGCCCGCGCGAAGAAGTCGTAGAGTTCGGCGCGCGGAATCCAGCCGGGGAAATCCACGGCGCTGGCCAATCCGAGCGAGTCGCGCAAATCGTGCAGCGGCGCGGCGAAGAAGCCGTGCAAGCCGCAGACCACCAGGCGGAACTCCGGCCGGGAGCGGCGGAAGGCGGCGAAGGCGCGGAGGAGCGAGTGCAGGTTCTTGTGGGGGTGCAAGGTGGAGACGGCCAGGAGGAAGGGCTCGGGATGGCGGCGGCGGGAGACCTGGCGGAACTCCGGGTCGACGCCATGCGGCACCACGGCGACCTTGCCGGCGGGCAGGCGGTAATAGCGGCGCAGATCGGCGGCGGTGGCGTCCGATACGGCGATCAGGCGGCGCGAAACGTGGGCCGACCAAAAGAGGCAGAAATTCCAGAAGGGCAGATCGAACCAGCGGAAGTACCCGGGATGGCGCTTGTGCTGGAGGTCGTGGAAGACGGTCACCTGCGGGCAACCGCAAAGCAGAGGCGCGGTGAAGCCGGGGTTGAACATGACGTCGAGCGAGGCGCGCGCGGCGGCCAGCGGCAGGCCGGTCTGCTCCCACAGCAGGCGGGCCGGACGGGAGGCGGCGCGGACGGGCTGCGGGAGGGTGGTGAAGTTGGGGGTCTGGGGCGCCAGCGCGGCGCCGGTTTCGCGGTTGGTGAAGACGAAGTAGCGGTTGAACGGGTCGATGGCGGCCAGGCCATCGAGCAGGCTGCGCAGGTAGATCTCGGTGCCGCCGACGCCACCGGGGATCAGGTAGAGCGCATTCACACCGATGCGCAGGGGGTTCATGGGCGGGGCTGGGCGGCGCCAGCGGCGCACGCCTGGGCCTGTGGCAGGTACACCGCGGCCTGGTCGTACGCCGGATCGCCGGGGACGGCAACCTTGAGCGCGGTTTTGAAATCCACCACGGCCTCGGCGCACCTGCCGGTGGCGAGGTGGATCTTGCCGCGCTCCAGGTAAACGAACCCGGAATCCGGCTCCAGCTTCTGCGCAATGTCAACGGAATCGAGGGCCTCCTGCCAGCGTTGCATCTGGGCGAAGGCCTCGGCAATCTGGGTTCGCGCGTGCGCCGAGTTGTCCATTTTGATGGACTGCTGGAATTTCTCCAGGGCCAGTTCCGGCTTGCCGATGTTGAGGTAGGCGATGCCCCAATCCACCAGCAGGTCCCAGTTCGCGGGAGCGAGGCGGGCGGCTTGCTCGTATTCGCGGATGGCGTCGAAGTAGCGCTGCTCTTCGAACCAGGCGAACCCCAGATGGTGATGGGCGCGGGCGTTTTTGGGGGCCTTCCGGACCACGTCCGTCCAGAACGATTCGTCGTCGGCATACACCGCGGCGCGGGTGTGGGCGCCGATGGCGCAGGCGAGCACCACCGCGGCGCACAGCAGGGACAGCGTCTTGCGATCCAGGCGGACGCGGCTCAAGAGGTCCACCAGGATGAGCAGAAGACCCACGACGGCGAAGTACAGACGGCGCTCCGCCAGCGGGTCCCTGATGGGGATGATGGAGGAAGTCGGCGCCATGAGCAGCAGGTACACCAGGAATCCGTAAGCCGCCAGGGGGAAGCGGCGGCGGTAATACCAGGCCGCCCCGGCCAACGCCAGCAGCACCGCCAGGCAGGCGATGGCGCCGTGGTCGAAGATGCTCTTCGAAATCGGGAAATACCAGTCGGCGGTGAGATTGACGGGAAGCAGAAACTCCTGGATATAGACCAGCAGGGCGCGGAACTCGGTGAAGAGATACTGATACCACTTGATGTCGAGGCCGAATCCGGCGCCGCTGCCGTGAACGATGAGGTTCCACGCCAGGGCCACGGCGGCAGCCGCGCCGGCCGCCATGGGGGCGTACAGCTTCCAGTTTCCGCGGATGCCTTTGAAGGAGAAGCCGGGGTTCCACCAGAAATCCGTCAGCAGCAGCAGGGCAGGGAGCACGGCGGTTTGTTCCTTGGAGGCCAGCGCCAGGCTGAAGAGCGCGAACACCCCCGCCACCCGGCCCCAGGAGATCTCGGGCCTGGGGCGGTACAGGAACAGGGCGAAGGCCGCCAGGGACCACATGGTGCTGAGCGATTCGGAGCGGCCGGCGACGTACGCCACGGCCTCGGTCATGGCCGGGTGCAGCAGAAAGACTCCCGCGGCGAAACCCGCCAGCAAGTTGCGGCGCGAGGCTTCCGCGCCGCTCCACTCCAGGAACCGCCGCACCACGAAGAACATGAAACAGCCGGACGCCAGGTGGATGAGCAGGTTGACCACATGGAACCCGTAGGACGATCCGTCGGGCGCGAGCTGGTGGTTGAGCCAATAGGTCAACATGAGGACGGGGCGCACGCGGTTCAACCAGAAAAGCAGGCCGGGTGAAGCCGAAGACTGGGAATAGAGCAGCATGGTATCGTCGAACAGCCACACCCCGTGGAGCGCCGGGCCGTACGCCCAGAAGACCAGCACGACGGCCGCGGCGGCCCAAGCCCAGGGCTGCCAGCCCCATTCGGGCGCCGCGGGTCGGGCGGCGGCGGAGACTGCGCCGGGGCGCTTGATACTACCTGTTTTTTGGGGCTTCATGGTTGCCGTTGGGACTTCACATGGTATTCCAGAATGGCCACGCGCTGGGCCAGGGCGATATTGTCGTCGCGCAGGTGGGAGAGGATCACGGAGAAGCGGAACACCATGATGAGGAAGACGCCCGCGCCCATGAGGAAGAGGGTGAGGGGCGTATCGGGCAGGCCGCTGAGGCGGCGCAGCAGGTCGAGCAGCGGGCGAACGCGCGAGAGCAGCAGCATGGCGGCGGCGGCAATCAGCCAGGTGACCGAGTACTCGGGGCGGATGTGGGCGCGGCGCACGCTCAGCAGCACGATGGCGAGCAGCAGCACGCTCAAGCCGGTGGTAACGTTCAAGAGGTGGTCCATCGGTCCTCCTTCTTCTCTTCGACAGGCTGCTGGCGGCGGCGGCCTTCGAAACGCAGCACGTTGACGAACACGCCGAGCAGCACGTGGACGATGTAGTACATGGACTTCATGGCGGTGATCGAGGACCGGCCGGTCATGCGCGGGCGCATGCGGCAGGGCACCTCCTCGAAGCGGAAGCGCTTGCGCTGGAGCACCACCAGGGCCTCGATCTCGGGGTATTCGAGGGGAAAGCTGCGGCTGAAGAGGTCGAGAGCGCGGCGGTTGACGCCCACGAATCCGGAGGTCGGATCGTGCACCGGCTTGCCCAGGATGGGCCGCAGCACCATGCGGAAGAAGCGGATGCCGAGGGAGCGCACGGTCCCGGTGCCGGAGCCGTTCTCGCCGGCGAAGCGCGAGCCGATGACCATTTCGCAACCCGAGGTGCGGAGCCGGTCGAGGATGCGGAGGATGTCGCGGGCGTCGTGCTGGCCGTCGCCGTCGACGCGGATGACGAAATCGAAGCCCAGTTCATAGGCCAATTTGTAGCCGGCCTGGACGCAGCCGCCCAGGCCGAGGTGGTGGGGCAGGGCGAGCACTTCGGCGCCCGCCAGGCGGGCGGCGTCGATGGTGGAATCCTGCGAACAATCGTCGATGACCAGCACGGGCGTGCCGGGCACGTGGGTGTGCACCGACTCGACGACGGCGGCGATGGCGCCCTCCTCGTTGTAGGCGGGAACGATCACCAGCAGGGCGCCGGGGCCGGTGGGGTGCATGGGGCCGCGGTTGGCAGAGGCCGCGCGGCCGGGCGCAGGACCGCTCATAGTTGGGCCACCTTTCTGACGCCGATGGAATGGGCGGCGATGAGGCGGCGGAACACCGCCGGGGCGATGCGGGCGTTGCCCTGGATTTCGCGCCGCTCGCGCCACAACCGGGGGGCGCAGGCGAGGGCGGCGGCATGGGCCCGGAGCACGTACCAGATCATACGGAAACCGGCGTTTCCTTCGGCGCGGAAGCGGGCGGCGCTGCCGCGGCCGCGCAAAATGTACCACACGTGCCAAAGATACCGCGCCAGGGACGCCAGCGGTACCGCGGCCAGCATGGGGCCGGGAAAACTCCTGGCCACCACGAAGAGGCGGTTGCGCTCCACGTAGTAAGCTTTGAGCCGGGAGGCGGGACCGGCGGAGTGCGAATAGTGGTGCTCCACGACGGCGCCGGGGACGTACAGGCACTTCCACCCGGCCCAGCGCGCCCGCAATCCGAGATCGGTGTCCTCGCAGTAGAGGAAGAAGGAGGGCTCGAAGAGGCCGATGTCGTCGAGCATGGCCCGCCGGTAGAGCGCGGCCGAGCCGCTGGGAAAGAGGGCCTCCTCGGATTCGGGAAAATCCGCGGGCAGGCGGCCGTTCCCGCGCTGCTTGCTGGACCCGTCGCGCGCCACCAGCATGCCCGCGGAATCCAGGCGCTCCTCGCCGAAAAGGCGCACCTGGGAGGCGCACATGCCGACATCCGGCCGGGTCTGGATGGCGGCGACGAGCCGGGACAGCCACTCGGGGTGGGCCACGGCATCGTCATTGAGGACGGCGAGGAAGGGCGCGTGCGAAGCCGCGAAGCCCTGGTTCACGGCGGCGCCGAACCCGGCGTTGCGGGGGTTCTCGAGGATGCGGACGGCGGGGGCGGGGTTGGCGCGGCGAACCAAGCCCGCACCGCTGTTGTCCACGACGACCACTTCGAAATCGCGCTGCGTTTGCCTCTCGAGCGATTGCAGGCATTCGAGAAGCCTCGCATCCGCGGCCAGTGTGGGAATCACGACCGTTACCAGGAAATCAGGCAAACATCAATTCTACCTTGCGGGGAGTGGGGGGCGAAGGGCGGCGGGCTCCAGGGGTACAGACTGGGGCGAGCTTCGCTCGCCGGGCCGATTAAAAATCGGCCGCAGGTTGAAAACCTGCCCCACAAAGGGCGATTCGGGGGCGCTGGCGGTTATAATGCCGGTGATGACTCAGAATCTTTTTAGTTTGCAGGGAAAGAATGCGCTGGTGACCGGGTCGCAGGTGGGTCTGGGCGCGGGCATCGCCATTGCCTTTGCGCAGGCGGGCGCCAACGTGGTGGTTCACGGGATCGACAATCGCGGCATCGAGGACGTTTGCGCGGCGGTGCGCGCGGCGGGCACCAAGCCGGTGGTTGCCATCGGAGACGTTTCCGACGCCCAGGTCTCGGAGGACCTGGTCGCCACGACGGTGCGCGAACTCGGCTCCATCGACATCCTGGTGAACAACGCCGGCATTATCCGGCGCCAGCCGGCGGCGGAGTTTTCGGCCAAGAACTGGTCGGACGTGATCGAGATCAACCTGAACGCGGTGTTCCGCTTCTGTCAGACGGCCGGCCGCCACATGCTGGCGCAAGGCAGCGGGAAAATCATCAATATAGCCTCGCTGCTCTCGTTCCAGGGCGGGATTCTGGTGCCGTCCTACGCCGCGGCCAAGGGCGCGGTGGCGCAGTTGACCAAGGCGCTGGCCAACGAATGGGCGCCGAAGAACGTGAACGTCAACGCCATCGCGCCGGGCTACATGGCCACGGACAACACGGCGGCGCTGCGCGCGGACCCGGTGCGCAGCAAGGCGATTCTGGATCGCATTCCGGCCGGCCGCTGGGGCACGCCGCAGGACGTGGGCGGGACGGCGGTGTTTCTGGCGTCGCCGGCCAGCGACTACGTCAACGGGCACGTGCTGGTGGTGGACGGCGGATGGATGGCGCGGTAGCGCCGCGATGGCGGGCGGCGCGGCTCCCGGCAGGGCCGCGCGGTCCTATAATTAAGCTTTGCCAGGAACCCTGAAAGACAAGATCGTCCTGATTACGGGCGCGGGCCGCGGCATCGGCAAGCGGCTGGCCATGGGTTTTGCCCAAGCCGGGTCGCGGGTGGGGCTGCTAGCGCGCAGCAAGGCCGAGCTGGACCTGGCCAAACTGGAAATCGAACAGGCGGGAGGGGAGGCGCTGCGGCTTCCGGCGGATGTGCGGGAGCCGGATCAACTGGCGGTGGCGGTCAACCTGATGCGCCAGAAGTTCGGCGCTCCCAACGTGCTGGTGGCGGCGGCGGCGATGCAGGGGCCGATCGGGCCGTTCGTCACGGCCAAGCCGAAAGCCTGGGAGGAGGCGATCGAAACCAATCTGATGGGCGTGGCCAACGCGTGCCGCGCCGTGCTTCCGGGAATGATGGAAGGCCGCAACGGCAAGATCATCGTCATTGTGGACGCCGGCGCCGCGCAGTCGCGGCCGAATTTCAGCGCGTATGCGGCCTCGAAGGCAGCGGTGGTGCGGTTCATGGAGTGTCTGGCGGACGAGGTGCGCGACCACAACGTGCAGGCGAACTGCATGATTCCGGGCGACGTTTACACTCATATGACCGACGAAATCCTGAGCGCCGGGGAAGAGCGCGCGGGAGTCAAGGAGTACGACGAGGCCAGGCAGGTGCGGATTACCGGAGGACTCGCGCCGGACAGGCAGATTCAACTGGCTTTGTTTCTGGCCTCCGAGCGGAGCAACCACGTGAGCGGCAAACTGGTGCACGTGGCGGACGATTGGAGGCGGCTCGAAAAGGAGAACATGAAGCCGGAGCTTTACACGCTGCGGCGGGTGCAGAGAATCTGACGCTGCGGCCAGGGCACGCATTTGGGCAAAAAGCAATCCAAGCGCAAACCACCGGAGCGGGCCGCGCAACCCGCCGCGGGTGGATCCGCCGGGTGGCGGGAGGCGGTTTCATGGGTGGAGCGGCACGCTACGGCGACGCTGGTAATCCTGCTGGCGGCCGCGTCAGCGCGCATAGCCGCCACGTACACGGTATTCAACCACACGGTGGACGAGCCCACCCACATCGCCTGCGGAATGGAGTGGCTCGACAAGGGCACGTACCACTACGAAACGCAGCACCCGCCGCTGGCGCGGGTGGCTACGGCGGTGGGACCGTATCTGGCGGGCCGGCGCACCACCGGCCAGAACGAGAAGGAGATGGAAGGCGCCATCATCCTTTACTACGGCGGCCGGTATGAGCGCAACCTGGCGCTGGCGCGCCTGGGCATTCTGCCGTTCTTCTGGGTGGCTTCGGTGGTGGTCTTCCTGTGGGCGCGCAAGACGCACGGCCCGCTGGCAGCGGTGACGGCGGCGTTCCTGTTCACGTTCGTGCCTACGGTGCTGGCGCACGCCGGCCTGGCCACGACGGACATGGCGCTCACGGCTTTCACCGCGGCCAGCTTCTTCTGCGGCGCGTGCTGGAGCGAGAAACCCACCGCGGCGCGGGCCGCCGGCTTCGGCGCGGCCACCGGCCTGGCGGTGCTCTCCAAGTTCTCCTCGCTGCCGTTTCTGCCGTGCGCGTTTGCGGCCGCGGCGGCATGGGCGTGGTGGTGCAAGCGCCCGGGCCTGCGGCAGGTGGCGGGGTTGATGCGCAGCCGCGCTCTCACGCTGCTGCTGGCGGGAGCGGTGGCATTCCTGGCGATCTGGGCGGGCTACCGGTTCACGTTCGGCTACACCAGCCTGTTGGAAATGAAGGCTCCCGCGCCGGCCCTGTTCGAAGGCATTCAAAGCGTGATGCAGCACAACCGCGAAGGCCACCCGGCGTATCTTCTGGGCCAGCGGAGCCGGTTCGGATTCTGGTACTTCTTCCCGGTGGCGCTGGCGGTCAAGACGCCGATCCCGTTTCTGGCGCTGCTGTTCCTGGGAGCGTACCTGTGCTTCGGAAAAGCCGCGCGAGCGAACCCGTGGGCCGGTTTGGCGCCGGCTTTTTCCCTGGGCATTCTGTTCTTCGCGCTATTCAGCCACATCGACATCGGCGTGCGGCACGTGCTGCCGGTTTATGCGGGCTTCTCGATTGCGGCGGCGGCGGGGGCGGTCCGCCTGTTGGAACTCGGGCGCGAGGCGAAGTGGGCGGCTTATACCCTGGCCGCGCTGCTGGCGTGGCACGCCGGGACGTCGGCACTGGCGCACCCGGACTACATTCCCTATTTCAATTTCCTGGCGGGCGGCGAGCCGGAGAAGATCCTGGTGGATTCGGACCTGGACTGGGGCCAGGATATGAAACGCCTGGCGCAGCGGCTGCGGGAAGTGGGGGCGCGCCAAGTAGCCTTCAACCCGTTCATCATCGCGTACCTGGAGGCGTACCACGGCTTCCCGCGCATCGAGCCGATGGATCCGGAGTATCCGTCTCCCGGATGGAACGCCGCCAGCCTGACGGTGTGGAAGGCGGACCGCCTGGGGTTGGGAGCCAGCGAGCCGGACGTGCAGCTTTGGCCGGACCGTATCCCGCCCACGGAAAAACTGGGCAAGACCACCTACCTGTGGTACTTCCCGCCCGACAAGCCGCGAAAGTAGGCGGCCGGCCCGCGCGGCTCACCGCGAGACGATCTTGTCGATGGCCTTGGCCAGCCGATGAAACTCCTCGTGAGACGGCGATCCGGGGGCGTATTCGCCGATGGTGAAGCCGAGTTCGACGGCTTGCGCCAGGGCGATGCGCTGGCTGATGGCCGGCAGCACCTTCTTGCCCATGCGCTCGAGCGAAGAGGCCAGGCCGCGTCCCAGCGTGGTGCCCATGAGAATCTTGGAGGGGACGAAGCGGATGCGCGGTTTCTTGGAACCGCGGACGGCGCGCGCGTGGAGCGCCAGCGAGAGAGCTTCCTTCAAGGCAAACAAGTCGAGCGGGGATGGCCCGCAGGGCAGCAGCGCCAAGTCGGCCAGCAGCAGGGCCTGGGCGGTGACCTCGGGCATGCCGGGAGGCGTGTCGATGAGGACCAGGTCGGCGGCTTTTTCGGCGGCGCGCGCGCGGGCCCTCAGTTCATCGGGATCGCCGCGCTTGATGGATTCGACACAAGCGGCCAGCACGCCCGTGCCCTGAGCGGCCCAGGTAGCGAGGCTGTGCTGGGGGTCGGCATCCAGCAGGGCCACGGCGTAGCCCATGGAGACAAACTCTCCCGCCAGGTTGCCGGCGATGGTGGACTTGCCGACGCCGCCTTTTCGCCCCGCAACCGCAATAATGGCCATAGCAGCTAATAGGATACCCGGAATGGCCGCGCCACGCGGGCCGCGGCCATGAATGAGACGGCGCTCAGTGAGGCGCTACTTGTCTTTCTTGGGCGCGGGCTTGGCGGCTTTCTTGGGCGTTTTGCAGCAGGCCATACCGATTCTCCCTATGGGGCAGGGTAGCACGGCTATTGGCCGCCCGCGATTTCGGCGGCGGTTTTGAACCTGAAATCCGCGGGAGGAAGAGCCGACTGCTTCACCAGTCGCTTCAACTCATCCAATCCGTCCGCGCTGCCGTGGACCGCGACGTAGGCCTTGTCGGCATAAGCCGGAATCACCGCGGCGTCCGGCTGGGCGCCGCCGAGTGTGGGATCGAGTACGGCCGCCCGCTCAAATTCGTAGACCGCCGGGAAGATCTTTTCCGGAGATTCCTTCTGCTGACACAGGAAGGCCAGGGCGAGCCTGTAGGACACGTAGGCACGATCCGGAAAATCCGCCAGGGCGCGCCGGTAGGCCGGCTCGGCGATGTCGCGGCACTCGGCGGAAACCCGGGGGTTCTTTTTCATGACCGTTTCAGCCGGGTAAATCTCCAGCACCAGGAGGGTGCGATCGGCGGCCGCTTCCATCTGGACGCGGCTCTTGTTCCAGTCCGCGGGGGAAGTGGCGGCCGGTTTGTTGAAGGGGGCGAAGAATGCCGCCGCCGCGGTTTTGAGTTGCTGCGCGGCGGCCCAACCGGCATCGGCCTGGTCCGGGGTGGGATTGGGAAGCAGAGCGGTGCCTGCGGCGCCGGCCGCGCCCGTGGCGGCATACAGGAACCGCAAGAGTTGTGCCGGGCCGTCCCGCGGATCGTCGAAGACCGTCTTCAGGTCCTTGGACATGAGCTGCGCGGCGTACTCCAGAACCTTGGCCGGCTGCGGCGGATCCAACTGGCTGTAGGCTTCAGCCAGCATGGCGGCGCGCACATCCTGGAAATCCGAGTCCGGGTACTTTTGGGCCCAGGAATTCAGGTCCCCGATCTGGCTGGCGGGATCGCGGGCGTCCTGGACGGCCTGGCTGAAAAGGTAGTACTCGCCCTGGTCCTGGTAGGTGCGATTGGTGGCGCTCTGGGCGCGGGCGAATGGAGATGCGGCAAGGGTCAACGCAACCACTACGATACCGCTGACGAGTCGAATCGGTCGACGCATTGGGGGCTCCTGTTCACTCCACGGTAGACCGGCGGCGCGGGATTGGCAAATCGCCTGGATGCCGATGAACGCCACTGGGCGAGCTGCGCTCGCCGGGCCGATTGAAAATCGGCCGCAGGTTGAAAACCTGCCCCACAAGGCTAGCGCTAGCGGTCGGGCTGCTTGCTGATGGACTTCCAGAGGTCGGATGCCTCCTCTTTTATGACCACGGCGGCGGCGGCCAGGTCGTTGGCTAAGAGCGAGACGGTGGAGGTCTGTCCGGGAGCGACGCTCAGGAACGTCGCGGTTCCGGGCCAGGCGATGCTGTTGCGCAGAGCGGCGCCCTGCACCCGGTCGAGCCGCACCACCGGCGTCCCCGGTTTGGGAGTACGCGTCCCGACGCCGTCCAGATCCACCTGCCGGGAATCGCGGATGAGGAAGGGCGGGCCGCTTTCGGCGTCGATGCGCACGTTGTGCAACTCCAGCCCCAAGGCGTCGTGGGCGCGCAGACCTTCTTTGGCCCCGGCGACGATGTCGGCGAGCCGCAAACCCTCGACGGGCATTTCGGGCAGGCCATCGACCGTGACGGCCACCGGACAGCGGCTGATGGTGACGTGGCTGATGGCGATGTTGCGGAAAACCGGGGTCCGCGCCGAGACCGGCTCCTGGGGAGCGTTGGTGTAATAGTTGGTCACCTGGATGGCGGCGTAGCGCGAGTCCTCGATCACCCAGTTGTCGAAGCGGATGTTCTCCAGCACACCGCCGCGGCCGCGCGTGCTTTTGATGCGGATGCCGCGGTCGGTGCCCACGGAAACGATGTTGCTGGCCACCACGTTGCGGATGCCGCCGGAGGTCTCGCTGCCCAGCACCACGGCGCCATGGCCGTGGTGGACGGTGCAGTTGGTAATGGCCACGTCCTCGGTGGGACGGTTGACGCGCAGGCCGTCGGAGTCCTTGCCGGATTTCAGGCAGATGGCGTCGTCGCCGGTGTCGAAATAAGAATCCGAGATGCGCACGTGGCGGCAGGAGTCGACGTCCACGCCATCGGTGTTGGAGCCGGGATAGCTCTCGACGATCACGTCGCGGATGGTGACGTTCTCGCAGTACAGCGGGTGGATCACCCACATGGGCGAGCCGACGATGTGAATCCCTTCGATGCGCACGTTGCGGCTCTCCACGGGGCGGATGAAATCGGTGCGCAGGAACCTCTCGGCGGCGGCGCGCAGCGCGGCGGGGATGGGCTCGGGCTTCTGGAGCAGATCGAGGAGGTTGTTCCAGGCGGCGCGGCCGGCGGCTTCGCCGCGCACCAGGGCGAGCCAGTCGGCATTGCTGGCGGTGAGGGCGCCGTGGCCTTCGATGGCGATGTTCTCCAGCTTATAGCCGCCGATGTTGGCCGCGGGCGCGCGGGTTTCCACGCCTTCATAGCGGCTGTGCTCCACGATGGGATACTCCTCGCGGTTGGCGGCGAAGCGGAGGGTGGCGCCGGTGTCGACATGCAAGGTCATGTTGCTGACCATTTCGATGGCGCCGGTAATGTAGGTTCCGGCGGGGATCCACACGGTGCCTCCGCCGGCTTTAGCGCAGGCCTGGACGGCGGCGCGGATGGCGGCGGTGCTGGACGCCGAGCCGTCGCGCTTCGCGCCGTAGTCGAGGATGTTGAAGACCGGGGACGTCTGGGCGAAGGCGGAAAGGCCGAGGGACAGCAGGGCGCCGGCGAAGGAGGGCTTGATCATGGATCTATCGTATCGATATTTGGGGAGGCAGCACGGATGCATCGGTACTACCGGCTGCCGGGTACTTCGCGCGCCTTCGCGAGAGATGAGCCTCCCGGAAGCCCGGGATATCCCGCGTGAATCGGTTGCGGAGTGCCGCCAGACGGGCCGGGTTTTCGTCCTGCGAGGGGTCATTAGTAGGCAGCATGCGGTCGCCGGCCCACGCCGCCCAGGCGGGTTGACAACCCGCCGCAGGCTGACAGCCTGCCCCACGTCACACCGCCGGCCGCTCGTCGCGCAGCCTGGCCGCCGAGGCGGAATATCCACCCGCACGCTGCTACTGCGATCTTTGGGGGTTCTCAACCCTGTCCGCAACGTCTTCTGGATTTGGCCCAGGGCGCATTCGTATCCGTTATTCGAGGGCGGAAAGGTAGTAGCCGCAAACCGCACCAGCGAAGATCGCATCACCCCTTGGACGGCAGCAACTAGCGCAATCACCCGATGTAGAACCCTGGTTCCGCATTCAGATCCGAGTTCATTTCAATTCCCACACGCGTCAGGCGCCGCCGGGCGCACGTCGCGCAGGTTGGCGGCCCAACCGGGATATCCGCGAGCGGCCGAGTAGGCGTCTTCCTCGATGGTGAAGGCGATGTCCACGCGCGCGCCGGGCGGCAGCTCGGCGGCCCGTTCGGCGAAGCGCCAGGCCTTCAGCGGCAGCACGCGGCCGCCGCCGCGCACCGTCACGGTCAGGTGCTTCCCGTCTTTCCCCAAGGGCGAGACGCGCGCCACCTCCACGCCCAGCGCGGCGAATATTGGCAGCGGGTTGCCATGGCCGAACGGGGCCAGCGCGAAAACATCGGCGATGTTGGGCTCCGTCAGATCGGCCAGGCCGGCCAGGGCGTCGATCTCGAGGCGCGGAATCAGGTCCTCCGGCCGCAGGCATTCCGCGGCGCGGGCGTTGAGGCGGCGGCGGAATTCGTCCACGCGCGCGGCTTCGAGCGTCACGCCGGCGGCGAACTCATGGCCGCCGAAGCGCACGAAGAGATCGGCCATGGATTCGAGCGCCTGGAGCAGGTGGAACCCGGGAATGCCGCGGCCGGAGCCCTGCGCCAGGCCGTCCTCGGGATTCCGCCCGAGCACGAACACGGGGCGGTGGAAGCGCTCCACCAGGCGGCCGGCCACGATTCCGATTACGCCGCGGTGCCAGTTCTCGCCGTAGTAAACCAGGGCGGCTTGGGCGTCCTCCACAGCCACGCGCTCGCAGAGCTCGCGGACCTCGTCCTCCGCCTGCCGGCGGCCGGCGTTCTGCTCGTGCAGGCCGCGAGCCAGTTCGGCGGCGCGGGCGGGGTCTTCGGTCAGGAACAGTTCCACCGCGTCGCGGGCGGTGTCCATGCGCCCGGCGGCGTTGAGGCGTGGCGCGATCTGAAAGGCCACCTGGTGGGTGCTGGGCGCGGCGCCGGGGCTGAAACCAGCCACCTCGAAGAGCGCCCGCAGACCGGGATTGCGCACGTCGCCCAGGCCGGCGAGGCCGTGCTTGACGATCACGCGGTTCTCGCCGGTGAGCGGCACCACGTCGGCCACGGTGGCGATGGCCACCAGTTTCAGCAGCGATTCCGCCACCCGGCGGCGCTTCTCTGGCGGCCAGGGCAGGGTGGCCAGCAGGGCCTGGGCGAGTTTGAACGCCACGCCCGCGCCGCACAGGTTCTTGTCGGGATAGGGGCAATCCGGGCGGTTGGGATTGAGCACCGCCAGCGCCGGCGGCAGTTCGGCTTCGGGCAGGTGGTGATCGGTGACAATCACGTCGATGGAAAGCCCGGCGGCCCGCCGCACCACTTCGGCGGCGCGGATGCCGGTATCCACGCTGACAATCAGGCCGACGCCGTCCGCGGCAGCGGCGTCCACCACTTCCGAACGCATCCCGTAGCCGTCTTTAAGGCGGTGCGGCACGTGGTAGGCGGCCGTGCCTCCGGCCATCCCGATGACCTTGATCAAGAGCACCACGCCGATGGCGCCATCCACGTCGTAGTCGCCGTAGACGAGAATCTTTTCGCGCGAGCGGATGGCGCGCGCCAGGCGTTCGACGGCGTCCTCCATGCCGCGCATGAGCCGGGGATCGTGGAGCCGATCGAGCGAGGGATCGAGGAAGATGCGCGCCGCCGCGGGGTCCGCGAAACCGCGGCGGAGAAGCACGCGGGCGGCGAGCGGGCCGATACCCAGCGCGGCGGCAAGCGCCCCGGCATCGCGCGCAAAAGCGGCGGGGTCCGCGGCGGGCAGAGACCAGACCGGCGTCACCTAGTTCCTGGAGTAGTAACCGCCCAGGGGGTGGTCGTCGTCGTCCGCGTCGTCGTCCCCCATGCGGGACACCAGTTCTTCCTCGACACCGACGAAATCCTCGTACCAATCGGGCTGCAGCTCGTAGACGTACAGGCGGGAGTTGTAATCGAAGGCCAGCTCCAGCGAGCAGGTGACGCCCTCGTAGCCGCGGAACTCGCGCAGGCGCTTCTCGAAATCGCGCTGCTCGTCGCGCGAAAGATCGAGCGATTCGAGCTGTTCCAACAGGTCGTCGATGTCGGCGGCTTCGAATTCCTTAGTGGCGAAGAGGATGACGGCGGTTCCGGTCTTGCGCGCCACTTCCACGAAAGCCTGGTAGTCGGGATGGTTTTCGATGTCCCAGAGAACCAGGGGAAAGCCTTCCAGGGCGCCGGGCCGGCTGCGGAACACGGCGAATCCGTTGGCTTCCAGGTAGCCGGGAATTTCACGCTTGAGGGTGTCGAGATTCAAGTCCACTAGGTTGCCTCGGATCTATGCCTGCACCAGAATGTCGGAGGGGCCGGCCAGATCGCGGGCGGAAGGCGTGACGATGGCCTTGGGCCCGATGTAGATCTTCCGCTTCTCGCGGATGGCGTTGCGAACGTCCTCTTCGCACACGAAGTCCACTACCGCCTTGGCGGCCGCGGGTGCGGCAGGCGCGGGTTGGGGAGTTCGGGGTGGGGCCTCCGCGGGTTTGGGCGCCTCCGTGCCGCAGGACGACGTGCACGAGGGTCCGCCGGAGGCCGCGACGGCGATGCCGCGCGAGGCCAGGTAACGCTCCACCGCATCCACCACGCTCTGGCGGTCGATGGCGGCGGGCGCGGGGGGCGCGGGCGCCTGAGGCGCGGCATTGATGTCCAGCGGCATCTCGAAGGCCTCTTCCGGTTTGCGCACGACGTAAGCCAGGCGCTTGATGTTGATGAGGTGCTGCGGCCCGACGTTGTCGGAGGTAATGTTGCCGGCCGCGGCGCCGCAGCCCAGGGTCATGGACGGGAACACGTTGGTGGTGATGCCCGTGGAGCCCTGCGGAGACGGCGTGTTGACCAGGATGCGCATGGCCGGCATGCGGAGGGCGTATTCGCGGATGCGCGCGTCGTTCTTCGAGTAGATGCACGCGGTGTGGCCGTTGCCGCCGAACTTGAGCAGGCCGAAGCAGATGTCCATTGCTGCGTTGTAGTCCGGCACGAAATACAGGGACAGGACCGGGGACAACTTCTCCGCCGAAAGCGGGTGTTGTTTCCCCACGCCGGAGAGCTCCGCGCACAAAATGGAGGTGTCCGGCGGAACCTCGAAGCCGGCCATGCCGGCGATCTTGCCGGGCGCCTGTCCGACGCACTGCGGGTTCACGGTCCAGTTGGTCTGGATCAGCAATTTGCCCAGCGCGTCCTTCTGGGCGTCGTTGCAGATGTACGCCTTCTGCGCCTTGAGCAGGCCGATCACGCGGTCGCGCAGGGACGCCTCGCACACGATGGCCTGCTCACTGGAGCAGACCGTGCCGTAGTCGAACGCCTTACCGAGGACGATCTTGGGAATGGCGTCGTCCAGATCGGCCGAAGTGTCGACGAACACCGGGACGTTGCCCGGACCGACGCCGAAGGCCGGCTTGCCGCTGGAGTACGCCGCCTTGACGATGCCCGCGCCGCCGGTGGAAAGGATCACGCCGGTGCGCTCATGCCGCATGAGCGCGTTGGTGCCTTCGAGCGACGCGTGGTCCACGCACTGGACGATCTCCTCGGGAGCGCCGGCTTCGACCGCCGCGCGGTAGAGGACCGCCGCCGTGTCGCAGGTGCAGCGGTGGGCGCGCGGATGCGGGCTGATCACGATGGCGTTGCCGGCTTTAAGCGAGACCAGGGTTTTGTAAATGGCCGTCGAGGTGGGATTGGTGGTGGGCAGGATGGCCGCAACCACGCCCATGGGGACGCCGATTTCGACCATACGCTCTTCGGGCAGCTCGCGGATCACGCCCACGGTGCGCATGCCGCGCATGCGGCGCGGCAGCCAGTCGGCGCATAACAGGTTCTTGATGTACTTGTCCCTGGCGTTGCCGTAGCCGGTTTCCTCGACGGCGAATTCGGCCAGGCGGCGGGCATTGGCGCGAGCCGCGGCGGCCATCCGCTCGACGATGGCGTCCACCTGCTCCTGGGTATAGGTGCGGTACTTCCGCCAGGCAGCGTAGGCTTTGTCGACCTTGGATCGCACCTCCTGTATCGACAGGAGGTCTTTGTCTTCAAGCATCGGCCGCTACTTCTTGATGCCGCTGGTGGGAAGCGCCTTTTCCACTTCCTCGTGCGGCCGCGGGATGACGTGCACGCTCACCAGTTCGCCGACACGGCGGGCCGCCGCCGCGCCCGCGTCGGTGGCCGCTTTGACGGCTCCGACATCTCCGCGCACGGTGACGCAGACCAGCCCGGCGCCGACGAATTCCTTGCCCTGCAAAACCACGTTGGCGGTTTTGACCATGGCGTCGGCGGCCTCGATGGCGCCGATCAGTCCTTTGGTTTCAATCAGGCCTAGGGCCTCCATTTGTCCTCCATTTCCTGTGAATCATTAACCTAGCACAAATCGTGGCGGAGCCGGTGTTTGTGGGGCAGGTTGGCAACCTCGGCCGATTGACAATCGGCCCGGCGAGCTGGTCTCGCCTGCGCGGGGCAACCAACCAGCCCCGGAAGCGCGGGACGTCTCGCGTAAATCGGCTGCCGGTTGACGCCCCGGCAGAGGCGGGTTAACAACCCGCCGGGCTGACAGCCTGCCCCACCCGTGTAAACTGAAACCTTGCGGCGCCATCCTCTCTTCAGACCGTATCTCGCGCTGGCGGCGGTGTGCCTCTTTTGGGGCACCACCTACCTGGCCATCCGCATGGCCCTGGAGTCTTTCGCGCCGCTCATCCTGGTGAGCGTGCGTCATATCGTTTCGGGCGCCATCCTGCTGGGGTTCGCCCGGGCGCGAGGGCTGCACGTTCCCCGCGGCCGGGAACTGGCCACCGCGTGCTTCAGCGGCCTGCTGGTGCTGGGCGTCGGCAATGGCGCTCTGGTCTACGCCGAAACCGCCATACCCAGCGGGATCGCGGGGCTGATCCTTTCCCTGTCGCCGTTCTGGATGGTGGCGGCCGAAGCCCTGCTGCCGGGCGGCGAGCGGCTGCATGCGCCCACCATTTGCGCCATGCTGGTGGGCCTGGTGGGGGCGGGTCTGCTGTTCACGCCCGAGCCCGGCCAGCGGCTCTTCAATCCCAACCTGTTCTACGGATTCCTGGTGTTGCAACTGGCGACGGCGGGCTGGTGTTTCGGGTCCATCTACCAGCGCCGGCGGTCCGGAAAGGCGCATTCGGTGGTTACGGGCGCGGTGCAGCAACTGGCCGTAGGGCTGATTCTCGCGCCGCTGGCTGCCGCCGTGCCGCACCACGCCATCCACTGGTCCGCGCGCGGCGCCGGCGCCCTCGCGTACCTGGTGGTCTTCGGGTCCATCGTGGGATACAGCGCCTTCATTTACGCGATGGACCGTCTGCCGGTGGCCATCGTGTCGGTATACCCGTACGTCAACTCGGTGGTGGCGTTGGCGTTGGGGTGGCTGTTCTACCGCGAGCGGTTCGGCGCGCGCGAGACGGTTTCGATGGCGGTGATCTTCTCGAGCGTGGCGCTGGTCAAACGGTACTCCCGCCCGGCGGCCGCGGATTGACGTTGCGCGTCAGCACCGCGCCCAGCAGCCCGCCGGTCATGCTGAGGAAGGTGACGAACACGAACGACGTGGCCATCAGCCCGAACAGTTGCGGGCCGTTCTGCACGATGCCCAGCAATTCCTTGAACGAGTTGTTCTTCTGC
>Ga0209039_10001534_pt1 | contig 21282 bp, 20 predicted proteins | sample BogFormECP12_OM1_FD_188238 | JGI IMG/M metagenome (GOLD analysis project Ga0209039, IMG submission 188238) | Bog forest soil microbial communities from Calvert Island, British Columbia, Canada - ECP12_OM1 (SPAdes) (version 2) | ecosystem: Environmental > Aquatic > Freshwater > Wetlands > Bog ...
TACTAGCCCGCACTCCGATCCAAACGCGGCCCGCGCTAACTGCTCCTTCGCCACGCCGCGCCAAGCACCATCGCCATCAGGGCGGTGCCCATCAGGATGGCGGCGCTGGGCTCAGGGGTGGTCGTAAGCGACCCCGTATAGGACCCGTTGACCGACACCGTCGTCGGGCTGGTTAGGGTGATCAATCCCGTGAGGGTCACCTCCCCGGTGTCCCCCGCAAGAAACCCGGTTCCGCCTGTGATCACCAGGTTGACTATAAATGCTGCGGTCCCATTGCCGTTGGGTTTCGCTTTGCCGCCGGAACTGGTGCCGAACAGAGTCCCGTTGCCGAAGGTCTCCGAAAACGTCGAATCCGTGATGACGATGTTTGGTGGATTGCTGAAATCGATAGTCGACATCGATAAAGCGGTGAAGGAACCGAACGTGGTGTCGTCGCCGTCGCCGGTGAAGTTCTGGACGTAGACGTTCGGCGTGCCGGTGGGTGTGAGGGTGGAGTCTCCCTCCAAAGTCCCGCGGATGGGGATGGTTCCCGCGAACGCTGGTAAGGCACCCCAGCAGAGAGCGAGGGCCAGCAAGCAAAGCGAGTAAGCAAGTTTTCTGTTCATAGCGATCCTCCTTTTTTTTCAGATTCTTTGGTCTCTGTAAATCACTTGTGACCCGATCTGCCCCGGCGGAGATCGGACGGCCTGTTCGCGAAATATCGTCGCGATTTCTAAGATTCCCGTCAATAGCACAAACGTGCCGCCTCGGAATAGCACTTTAGTTCTATTTTACAGAGAGGTACCCCTTTTCACCGAGATCAACCCTTGCAGGTCTACGGCAAGCGCCGACACGGCTAACCTCTGTTTTATTTCCTTGACTGATACTCGCCGGTTTAATATACTATCCGTAATCTCGTTGCCCCGTGTTGTCTGAATCGGCGGGCTCGGGATTACGGAGGTTTTTATGCTGCGCAAGTCACCGACTCGGACTGAGGCGTTCCTGGCCGCCAACCGCCGCAACGCCCAGAAGTGTACCGGCCCACGTACGCCGGAGGGCAAGGCACGCGTCTCCCTCAATGCCCTGAAGCACGGCCGCTACGCCCATCGCCTCCCGGAAAAGCTGGAAGCCGCCGGCTACCGGTCAGCCGCCGCCCTTTACTTCCAGATCCGGCGGGAAGTTGTCACCACCTTCGACGCGGAAGACCCGGTGGACCTCAAGCGGGCCGAGCGGGTGGCGGCGCTGGTATGGACGATGGCCTGGCGGGCGGGAACTTTGGGATGTAAACGGCAATCTAACTTGTTTTGTTCCCCTTCCATGCCACTGTCTCGTCACGAATCGCCCATGCACTTCCGGATCAAAGATCACCGGCGGAGGATCGGGCTGGTCTACTGGGTACAGCGAAGGCGGTACTGGACGGTGGACCGGTTGTGCGGGGCTTCGGGGAGCGACGAACCAGTGCCGATCCCGGCGGTGGGCGAAGTGATCGAAGAGAAATTGCGAAAACTGGCGTTCCGGCTGGGACGGCCGAGGTTTGTAGAGCGGCTGAAGTACCGGCTGGACCGGGACGGCGTCTACGACCCGGACCTGCCGCCGCCTGACCCCGCCTTACTGCGTCTGCATGAGAAGCTCTTTGCCGGCCGGTGGTGGGAGAATGATGAATTATGAATGATGAATGATGAACGGAAGAAAGGCTTAGCCCGGAGTCCGACGTCTGGAAGTGACACCGGACGACGGACAACGGACTACTGACAGCTTCTTCAAATCGTCAATCGTCAATTCCCACGGCGGTTGTTCAGGATCTGGAGGAACGAGCGGCCGCGCAGTTCCTCCAGCGTAAGGCCGGTGCTGAGGGCCTCGGCTTCGGTGATGGCGCCGCAGTTGGAAGCGCGCAGGAAAAAGTTGAGCAGACCCTGGCCGGTGGCGGCATCGTCAAAGATGTCGCCCATCAGGGTGGCCTTGGCGGCCCTTTCGATGAAGTTGCGTAGACGCGCGGCGGCGGAGTCGAAGCCTTGCAGGAAGAACGCGTACACGGCGGCGTAGCGGGTGGGCAATTGCGCCGGGTGCAGGTCCCAGCCCTGGTAGAAGGCGTGCCGCAGCGAGCGCTGGACGTGCTGAAAGTGCAGACGTATCGCGCGGTGGACGACGGTCCGATTCTCTTCTCGCTGCTGCGGGGTGAGTGGAGGACCGTCGGCGCTCTCCGGATGGGGCCCGACCGGCAGGATGTTGGTGGCGCCGTCGGAAAGCTCCAGCCCTCTTCCTGCCGCGCATACCTGCATCACGTGGCGAGCGAAGTCGGCGACCGGGTGGTCCAGGGTCTGATACTCGGCGGTGATGTTGCAAGCGGCGGTGTAATCGTAGACGCCGAAATGGAGGCCGCGGCAGCGCCCGCCGGCGGCGCGCACCAGCGCCGGGATCGCCAGGCGTCCGCCGGCGCAGATGATCGACTGCGGGGTCTCGATCATCAGCTCCAGCCGGAGAGAGCGGGGAGCCAAGTGATGCGCTGCCTCGGCGCGGCCCAGCAGTTCCGCCAAGGCCTCGACCTGCGCGGGTATTGTGACCTTGGGAAGGGTAACGATGAAGCCCGGCGGGACGCTGCCGTTGGTTTCCGCGAGGAGAGTTTGCAGGAAAAGACCGAGTGTCCGCATGGCGCGCGCTCGCAACGCTTCCGTGAAAGGCTTGATGCGGATTCCAATGAAGGGCGGAAACAGCGGGACGCCCCGGCCGCGAGCCACCTGCCGCGCGGTCTCGACAGCGTGGGCGTCCTCCTCCGCGTCGGGCCGGGTGCCGTAGCCATCTTCGAAGTCGATGCGGAAATCCTCTACCGGCTCGCGCTGGAGCTTGGCCGAGACGCGTTCGTAAACGGCGTGGGCCAGCCAGGCGTGGGGCCATAGGTGGGGTTGAGTCCGCCGCACATGCTTTGGGTCGCGTTGAAGCTCTCGTTGCAGTTTCGCTTGGGACTCGGCGTCGTCGGGCAAAGTTTCCGCGCCGGGCAGTCCCACCAATCGCGCCAGGCTGGCGAAATCGGGCGCGTAGGTCCGGAGCGTTCGCTGAGCGACGGAACCCAGCGTGGCCGCGGTTTCCGCCTTGAACAGGTGGGCGCCTCCGTAGACGGTGTGGATCGGCTGGCGCGCCGTCGATTCGCCGGGATATTCGGCGTCGTGCTTTCGATTTGCCTCGGAGAGACGGCCGACGATGGCTTCAATGTCGGTGAAAAGGGATTGTGTATTCATTCGCGTCTCGCGGTCTTATCGTACAATGGGAAATTCACGAAAGCAGTGGCTAGTGGTTAGTGGCGAGTGGCTAGTGCCCGGGAATTGTCGTTTGCCGATTGGAAGGGAACACGCACGCCGCTCCGGTTTTCCAATTGTCGATCGAAAATCGTCAATCGGCAATCTTCGCCACTAACCACTAGCCACTAGCCACTGCTTTTAAGCGTGTAGACTAACAGAGCAGACGCAGTTATGGAACAACACGTTGTTGGCACATCCGTGCCTCGCAAGGAGGGGCGCGACAAGGTTACCGGCCAAGCCCGCTACGTGGACGATCTCACATTTCCCGAGATGCTCCACGGGGTCACGGTGCGCAGTCCCATTGCCCGCGGCATTATCAGGAACATCTCATTCGCGGACGGCATCCCGTGGGAAGAATTCACTATCGTCACCGCCGAGGACATTCCGGGCAGGAACGCCGTGACCCTTCTCCTCGACGATCAGCCCTACTTGGCCGACGGCAAAGTAAATCACCCGGAGGAGCCCATCCTTTTGCTGGCTCATCCGGACAAGCACTTGGCGGAGAAGGCGCGTCTTCACGTGCGCGTGGAGTGCGACCCGTTGCCGGCAGTGTTCACGATTGAGGAATCCCTTCGCCGTTCGGCGATCGTTTGGGGCGAGGACAACGTTTTCAAAAGCTATGCGGTCGAAAAAGGCGATGTGGACGGGGCCTGGACTGCGGAAGACACGATCATCGAAGGCGAGTACACCACCGGGGCCCAGGAGCAACTCTATATCGAGCCCCAGGGCATGATTGCGGTAGCCAATCCGGAAGACGGTGTGACGGTTTGGGGCTCTTTGCAATGCCCGTTTTACGTTCACAAGGCTCTGCTCTCGTTGTTTCCGCTGCCCAAGGAAAAGATTCGCGTCATCCAACTGGAAACGGGCGGCGGTTTCGGAGGCAAGGAAGAGTACCCGTCGATGCTCGCCGGTCACGCCGCGCTGCTGGCGTGGAAGTCGGGCAAACCGGTCAAGATAATCTACGACCGGGCCGAGGATATGGCGGCCACCACCAAGCGCCATCCGTCGCGCACTCGCCACCGCACAGCGGTTTCGAAACAGGGCAAACTCCTGGCTATGGACATCGATTTTGTGATCGACGGCGGCGCCTACGCCACCCTGTCGCCCGTGGTCCTCTCACGAGGCACCATGCACGCGGCTGGGCCGTACGAGTGTCCCAACGTCCGCATTCGCGCCCGGGCGGTGGCCACTAACGCGCCGCCGCACGGGGCCTTCCGTGGCTTCGGCGCACCTCAGAGCATCTTTGCCCTCGAACGGCACCTGGACAAAGTGGCGCAGGCGGTGGGACTCGCTCCGGAAGAGTTGCGCCTCCGGAACTTCCTGCATCAGGGGGGGACCACCGCCACCAGGCAGGCGATCCGCGAGCCTTTGCAGCTCGACCGGATCATGGAGCGGGCCTTCGAGATCTCCGGCTACTACGAAAAGAGGAAGCAGTTCGCCGAGCACAACCAGAACCGCCCCAGGAAAAAGGGCATTGGTTTTTCATCGTTCATGCACGGGGCTGGATTCACGGGCTCGGGCGAACAGTACCTGCAATCAGTGGTCGGGGTCGAAGCCATGGCCGACGGCCGCGCGCGGATTCTGGCCTCCAGCACCGAGATGGGCCAAGGGACGAATACCATACTTTCTCAGATTGCGGCGGATACCCTCGGCATTCCTTACGACCAGGTGGAAGTGGGGAGGCCGGATACAGGCGAAGTGCCCAACAGCGGCCCCACTGTCGCGTCGCGCACCTGCATGATAGTGGGCAAGCTGGTGGAATCGGCGGCGGTCGGCATCCGGCAGACGCTCGCGGGCAGCGGAATGCTGACGGAGCCTTACACTTTCGAGCAGTTTCGCGATGCCTGCGCTGCCTACACCTCGCGATTCGGTCCGCTGAGATCTTTCAGCCAGTATCAGACCCCGCCCGGAATCCACTGGGACGATGAGAAATATCAGGGTGACGCCTACGCCGCCTACGCGTGGGCGGTCTACGTTGCCGAGGTGACGGTGGATACGGTAACGTATCAGGTCCAGGTGGACGACTTCGTGGCGGTGCAGGAAGTGGGGCGCGTAATTCACCCCGTCCTTGCCGCCGGCCAGATCGAAGGAGGAGTGGCGCAAGCCATCGGCTATGCCCTCTACGAGAACGTGGTCTGGCAGGGCGGGCGCATGGCAAACCATCAGATGACCAACTACATCATGCCCACGGCCGCCGACGTTCCGCCGATTCGAGTCCACTTTGAAGAAACCCCCTACGCTTACGGACCGTCGGGAGCAAAAGGGATCGGCGAGCTCCCCATGGACGGCCCGGCGCCGGCGATCCTAAGTGCGGTGGAGAACGCTACCGGGGTGTCCTTCTGCCATATTCCCTTGATGCCCGAGGCCATCTTCGAGTCACTGGCGAAGGCGAGCGTTTGGGAAGCCGAAGGAACTCCTGCATGAGCGTGGTTGCCAAACGCGAGGTGAGCTTCAGCGTCAATGGCCGGCCCGAGAGCGTGCAGGTTTATCCCATGGCTCGTCTGCTTGACGTGCTTCGGGAGAACCTGAAGCTGACCGGCGTCAAAGAGGGGTGCGGCGAGGGCGAGTGCGGAGCCTGCTCGATTCTCCTCGACGGCAAACTGGTGACTAGCTGCCTGGTCCCGGTGTTGCAGGCCCAAGGCAGCGAGATCGTCACGATAGAAGGCTTGGCCGATTCGGGTCAACTGCACGCGCTCCAGGAGGCGTTCCTGCTTTACGGGGGCTCGCAGTGCGGCATTTGCACGCCGGGCATGATCGTGGCGGCATTTTATCTGTTGAAGCAGGTTCCACACCCGAGCGAAGCCGAGATCCGCGAGGGCCTGGCGGGCAATTTGTGCCGGTGCACCGGTTATCAAAAGATCTTCGAATCGGTGGTGCGAGCCTCGAACCACGAAGAAGTGACTAGTGACGAGTGACAAGTGGCGGGGAATTGCCGATTGCAGATTGACGATTGACGATTGAAAGAGAAGATTCCGGCGACCCGATCTTTCAATCATCAATCGGAAATCGTCAATCGACAATTCCTCGCCACTCGTCACAGTCGTCACTGATTTCACATGAGAGCTTACGTCCCCGAGTACGATTTGATCGCTCCGAGGCACCTCGATGAAACGCTCCGCATTCTCGCTCGCGAGCCTGGGGTCTGGCGTCCCATAGCCGGAGGGACCGACCTGATGGTCGTGTTCGAGGCCGGCAAACTTGTGGACCGCAGGCTGATGAGCATTGGGGGCCTGCGAGAATTGATAGGGATTGAAGTAGGTTCCGAAGCCGTCGTCATTGGCGCCGCAACCACTTACACTGAAGTGCGGCGGCATCCTGTCGTGCGGTCGGAGTTTCCCTTGCTGCCGCAGGCGGCGAGTTGGACAGGCAGCATTGCCAATCAGAATCGCGGCACGCTGGGCGGGAACATTGTGAACGCCTCGCCCGCCGCCGACTCGCCGCCGGCATTGCTGGTCTATGACGCGGAGCTGGAGTTGATCTCGGAGGGCAGGTCCCGATGGGTCCCCTATCGCGACTTTCACACCGGCTACAAGACGGTGCTCCTGCGGCCGGATGAGCTTTTGGCGCGCATCCGGCTGCCCCGGCATCCAGAAGGGCTGAATGGGCTGCGCCACTACTGCCGCAAGGTCGGTACGCGAAACGCACAGGCGATCTCCAAGGTTTGCCTGGCAGCGACGACGGCTTTCGACGGCGGGAGAATCACACGAGTTCGCATCGCCGTGGGCAGCGTCGCTCCCACGTCAATTCGCTGCAGGCGCAGCGAAGCGCTGCTCGAAAACCGAGTGCCGGACGCGGAAACCATCGCTGCGGCAAGGGCTGAGATCATGGCGGAGATCAGGCCGATCGACGACTTCAGGTCCACGGCGGCGTATCGCCGGCAGGTGGCAGGAAATCTGCTTGAGGAGTTCTTGCGGACGCTGAATCAGGACACGGGGCGACATTGACTCTGGAGCAGTTCAACTCGATGGCCGATGCGGAAGCGCGCGCTGCGCTCGGTGAGTGTTGCGGCTCCACGGCGTGGGCGCACGAGATAGTTGTTCGCCGGCCGTTTCGTAGCGAGTCGCACCTGCTGGACGCGGCAGACGAAACTTGGCAGAGACTGACGGAAACCGATTGGCGCCAAGCCTTCGCCAGTCATCCCCAAATTGGTGCGGCCCTTGGCGCGGCCCGAACCGGCGGCGACGGTGTGCATGCGCGCTGGTCCCAACGGGAACAGGCAGGAATGGAAAATGCAGGAGAAGCTACCCGGCAAGCCATCGCGGACGGCAATTGCGTTTATCGCGAGAAGTTCGGGTACATCTACATCGTCTGCGCCACAGGCAAGAGCAGCGACGAGATGCTGGCGATCCTCACGGAGCGGCTCCAGAACGACGCCGCCAGCGAGATCCGGGTCGCGGCCACCGAGCAGAGCAAGATCACGAGGCTTCGGTTGCAGAAGATGCTTGCGCCGGAGTGATTAACGGCCGTGAGGCTATGACTGAGCGGCTCTATGAGCCTCGTGGTAGACTGCTGACGCTCGCCGGGACAAATCGAAGTCGTGCAAAGGAGACTTGTCGAAATGAGGAGTCCGCTTCGCCCTGTTCGCACTCTAGCCTTGCTCGCGCCGGTGCTGGCCGCCCTTTTACTGGTCGAGCCGGCGAGGGCGCAAACCGTCCCGTCGAACGGCGCGTACGCGGCCTTGCCCAGCGAGATCCCGGCCCAGTTTGTGCCCGTGACCGAGAGCTTCGACTATGTTCGGCGCGACGTGATGATCCCCATGCGCGACGGGGTAAGGCTGCACACGGTGATCCTGGTGCCGAAGGGAGCCAAGGATGCGCCGATCCTCCTTACGCGCACGCCTTACAATGCCACGGCGCTCACCAGCCACGCCGAAAGCGCCCACCTGGGCCCCATCCTGAACGGCTACGACAACGCCACCGAGGTCATCGTCGAGGGCGGCTACATTCGCGCGGTCCAGGATGTGCGCGGCAAGTACGGCTCCGAGGGCGACTACGTGATGACCCGGCCCTTGCATGGGCCGCTGAATCCGACGCCGGTCGACCACGCCACCGATACCTACGACACCATCGACTGGCTGGTGAAAAACGTCCCGGAATCGAACGGCAAGGTCGGCATCCTGGGCATTTCCTACGATGGTTTCCTGCCCTTGATGGCATTGGTGAATCCTCACCCGGCGCTCAAAGTAGCGGTGCCGATGAACCCCATGGTCGACGGCTGGAAGGGCGACGACTGGTTCCACAACGGCGCCTTCCGCGAGCAGAATATGCCTTACATCTACGAACAGGAGGCGACGCGCGCGGGAGAGGCCAAGTGGTGGACCAGCAACTTTGACGATTACGACATGTATATGCAGGCGGGATCGGCGGGCGAACTGGGGCGCCGCCGCGGACTCGAACAAGTTGGCTTCTGGCGGAAGATTCTCGAGCATCCGAGCTACGACAGCTTCTGGCAGGACCAGGCGATGGACCGGGTGCTGGCGGACCAGCCTCTGAAAGTGCCGGTGATGCTCGTGGACAGCCTGTGGGACCAGGAGGATATCTACGGCGCCATCGCCGTCTACAAGGCGATCAAGCCCAAGGACACTGGTAACGACAAGGTGTTCCTGGTGCTGGGCCCGTGGCATCACGGCCAGGAGATCGATGATGGCAGCACGCTCGGCGCCTTGAGCTTTGGCAGCGATACGGCGCTCTACTTTCGCCGGGAGGTCCTGCGACCGTTCTTGGACCAGTACCTCAAGGATGGCGCGCCCAAGGCCGACGTTGCGCCCGTGACGGCGTTTGAAACCGGGACCAACACGTGGCGTCGCCTGCCAGCCTGGCCAGCCGGCTGCGCCGGTGGCTGCTCGATCCGATCGACGCCGCTGTACCTCAACGCCGGTCTGAAGGTGAGCTTCGCCGCCCCCAAGGCCGGCGATCGGCCATTCGAGGAATACGCTTCCGACCCGGCCAAGCCCGTGCCCTTTCGCGCCCGCCCGATCCGCCCGATTGGCTACGACGAGAGCAAGGGCCTAACCTGGCCTGAATGGTTGGTCGACGACCAGCGTGAAGCTTCCGGGCGTCCGGATGTGGTGGCATTTGCTTCCGATACCCTGAGCGCGCCGGTGAAAATCAGCGGAGAACCGGTGGCTAATCTGATAGCCTCCACCAGCGGCACCGACTCCGACTGGGTGGTAAAGCTCATCGACGTCTACCCTGACGAGGTGGCCGGCCAGCCGGCCTTGGGCGGCTATCAACTGATGGTGTCGGCCGACATTTTCCGCGGCCGCTATCGGGAAAGCCTGGAGACTGCCAAACCGATCGCGCCCGACACACCCTTGCTCTATCGGTTCGCCCTGCCCACGGCGAACCACGCCTTCCTGCCGGGGCATCGGATCATGGTGCAGGTCCAGTCGAGCTGGTTCCCCTTGTACGACCGGAATCCGCAGACTTTCGTACCCAACATCTTCTGGGCTCGGCCGGAGGATTACCGCAAGGCCGTTCAGCGCGTCTTTCACGCGGCCGGGCAGACAAGCTTCATCGAACTGCCGGTGGTCGCGAAGCCTTGAATTGAAGCGGCAGCGTAGGGGCGAGCGGCGCTCGCCCCAAGGATAACCGAATGGGAATCTCGACCCACGTACTCGACACGTCGCTCGGGCGACCGGCCTCGGCGATGCCGGTGCATCTGGAGCGGCGATCGCCCTCCGGAGCGTGGCAAACGGTTGCATCGGGGGAGACCGACTCCGACGGGCGATGCCGGGATCTGGTGCCTAGCGATGATCCGCTGTCTCCCGGAGTCTATCGGATCACCTTCGACACCGAACGATACTTTGACGCGCTCGAAGTCGATGGGCTGTATCCGGTGGTGACCGTGACCTTCATGGTGCGGGAGGCGGCGGCCCACTACCACATCCCGTTGCTTGTGAGCCCCAACGGCTACACCACTTATCGAGGGAGCTAGTCGATGCTTAGTCTGGCAACCAACCGCTACGGCAAACGCGACGTCCGCCTGGTGAAAGTGACGCGCCATTCCGGCGGCTCCGACCTCAAACAGGTCACGGTGAACATCTTTCTGGAAGGCGATTTCGAGAGTTGCTATCGCACCGGCGACAATCGGCGGATCCTGCCCACGGATACAATGAAGAACACGATTTACGCCCTGGCGCGCCACTGCAGCCTCGATTCGATTGAAGAGTTCGCGCTCGAGCTGTTGCACCAATTCCTCGCCAACAATCCCCAGGTGGAAAAGGGGCGCGTCGAGATGGTGGAGACTCTTTGGAGTCGTATCGGCGTCGACGGACGGCCCCACCCTGCTGCGTTTCAGCAGGAGGGTCCCGAGACGCGTACCACCGCGGTTGCGGGCAATCGCGAGAAAATCAGCGTGTCCTCCGGAGTGGACCGCCTGGTGCTGCTCAAGACGTCAGACTCCGCGTTTAGCGGATTCATCCGCGACCGTTTCACGACGCTAGCCGAGTCCGAGGATCGTCTGCTGGGCACCGAGATTCGCGCGGAATGGCGCTACGCGGGGGCCCAAATTCCCTTCAACGATCTCTGGCAGCGCGTGCTCGACACCCTGAAAACGGCTTTCGCCAATCACAAGAGCCTCTCCGTCCAGCACACTCTGTTCGAGATGGGCCAACAGGCGTTGAGGGCGGTGGCGGAGATCGAGGAGATCTATCTCGCTATGCCCAACAAGCATTGCCTTCTGGTAGATCTTTCGCCCTTCGGGCTCGATAACCCGAACCAGGTTTTCGTGCCCGTCGATGAGCCCTCCGGCTTCATCGAGGCTCGGGTCGCGCGATAAATAAGCCAGTGCACAGTCACGCCGGATTTACAGTGTGCGACCGAACGCCGACCACTGGGTGGGGAATTGACGATTGCAGATTGACGATTGGGAGAGAAGACGTAAACCATTTCGGATTTTCCAATCGGCAATCGAAAATCGGCAATCATCAATTCTTCGAATCAAGCAACCCGCGCAGCTTCTCCGCCTGCCGCGGGTTCTTGCTGATCAGAATCCGGCGCAGCCGCTTGAACTCGTCGGCTTCAATGCGCTGCACCGTGCCACGTCCGCGCTGCGGGCTGAAGGCCAGGATATAGTCAAGGTCGGGGTGGCGGGTGAGCGGATTCTCCAGGCGCACCGCCTCGCGCGGTGGGCACAAGTCGAGCAGCGAGTTCTTTCGCATCGGGTCGCGAGCGCGCCCGTCCGACGCGGCGCGGGCCACGCCCACCACGCGCTTGCGATCCGTCTCATAGCAGAGGAGGATGTCGCCGCGTTTCACTTCCTGGCGCAGATAGCGGAGGCTGGAGGCGCTGCGAATCCAGTCCTCATCCCCGAGTTCGTAGGGGCCACGCGCGCGCGACTTGAAGTACCGGTCGAACTCCCAGCCACGCTTGGTGTTGATCTTAAAAACCCACGCCTTCATGGCCCAAGTCCCTACACCTCGATCACCTTGGCCACCCGCACCGCCGGGATGGCGCGGATTTCGTTCAGCACCTCGCCGCCGACGGGCTGGTCGACATTGACTAGTCCGATAGCCTCGTCCGACGGATTGCGGCCCAAGGCGAAGTTGGCGATGTTGACGCGGCCGTTGCCCAGCAGCGTGCCCACGCGGCCGATGACGCCCGGCACATCCTGGTTGCGGATAAAGAGGATCACCCCCTGGAGGGGCGCCTCCACATCGATGTCGTTGATGCCGAGCAGACGTAGGCCGCCGCGCAGTCCCACCATGCCCAGGGCGGAGCAGATTCCGGTCTCGGTGCGCAGGGCGATGCCGAGGGAATGCGAGTAGTCGGCGCGCCGCGCGCTGCGCAGTTCCACCACCTCGATGCCGCGCGCCTGGGCCTGCGCCGCGGCGTTGATTAGGTTCACGTCTTCGGCGATCTGGCTCAGGATCCCCTTGAGCGCCGCGTTCCTGACGAGAGCGGTGTTAAGCTCGGCCAGACCGCCGTCATAGCTGATCCGGACCTCCTCCAGGCGCTCGCCGGCGATCTGCGCCACGAAAGCGCCCAGCTTCTCGCCCAGGCGCAGGTAGGGCTCGAGCTTCTTGTACTCCTCAGGCGAGACGGAGGGCATATTCACCGCGTTGCGCGCCACGCCCAGCCGCAGGTAGTCGCGCACCTGTTCGGTGATGCGAATGCCGACAACTTCCTGCGCCTCTTCGGTGGATCCCGCGATGTGCGGGGTGGCGATGACGGAGGGATGGGTGAGCAGTTTCAGGTCGCGGGGCGGCTCGGTCTCAAACACGTCGAGACCGGCTCCTGCCACCTGGCCGCTTTCGAGCCCTGCCAGCAACTCCGCTTCGTCAATCAGCTCGCCGCGCGCGCAGTTGATCAGGCGCACGCCCGGCTTCGCCAATGCCAGCGTCCGCGCATTGATCAGGTGCCGTGTCTCAGGCGTCAGGCTGGAGTGCAAACTGACGAAATCGCTCGCGCCGAGGAGATCGTTCAACGCCCGCAGCTCGATGCCGTTCTCGGCCGCGACCCGCGAGGGAACGTAAGGATCGTAGGCAAGAACATTCATGCCGAAGGCCTGCGCCAGGCGCGCCACCTCGGTTCCTACTTTGCCCAGCCCCACCAGGCCCAGCGTCTTGCCGCGTAGCTCGATCCCTTGCAGCTTCTTCTTTTCCCACACGCCTTGCTTGAGCGAGCTGTCAGCGCGCGGCAACTGGCGCGCCAGTGCCAGCAGCAAGGCCAGCGTGTGCTCCGCGACCGCCACAGCATTGCCGCCGGGCGTGTTCATCACCACCACGCCTTTCCGGGTAGCGGCATCGAGATCGACGTTATCGACGCCCACGCCGGCGCGGCCCACTACGCGCAGTCGCGGGGCGCCCGCGAGCATCTCTGCAGTCACTTTCGTCGCGCTTCTAACCACGAGGGCGTCGGCGTCCCGGATTTCGTCCGCCAGCTTGGCGCCGGTTTTCTTCGGCAGGTAGACAACCTCGAAGGTCGGCTCTGCTTTGAGGACATCAAGGGCACTCTCGGAGATGCTGTCGGCAACAAGGACTTTCATAGGTCACCTTCCTAGCCGTCAGCTCTCAGTGGTCAGCTTTCAGGAGGGACATTGGCTTTCTTGTTGACAGCTAATCGCTGATCGCTGATGGCTTGCCTTCAATCGTCAATCGACAATCGTCAATCGTCAATAAACTACCCCACGCCCACCTTTTCCGCTTCCTGCGAGTCGGTACACCGCAGGTAAACCTCTTGGGCCGCGCGAACCCCGCTACCCAGCTCGATCCGTACACCGAGCTTCGACAACACCACTTCCAGGGCGGCTATGCTCGCAAACAGGTCAAGCGTGTCGTAGTAGCCCAGGTGAGCGAAGCGGAAGATCTGCCCCTTCATCGACCCCTGGCCGTTGGAGACGATAGCGCCAAAGTGGTTCCGCAGACCTTTGACGATGGCCCCGCTGTCTATCCCGGCGGGCGCGCAGATGGCGGTGACCGCATTCGACGGGCGCGAACTGGCAAAAAGCCTCAAACCCAGCGCCTTCGCCGCCTCGCGGGTGGCCTCCGCCAGCATGGCCGCGTTGGCCAAGAGGTTCTCGCGTCCGAGCTTGCCAATGTACTCCAGCGCGGCGTGCAGCGCCACCACCAGAGTGGTGGCCGGCGTGTAGCTCGATTCACCCTTGGCGTTGTTCTTGCGCTCTTTCGCGTAGTCGAAATAGTAGCGCGGCAGCTTCGACCGTTCGATGGCCTTCCATGCCTTTTCGCTGACGCTGGCAAACGCCAAGCCGGGCGGCACCATGGTGGCCTTCTGCGAGCCGCCGATCATGATGTCGATGCCCCACTCGTCAGGGCGCAGATCGGTGGTGCCAAGGCCGGTGATGGCGTCTACCACCAAGCAAGTTTCCGGGTGGCGGCGTACCGCGGCCGCCAGCGTTTCCACGTCGTGGCTCACGCCCGTCGAACTCTCGGTGGCCTGAATCATGACAGCGCGAAAAGGGCCGTCCGATTCGAGCCGCTGCTCCATCTCCGCGATCGATATCGTATCGCCGTAGGGCGCTTCCACTTTCACCACGCCGATTCCGTAGGCCTGGGCGATCCCCAGCCAGCGCTCGCCGAACTTGCCCGCCGTCCCCACCAGCACGCGCTCGCCCGGCGATAGCAGGTTGGTCAGCGCGCCTTCCATGGCACCGGTGCCGGAGCTGGTGAAGAGCAGAACATCGTTGCGGGTGTTGAAGTAGGTGCGCAGGTGGGCGAGGGTCTCGCGCATGATGCGGCGAAACTCTTCCGTGCGGTGATGAAGTGTTGCCGCCAGGGCTCGCACCTGCGCTTCGAGCAGGAGCGGCGTGGGACCGGGGGTGAAGATTCTCTCTTTGATGATTCCGGGCATGGTTCCTGACTTCCTTTTCTAAAGGGGTTCGGTTTTGAAGATGAAGGTCATGGAGGCCCGATGTTCTTGGCCTTCACACCATGGAATCGGCAGCAGTTGTGCTCAGTGTGAAGTCTAGCCGACTCGCTGCGTGATGTCAAACATTCCCGATTGACGATTGACGATTTGAAGAGGCGTTGGTATTCAGTTGCCGCTTGCCGCTTATCCGGATTCCGTTGCTGTCACTGCCAACCGACATTCTGCAATCGGCAATTCTCTAAGAATCACTCCTTCCCGTCCGCAGGATTCGGCTTCAAAACGCGAGGGACGCGCGGGGTGATGAACCGAAAACGCCTCCCGATGATCATCTTGACGAGCAGGTGGTCCGTGCTGCGCGTCACGCCGATGCCCACCCCGAGGTTGAACTCCCAGTTCGGACCGAAATCATAGTCAATGGTGGGTACGATCTGTTCCTGCTGCAAATACAAGGGGTCAAATCCCGTCACAGGTCCGAGCGATCCATAGTATTCAAGCCCGGCACTGAGTTTTCGAGTGACCGAGTATGCCACCTTGAAGTTCGGAGAAAACTCCACGCCTTGAGACACGCTCGGTCCGTGAAACGACCGCTCCAGAGCCGGATTGAAGCCCACGTACCAAGACTTCCACTGTTTGTCGACAATAGGACGAATTTCCCAAGTCCAGGTATCTCCGGAAAATATAGGCCGCTGGTAGCCAAATTCCGTCGACAAGCTCACTCCCACCGGCCAATGCCATTTCTCTGGAACGCGAACGCGCGGCCGGATATGATCCCCAACCCACTTGTAGCCCTGATGAGGGCCGTAGCTCGTGAAGATATAGAATCCTGTCTCGAACCAATCGTTCCAGCCTTGGGTTATCTCAACTGTCTCGTGCGTTTGATGTTCATCCGGAAGGACGCCCTGGTCAACGGTCTTGAAACCTTCGAACGTGAAATTGCTGTGCAACTCGACCATGGTGCGCCCTGGCGCCACCGTGTCGGCTCCGTAAACCTGAATCTCGTAGTTGCCTTGCGCATGGAGCGGCAGAGAAGCTAATGCCGTTAAGACGGCAAACTGGACGGCTCTCGGTGTGGCTGTCCAAATCGACGTTCGCGGCATCGCTGATTTGGTCTCCCGTTGCCCCTGGGGTGGTTCGAGCCGGGCCCACTGGTTGCATCCCAGTTGGGCCGTGGCCAGCCTCAATTCTAACCGCCGCCCGCAGATTGTGGCGAAAAAATCCAGTTCATGCTCCCTTCTTCGCCGAAGGCAAATCGCCAGGGCTTCGTAGGCGCAGACATGGCTACTTCCCGGACCACGGCGTTGCCATCCAAATCCGTCTTGACCAAACTTTGTTAAGGGGTTTAACTTAGTATGGAACCGATGAAACGGAAGCAAAACGAGGACGGCAGCAATTCCCACGGCTCGTCCGGCGAAAACGACGTTGGCTTGGGGAGGCCGGCACTGCTGCGCGAGGTGAACGCGCGGCGCGTGCTGCGCCTGCTGCGCCTGCATGGTCCCTGTTCCCGCGCTGACTTGGTGCGGTATTCCGGTTTGAGCGCGCCGACCGTCTCGAGCAGCGTCGCGTACCTGGAGAAGAAGCGGCTGGTGGAACCGCTGGGACTTGGTCCCTCCGGGGGCGGACGCCCGCCGGGTTTGCTGCGCTTCAACGCCAAGCGCGGCTACGTGGTGGGGGCAGACATTGGCACTTCCGTAGTGCGAGTGGCGATCGCCGACCTCAACGGTACCGTGGTCGATAAATGGATCGGCCGCACGCGCTCGCTCAGCACGCCGAAACGCGTGGTGGCGCTGATTCGCTCGGGCATCGAGAAACTGCAGGGGCTCCACCGGATTCCGTCGCCGAAATTGCTGGCCCTGGCAGCCGGTGTTCCCGGCATTACCGACGTGCGCAAGGGCGTGGTGCTCTCCGCGCCTATACTGACGTCCGGTTGGAACGACATCCCGCTCCGCCAGATTCTCGAAGCCGAGACCGGAATCTCCACTGCGATCGAGAACGACGTCAACCTCGCCGCGATCGGCGAGGGCTGGTTGGGGGTCGCGCGCGGCGTTAGAGACTTTGTGTTTCTCACCATCGGTACGGGCGTGGGAGCCGGCATCTTCGTCAACGGCCAACTCTACCACGGCTCGGACTGGGCGGCGGGAGAGATCGGCTACCTTTATGTGCCGGGTACAGGAGAGACGCCTCTGGCGCTGCGCCAGCCGGGCTCGCTTGAGAGTATCATCGGGGCCCGCGGCATTCAGGAGGCTTGGCAGAAGTCCGGCGTCGGACCTGCGAACTTGAACCACAGTCCGGGCCATGCTCCGGGCCGTGCTCACGGCCACTCTCTGGGCCGCGCTCCTGGCTACCATCTGGCCGCGACGGAAATCCTGACGCTGGCGGAGAGCGGGAATACCCAGGCGCAGGCAATCCTGCGGCAGACTGCGCGTATTCTCGCCGACGCCATTACCAATGTTTGCCTGATCCTCAACTCGTCCCTGGTGGTGTTGGGGGGGCGCGTGGGATCGCAACCCGCGCTCTTTGACGCCACCTGCCGCATCGTGGAGCGCAACGAGTTCTGCCGTCCCCGGCTGGCATTGACCGCCCTGGGTAACGAAGCGCCACTCGACGGGGCGATCTGTCTGGCCTTGAAATGCGTGGAGCGGAGAATCCTGCCCTCGACCGTCGAGGCTGCACCGACGCTCGCCTCCGAGGACTCTTCCGGCTTCTTCCAGCCCTTTTTGGGCCTTGCCCCACCCAACTGACGTCCGAAACTCAGACGCCCGTCGGCCGATCTGTATTAGGCACTCGTTGGGATGGCTCCCGAGCCGGCGGACTTGACACATTCCGATAAGAACAGTCGCGAAAAACCCCGATCTTCTGACGTCCCCGCGCCCCGCCCCCGAATCATTCTAGGTTAGCGCTTTGAACTTAAAGGGGTCGCCCGTCGTTGTTTCGCTTGGCTCTGTCTTCGGCTTTTCGCCCTTGTAGGCTAGCATAGAAATGGCAAGAGTCGAGCAAAATATTGGAGCAGGACGGTTGTTGGCATGGCGTCCAGGCGCGGGCTCGTTTCTACGGTGTAGCGTCGGTCGCATGGGCGACCGGCTTTCACGTTGGTGGTTAACGGCGAGAGGCCGGCCTAAGGCCGTCGCCTGGAGTGCCCACATTCTTCCGCCCTCTCCCTTGGAAGCAGTGGAGTAATTGCGAAGGAGTTCCACCACAGAGACACAGCGCGGCCTTGTGGCGCAACCAAAACAACGAACGCGAACACCTGCCTCCGGTAGACATTCGAGGCGTGGAAGCCCTGTGTTTACGCGGCCCCGGAGAAAGGCTCTGAAAAATTCTTGCCAATAAAACAAGAATTTACGACCTTGGTTTACAGAGGCACAGAGAAGAATGTGCAAACGTAAACGAAACGATATCCATCATCGTGTGATTCTCTTTTCTCTCCTCTGTGTCTCCTTGCCTCTGTGGTTAATCTTTTCTTTCAGAGCTTCTTTGGAGGGAGAGGCTAGGGGTGGGGATGTCAAGAATACTGCACATCAGCCCCGACCACTAACCACTCACCACGGTTTCCTTCCCGGTCAGTTCGCATCCGCAGTTGGGGCAGAAATGATCGCCGACACGTACTTCGTACTTGCACTGTGGACACGTCGGGCGCAAGTTGAACTTGCAGCTCGGGCAGAAATTGAAGCGCGCACTAACCGTCTTACCGCAGTGTGGGCACGGGTAAAGCAGCGGCTCGCGCATGAGGAAGTAGATGATGACCCCAATCAAATCCGGGAGCAAAAGGGCGATAAGCGTCCACAGAATGTAGCGCATTCCCCGGCGTTTGGCATCGCGGTTGATGTACGCAATGAGAAAGATCAAGGCCGCGATGCCGACACCCGCCCCGGTCACGACTCCGGCCATCGCCAGCCGGTTGAGGTCAGGACTCCACTCCGGCCATGGTGGCCTTCCACGCGAAATGACGAATTGCGAGATCACGTGAGCGACGACAAAGAGGGCCCCGACAACGGCGACTAGCCAGTCGGGGATCAATCGAATCTCTGCGGCAAACGATGTTTTCTCGTTGGCCATTCGCCAGCGAATCGTTCGCATGGTTGCGTTGATACGTCCATCGGCTTCCGACATGTTTTATGACCTTCCTTCCGTTCGAAGCAGCGGGTCGTTCTACTAAACCACTGGCCGCTGCCTTCCTGCGCGGACCTAAAGCCCCGCCCTTCCGCTTTCCGGGCGATGGAAAGCCAGGACCGCAGCCGCCACAATCGCCGGCAGCAGCCACCACGCTACAAAGCCCGCCTGCCAGACGAGGTTCGGAACCCCGGCATGCTGCCCGAGCCATTCGAATCCGCGCCAAACGGGCTTAGCCGTCGCAATGCCGAGGATCCAGGAAAGGGCACAGCAGACCCAGACGGGCAGCATCCCGGCGCGCTCGCCCTCAAGCTGGTGGGCGCGAAAGCGCACCATAAGCTGGGTGCGCTTCACAAGTTCCGGGTCAACCTGCACCGTCACGGATCGCAGCGACTGCAAGGCTCGCTCCGTGGCATCACTCAGGCCGGCGCAACGCGCGCATTCCTCGATGTGCCGGTCGAGCCAAAGCCGCTCGTCGGGAGAGATCGTCTCGATGCGTGCCTTCGCGATCAAGCGCTCAACTCGCTCGTGTGAGTTATCGTCCATGGTCCTTCTCCAATTTCTCACGCAACGCCGCCAAGCCGCGGTAAAGCCGCGATTTCACGCTGGAAAGTGGCGCGCTGGTGACCGCCGCGATTTCCTCCAGTTGCAGATCCTCCTGGAAGCGCAGCATCAGCACCTCTCGATAGGCGGCCGGCAGGCACGCCAGCGCCGCACGGACGTGCTCACCCTCTTCTTCAGCGGCGAGCAGGTCAATGAGCGCAGCACTCGACGGATTCGCCGGCTCGAAGCCCGGCTTTCCTTCTCCTGGGTCGCCGAGGTCGTCGAGGCTGGCGGGACTGGCGGCGGGCGACTTCTGGCGCCGCAGCATGTCGATCACGAGGTGACGCGCGATGGCAAAAAGCCAGGTCTCAAACTTCGCTTTGCCGTTGTACTGGTAGCCGCGCTCCAGCACCCGGATCCAGGTTTCCTGAAACAACTCCTCGGCCTCCTCGCGCCGTCCGGTGAGATAAAGCAGGTAGCGGAACAGGCGGAACTGGTACTGCCCGATCAGGTGGTCGAGCAACTCCGGGTCACGGCGCCGGAGTCCGCGCGCCAGGCTCTGGGTCTCAAGCTCCATCGAATTGGCAAACCAGCAAAGTATCGCGCTCATTCTAGCTGGGTATACGAGTGAGGGTCGAAAAAAGACGCACGGCAGACGGAGGGTATGGCAGAAAGAGGGAACCGCGAGCGACGGCTACTACTGAGGCTGCTTGGGCGGAAATCGCGACTCGAAGCTTTGCACGGCGTTTCCCGACTCGATCAGGATCAGCGCGCCGGCGCCGGGCGTCGAGGTGATGAGTTTCAGCCCACGCTCCGGCCCCAGCACGCTGACGGCGGTGGCGTAGCCATCAGCCGTAATGCCATTCGGCGCCACCACGGTGACGCTGCTTCGTCCCGTGAGCGCCATTCCTGTCTTCGGATCGACGATGTGCGAATAGCGAACGCCGCCGATCTCGACGTGTTGCTCCGCGTCGCCGGAGGTCGAGATGCCGGCGTTGTGCAGCAGGACAAAACGATTTTGGATTCTAGATATTCTAGATATTGGATTTTGGATTGAAGAGGCGTCGCCCTCCGCCGGTTGCGGTGGCACGGTACCGGTGGGCCGCGAAGAGGGGCCGGCAAGCCGCCCCCCTACAGGTTCCAACGGCGCGATCTCGATGCGCCAACCCGCTCGGTGTGGAGGCGGGTCGCCGACCGCGATGTCGCCCGCCGCGGCCACCAGCGCGTGTGTCACCCCAAAGCTTTGGAGCACCATGAGTGCCTGGTCCGCCGCATCGCCTTTGGCAATGCCGCCGAGGTCAAGCAGAATGCCGGGCTTCAGCAGTTGCACGGTGCGCGCCTGGGGATCGAGCTGTACCTTCTCGTAACCGACCAGATCACGCGCGGCCGCAAGCCGTTCCCGATCTGGCAACTCGTGCCGGCGACGCGCCCGCCGCCACAGCCGTACCACGGGGCCGACGGTGATATCGAAAGCTCCATCGGACCGGGTCGACGCTTCCTCCGCGGCAGTCAGCACGCGGAACAAGTCTTCGCTGACCTTCACCGGCGGACCGCCGGCCTTGTCGCAAAGCTGCCTGAGTTCGCTGCCCGGCTTGTAATCACTCATGATATTATCCAGCGTTTGGATTCGGTCGAAAGCGGCGCGTGAGGCTTTCGACGCCGTGGTGGGGTCCGGGGCGTAGAGTACGATCCGAAAGATCGTGCCCATGTGCGCTTCCGAAAACCCAAAACGGGCAAGCGGAACTGAGGAGACTTCAGAGCCGTTACTTTGAACTGCGGCAGCTTGCTGCCGCTTTCCTCGAAGAGCTGCGCCAAGCCGCGGCTCTCCAAGACAAAGTGATGCGACCAAGAGGCAGGGCCAAAACTTACTTCGAGCTGAATCGACCATGACCAGCGCCGGACGGAACTTCCAACGAACCCTATCGTAGCACGACACTGGCTCGGCGCCGGGGGAGGTTCGTAGAATATTCGGCGACACTTGCTGTAGAGTGCTGCGATCATTCGTAGGGTTGTCTCTCGCGAGTTTCGAGTTA
>Ga0209039_10001535_pt1 | contig 21266 bp, 21 predicted proteins | sample BogFormECP12_OM1_FD_188238 | JGI IMG/M metagenome (GOLD analysis project Ga0209039, IMG submission 188238) | Bog forest soil microbial communities from Calvert Island, British Columbia, Canada - ECP12_OM1 (SPAdes) (version 2) | ecosystem: Environmental > Aquatic > Freshwater > Wetlands > Bog ...
ACCAAAATTTCGGGGTCGAGCGCGGTCGCCCGGGCCACGGCTGCGCGCTTTTTCATGCCCCCGGATAATTCTCGCGGCATGAGCTTCCCAGTTTCCCCCAGACCTACGGCCGCGAGTTTCATGTAGGTCATGATCTCGATGACGGGACCTGCAAGGTTGGTTAGTTCGTTAAGCGGAAGCTCGACGTTTTCTTCGATGGACATCGAATTGAACAGTGCGCATTCCTGGAAAGCTACGCCCATCGTGCGCCGAATGGCCATCAGTTCTTCCGCCGAGCAACGATTGATATCGACTCCCCGCACCCGAACCGTTCCGGAGGTGGGCCGCTCCAGGCCGATAATGTGCCGCAGCATCGTAGTCTTGCCAGAGCCGCTGCCGCCGAGCAGTACCATCACTTCACCCCGTTCGATGTCCAGACTGACGTTATCCAGCACGCGCTTGCCTTCGTATTCAACGGTTAGGCCATCGACTGAGATCATCACTTCCGCCATGCGCTAATCCTTATGCACCAGATAGAAAATCGCGGTGAAAAACGCGTCCGCCAGGATAACGAGGTATGTGGACCTGACCACGCCGGATGTTGCTGAGCGCCCCACTGCATCCGCTCCCCCTCGTACCCTGAGACCCTCCATGCAGCCTACATTTACGATAATGGTCGCGAAGATGAGGCTCTTTAGCAGTCCGGTCCAGACATCCCGCAAATCAATCGAGTTGAAGATATAGCGCAAATACATCGCGAGCGTGATCTTGGTGGTGATATACATGAAGGCGGCGCCCGCCAGGATGCCAAAGGTGCTGCTCATGATGGTCAGGCAGGGGAGGGTGATCAGTGCAGCGATGTATTTCGGTGTGAGCACCAGCTCGATGGGATCCATCGCCATCGTTTTCATCGCATCGACTTCGCTGGTCACTACCATGGTTCCGATTTCGGCTGAAAATGCCGAGCCCGATCGGCCGCATACGATCAGGGCTGTTAAGAGTGGGCCTACTTCGCGCGTGAACCCGACGCTAACGACGTCCATGACGTACTGCAGCGCTCCGAACCTGCGCAGTTCAGATCCCATTTGCATTGCCAGAATGAATCCCGCGCACACCGACATGATTGCGATAATCGGCAGTCCATCGACTCCGATCGCCCCCATCTGGCGCACCGCAGTCTGCCAGCGCCCACGTTTGCCCACGACGGGCAACACCCGGGGCGAAGCACGCAGCTCGGACCAGAACTGCATCGTGAGTCCACCGACATACGACAGCCCCTGGATCACACCGTTGCCGATGGCTTCCAGCACGTTCATGTGCCCGCCTCCTGCCCCGCGATTTCGAACAGTCGATCGAGATGCGTGATCTCAAAGAAATAACGAGGCTGATCGTGCATGCCACTTAGGATCAACCGTGTGTTCTGATTGCGGGCGATACGAACCGCCTCTATCAGTGTGGCTAACCCGGAAGTGTCGAGATAAGAGACGCCCGACAGATCGAGAGACACGCTCGCCGGCTTTGTGCGTAACGCGTCAGCCAGCGCTGTGCGCATCTCGCCCGAGTTTGACACGGTGATTCGGCCTTGAACGGCAACACTTTTATCCATCTCAGTGCCTCCGCTAACGATGTCGATGCCAGCGGACATTTCGGCAGCCTTCCCTCGTGAAATGTTTACCGAGTGCACGCACAAAAGTGAACCCTTCGCAATTGCTCAGGAGCCGATCGAGCTTTCCTTACGGAATGCGAAAAGCCGCACTTTATGCTCCTAAGTGGTGATGCTTTTTCATTTCCCAGAGAGCCAGCCCCGCGACGATGAGGGACGAGCACAAAACAACGTGAGAGGGCCTAAGAAATGATTTCCTAGGCTTCTCTTCTGTGCGCTTGTGTTGAAGCTCATCTAGTCCAACCAGAGTGGCTGCGCCGAGTTTCACGCCTATTTCAGCAAGTTTGCGTAACGTCATTTGTTTTCTACCTCCCAAGAAGATGAATTCCCTTATCACGCCCATGTCCCCGCTAACTGCGAATGACCTCAACGGAGCAGTGAGCATGCATGGCCACCGCCTCAGACACGCTACCCAGAAGCACGCGATCAAGACCATGCAGGCCATGTGAACCAAGCATGACTAAATCCGCCCCCCACGACTTTGCCTCATCCAACAAAACGGTTCGAGGGTCACCGAGCAGCGTTTCGGACGAATCGCAGAGCTTCAGCCCTGCGGAGCTTAATATCTGCTGGGCTCTCTTAAGCGCATCCTCGGCGCGGCGGCGTTCGCGCTCTAGAACTTCCTCCATGAGAGCCGGGTCAAAAGCCATAGGCATTTCACCTGCAGGAAAGATAGGTTCTTGGACGCTAATCACTCTAACCAAGGTTTCTGCCGGCCAAGGGCGATTTGCCACTGCGTGCGTAGCTCTTTCGGAGCATTTGGAGCCATCCGTGCCAACCAAGATCTTCATTCCACGCGAGGAAGCAGCGACACCTCGCGGGCTGGGCCGCACGATCTCAACCGAACAGGGTGCAGCACGAAGAACAGCATGGGCAACGCTGCCGAGGAGAAAGCGGGTGAGAGTGTTTGATCGGTGAGAGCCGACCATAATGAGATCGGCTCCCCATTCCTTGGCATACTCTGGAATGGCTTTCTTGGGCAGGCCTGCCTGGATCTCCGAGACCACTTCATGGCCGGACCGGCTGAGTTCGGATGTAGCGGCCATCACGAGTGTTCTCGCCGCACGCTTTGCCTCTTCCACAAGCTCGGGCGGTCCAATCCACTCCCACATGTCCACAACGCTCTGTACGCAGAACGTGGTTCCGGACGGCCATGGACGCGATACTGCTTCAGCGATTACATACTGCGATGCACCTGAGGAATCGACGGCCACTAAGACTTTCATATCAGCCCCCACTTGTATCTTCGTGATTTCTTCGGCGGATACTTCTTGAACATTTTCTCGATCGCCTTGTTCAGCTTTCGCTCATTCTTATTCGTCTTGTCGGAAAGGGCATCCTTGGCCACGCCGCGCCAGACCATGTCTTTCCTCGACGCATCGACCAAATCGACGACCAGGTTTCCATCCTTTTCACCCTCGCTCACCCAAGAGCCAGGCCTCGGCCATAACCAGAGCGGCGGACCATATATCCGGCTATATAGGAATTCGGTGTAGACATATCCGTAGTCGAAACCCTCGACGATGGTTCGTTCCTTGACGCCAGAGTTGTACACAACCTTCAAATCCGGGCTCGTAGTTCCGTCTACCCTCTTGAGCCCCTTCCTGGTTAGCTGCCTGTCAATGGACGCCACCACCTGTTGGGCCCAGAGCCCGTCGGCCGGATGCTTGCTCTCAAGCCACACGTAGGTCCTGAATCTCGAGAAATCAACGCCTTTTTCGAACTGGACATGCACCTTCTGGGCGAATGCGCCACTGGCCGTGAGCACCATCAGCGTAGAGAGAGCCATACGACACAGTCTGATCACGAATCCGGACTTTCTGGTGGTCAGGTTCATGGCGAACTCGGACGGGTTCAACTTCGTCCACCCTCATCGAAAGCAGGCTGCCTGCCAAAGGCGCTGGCTTGCAGGTGGCGGAAACTGTTCGAAATCTTAGGGATCCCAGCTTCACAGGGATGGAGTATTTCCTGGACAAAGCGAGTCCAGACTGCATTTCGCCACTGTGACGAAAAGAAGATCAAGTCGGGCAGGTCGCTGATTGCCCTTGCCCTCATAGCCCAGGTAGGCCAGGCAGCACGGGGCGCGACGGGGCGATCCGTCGTTAAATGCCTTTTGATTTGTGTGCCGATCTCAGGCAAGCAATCCCAAGCGACCGAGTTGCTCGTTCGTGAGGATGACGTCGTAGATTCCGTATGATTTGCCCGCTGCCAATGCCTTGGCAGCTTCGTCTAGAACACGAGCCTGAATACTCGTCGTGGCTGCCAACAGCAGACGCAACGGCTCAAAACTTGGATATTTCGCCAATGTTGACACTCCGCCTGGACCAGAAGCAGGTGCAGCCAAGAGCAAGACTTCCTTGGTTTCGATAGGAATCAGATGCAGCCAGTAGGCTGTCTTTCTTGAGCTGCTTCTTGACACTCGTGATCCTCTCTTAAACGAATTCAAAACCTACAGCGGCCCCTCACAATTTGGCAGCCACATAGAATCAACGATGTGCTTTCAATTCCGCACTGTGAGGACAGAGCAGCATGCATCGCACGCGACCTCATAGGCAGTGGCCCACGGCATGTGGGAAGCTGCGCCGATGCGGGTTTTGCGATGCAGTCCCAGAATGATTGCGTCGGACTTGAGAGTATTGGCTACCTGCAGAATTTTCTCAGCCGGCGTTCCGAACTCGACCACAAATTCGGGTGCTACCGCCAGCTTGGCATTCTGAGATACCAATTCCTTAAGCCGACGAAGACTGTTCGCCCGACCTTTTTCCTGCATCTGCATGACATCGCTGGCAGAGGGCAAAAGGAGGTTATCCGGCATCAGGATGTCAGACATTACGTTGAGCAAGACAAGTTTTGTTTCGAAGTGATTCACCGCCGAGATGGCATATGGCAAGGCTCGCAATGAGGCTTCGCTGAAGTCTGTTGCGAACAGAAAGGGGCGAATCGCACGGCCGCTTCCCACGGGAGAGTCCTGAAGGGAGCCGGGACCAACGGTCAAAACAAGGCAGCCGGCATGACGAAAGATGTGCTCCGCCACTGAACCGAGCAGCAGCTTGCCCATCCCTCGTCTAGCGTGCGTACCGATGACGACCAGTTCGATCTGTTCCTGGTCGATGATTTTGTCCAACTCGTCCCAGACGTTCCCCTGACGAACAATCACTTCATGAGGCAAACCGCTGAGCGCCCCGCTTTGAACAAGCCGGTTCTCCAATTCACGGGCATCCCGCCAAACGATCTCGGTCGCCAGGTTGACTGCATCAGGACCCACGATTGTGAATCCCAGTGAAGAAACCACGTGCGCCAGGTAGAGTTTCGCTCCATAGTGGCGAGCAATGGCGAGAGCGTGGCGGGATGCTTTCTCCGATGCTTCGGAAAAATCGGTTGCGATCAGAACCGACCTGACGTGAATGTCTCCAGTCGCTGCGACGAGTGTCATGCGCCCCCTTTTCTCATTGCCGTACCGCGCGCCTCCATCGAGTCTCTCGCGAGAGGCTGCCAAAGGGGCGGCTTTATCTTTTCGAGACTATTCTCCAGCACTCGCAAGCAATGGCCCAATCCTCTTGCGCGCGGATGACCAGCACGCGAACCCTGGAATCCTTCTCGGCGATGTCTTCATCCACCGGCGATCGATCGTTCTTGACCGGGTCCAGCTTCAACTGCAGATACGCAAAGCTCTCGCACACTGCCTGCCTCACAGCCTCGGAGTTCTCTCCAATTCCCGCCGTGAAAATCAAAGCATCAAGACCACCCAAGGCCGCGACCATGGATCCTATGCCCGACCGCAGGCGATGGACAAAAATATCAAAAGCCAGTTTTGCTCGCTGATTCCCCAATTCCTTTGCCCTCAATATCTCTCGCATGTCGCCTGACACTCCAGAGATGCCGAGGAGTCCGGACTGGTGATTCAGCAGTTGGTCGAGCTGCTGCCCGTCGGTTCCTTTCTGTCGCATCAGATACGTCAGGATGCCGGGGTCGACCGACCCGGAGCGAGTGCCCATCATCAAGCCTTCGAGAGGCGTGAAGCCCATAGTCGTATCAACACTTCGACCCCGGTCTACGGCCGCGAGGGAGCAGCCATTGCCCAGATGGCACGACACCAGCCGAAGTGAACCCAACGGCCTTCCGAGAAGCTGAGCCGCGCGGTGGGCACAGTATTGGTGGTTAATTCCATGAAAACCGTATCGCCGAATTCCCCGCTCGAACCATTCATAGGGTCCCGGATATACGGCCGCCGCAAGGGGCATTCGATGATGAAACCCGGTATCAAAGACTGCGACTTGCGGAACGCACCCCAGAAGACGCTCCATAATCTCGATACCTTCGAGTTCGGCTCGATTGTGAAGAGGCGCAAAGTGAGAAACGCTTGCGATGGCGCGTTTCACCTCGTCGTTGACGATGACCGGCTCATCGAATTTGTGTCCCCCAAGGACAATGCGATGCCCCACGGCGCGGATTTCGGAGGGTTTCTCGACGGTCCGTTTTTTCTCCTCCCATAATGAACGAAACAGGTGCTCCAGCGCGTGGTGCCGAGAAGTAACTTCCACCTGATCGTTGAATTCTGTCCCTGCGGAAGTCTTGACCTTGATATCAGCCTTGCTTCCGTTCCATTCGATCTTGGCCTCCCAAACCGGACTTGGTGGATGCTCGGGCAGGGAATCGCGGATCTCGTAAAGGCAACTCTTCTGGCTGCTGGACCCGGAGTTGAGAGCGAGTATCTTCATCGGCTAGTAGGGCCACTTCCAGTCCCTGATCTCTGGCATGTCGTCGCCATGCTCGCAAATGTATTGTTTGTGTTCGACCAGCTTGTTGCGCACGAACTGTTCGAAGTGCGCACCAACTTCCCGCAGTCGCGGCACGCGATTGACCACATCGCCGGCCAGGTGGAAACGGTCCAAGTGATTGAGTACGGTCATATCAAATGGAGTCGTTGTCGTTCCTTCCTCCTTGTAGCCGTGAACGTGCACGTTGTCATGGTTGGCGCGGCGATAGGTGAGGCGATGAATCAGCGACGGATAGCCGTGATAAGCGAAGATGACAGGCTTGTCAGTCGTAAACAAGGAATCAAACTCCGGATCGGAAAGACCATGCGGGTGTTCACCCGGAGGCTCCAGGCACATCAGATCTACGACATTGATGACTCGAATCTTGATGTCCGGAAAATGTTGGCGCAACAGATCCACAGCCGCCAAGGTTTCTAGCGTTGGGATGTCTCCGGCGCAGGCCATCACGACATCCGGATCGCTCCCTGCGTCGGTGCTGGCCCACTCCCAGATACCTGCTCCATTGGTGCAATGCTCGATGGCGGACTCCATATCGAGCCACTGCAGAGCTGGCTGTTTGCCGGCCACGATCAGGTTGACATAGTTCCGGCTGCGCAGACAGTGATCGGCGACTGAGAGAAGCGTATTCGCATCTGGAGGCAGATAGACCCTGACGATGCCAGCCTTTTTGTTCACCACGTGGTCGATGAAACCCGGATCCTGATGGCTGAAGCCGTTGTGGTCCTGTCTCCACACATGAGAGGTAAGCAGATAGTTCAGCGAAGCGATGGGCCGCCGCCACGGAATGCCTCGTGAGACCTTGAGCCACTTGGCATGCTGATTGAACATCGCATCTATGATGTGGATGAACGCCTCGTAACAGGAAAAGAAACCGTGCCGTCCGGTCAAGAGGTAGCCTTCGAGCCATCCTTGGCACATATGCTCGCTGAGCATTTCCATCACCCGCCCATTGGTCGACAAGTGCTCATCGGTCGCGAGGAGCGGTTCCATGAAAACCTTGTCCGTCGCCTCATATAAAGCGTCCAGCCGATTCGAGGCCGTTTCGTCCGGGCCGAATACTCTGAAGTTCTTGGAATCAGCGTTCAGCTTCATGACGTCGCGCAGAAAGGTTCCCAGCACGCGAGTGGCTTCCGCAAGCTCAATGCCCGGCTTAGTCACACTCACTGCGTAGGCATGGAAGTCGGGCATCAAGAGATCTTTCAATAACAGCCCGCCATTCGCGTGAGGATTGGCGCCCATCCGCCGTGTTCCCTTCGGGGCCAGTTCCGCTAGTTCGGGGAGGAGCTTTCCTTTTTCGTCAAGAAGTTCCTCCACCTTGTAGCTTTTCATCCATTCTTCGAGGAGCTTCAAATGGGCTGGGTTCGAGGCCACTTCTGCCAGGGGAACCTGGTGGGCTCGCCACGTCCCCTCCACCGGTTTGCCATCGACTATCTTTGGCCCCGTCCACCCTTTGGGCGTACGCAGGATGATCAGCGGCCACACCGGGCGTTGTAATGATCGTTGACTGCGCGCCGTTTTCTGAATCTGCTGGATCTCGCCCACGACGTTTTCCAGCAGCGCTGCCATTCGCTGGTGCATGTCCAGCGGCTCATTGCCTTCCAGAAAATAGGGTTTGTATCCGTATCCAGTGAAAAGGTGCGTCAGTTCTTCATCCGACATCCTTCCCAGGACCGTCGGGTTTGCGATCTTGTAGCCATTCAAATGCAGAATCGGAAGCACAGCGCCATCGCGAGCTGGGTTCAGAAACTTATTCGAGTGCCAACTGGTCGCCAGAGGTCCGGTTTCCGCTTCCCCATCGCCGACGACGCAACAAACCAGGAGTCCGGGATTGTCGAATGCGGCACCGTGCGCATGAGCCATGGAGTACCCCAGTTCGCCGCCTTCGTGAATGGACCCCGGGGTTTCGGGCGCGACGTGGCTGGGAATGCCTCCTGGGAATGAGAACTGTTTGAACAGCCGCTCTAGTCCCGTCGCGTCCTGCGAGATGTTCGGATAAATCTCGCTATACGTGCCTTCAAGATAAGTGTTGGCCACGAGACCAGGCCCGCCATGACCGGGCCCAGTGATGAAGATCGCATTTAGATCAAGCTTCTTGATGAGCCGATTCAGATGGACGTAGATGAAATCCAGACCGGGCGTCGTACCCCAATGGCCGAGCAGGCGCGGCTTGACGTGTTCCACGCGGAGCGGTTCGCGAAGCAGCGGATTTTTGTAGAGATAAATCTGGCCCACGGAAAGGTAGTTGGCCGCCCGCCAATAGGCGTCGATCTTGCGTAGTTCCTCGGAGGAGAGTGCCTTCGACTCACGGCCAGCATCGGGGAAGGTTGGGGACAATGGATGGTTCATTCTGAGCACCTTGGCTACTTGTTGCTTTCCAGCATGTTCCTGATCTGGGTGAGTGCGTTTTGGAGATGTGAGAGGGATCGACCTACCGCTGCTTTTCGAATGACTGATCCTTTAGCCCCAGTCAGGCCTGCCTGCTCCGAGCTCATCGCCATGATCAAATAAAAGCCGGGCTGCTTCGGGTCGTCACCGCTACGAACGCAGAAGGAGAGATCGAGCGCGGTCTCGAAGTAGTGGCTCGAATAAAGCTGCTTCTCGGCGAAAGCATAGGCCACCGGGTCGGTACGGTCCCCACGCATGGTAATGAGATGCACCACACGCAACGTCGGTTTCAGTCCGAATTTCACCCTTGCCCAATAAAAAGTATCTTCGACGTTGAGCGGTTTCCCGTTGGGATACGCGAGAAGGTAAGTGTAAAAATCCGGCAAACGGGCAGGTAGAGCCTTGGAGTAGCCCAGCATGTAGGCGAACTGCTGGGGCACTAGCGTGGGGTCATGCTTGTCGTTATAAACGCCCAGAGCCTGATTGCCGTCTCGCTGGTAGGCAAGCAGACGCTTGAGCGCCATCTTCTGCAGGAGCCGATTCACTTGCTCGTTCACATCTGGGGCAGACCAATCGATGGACCGGTGAAACTCTTCGATGGAACTCGCCGGCATCTGCATCTGACAATCGCCGGGCGTGCATTTCTTCAAAGCCTGGATCTCATCGCTGTCCAGCGCGAAGCTCTTGAAATCAGACAACTGCGGAGGATTGCTCAGCACCACGAGCGCCCAATAGGCAGGGAGCTCGCGACGCCGGTCGAAATCGCGCTCAAGCTGGAGGTAGCTCTCAGGAGTGGCATGGATGTAGATCGCGCCCAGCAAGAAGACCTCGGCCGGCGTGCGGGATGGCATCGCTTTCACGACTGCCTTTCCGCTTCGGATATACGCAATCTCGTCCTTAGTCAGCCCGACATCCTGCCTGAAGAATGTTTGTATGTCTGGATTCGACTGGGAATGTCCGGGGACATTAACAAGAATTAGCAAGGCAGCCGTGCAGACAACACTTCGGATTGCGGCAACCGGGATCATCGTCAGTTTGAACATAGCAACCTCGCTCTGGGTTCTTCCGTTGCCTGTACCGCGCTCTTTCTGGTTCTGCCTGAAACCCATTGTTTTCAACCTCTCGCGTGTCGGCCAGGAACAGGAAAGTCCTGTACCTGCTCTCCCCGTTCCCGCTGTGCGCGCTGTGCCTTGGGTCGATACCATATGAAATAGATTGCCGCGCCGATCCCGGCCGCAATTGCCAAGGCAATTGAGGCATATTCCATCGGCTGGTAATAGCGCGAGAAGAAACTGATCATTTGCTGGCCGTACGCGCCAGCGAGATACGCCACGAGCCAAAAACGTGCAGCGCGCCCGGCTGTCAGCGCCGAGAAAAACTTTCTGCGCGGGTATTGCATGACTCCGGCAGCCATCAGCACTGAAGTGAATGGAAAGGGCGGTGGGAATATGGCGCCGCTAAGTATCGCCATGAATCCATGTTTCTCGAAAGTCTTATAGAGTTTTTCTGCACGCGGTTTTCCTATCTTCTTCTCGAACGTCTGTTGGCCGCCTTTTTCGGCCAGCCGATAGGTGAGATAGCCGCCAAGCACTTCCCCCACTGTAGCCATCAAGGCGTAATAGGCCCACCAGTGGTGCTGGTGTGCTGAAAGCACGATGAGAAATATGTCTACGCTTCCAGCCGGACATGAGCCAACGGGCAGGTTGTCGGCGATGCCAAGAAGCAGTAGCCCCGGTCCTCCCAGGCGGTGAAGCCATTTCCACACCGCGTCGGATTTGGCGCCGACAAGCACCGAGCACATCGCGATTGGCCATCGCATACGCCTTTTCCTCGACGACGCTACGCCGCAGCGGCAAGCGCTTTTTGATGCATAACTGCGTTTCCTTTCGCAGTTCGGCGCAGGAGCCAACGTTTCGCAAATTCCACAAGCACGAGATAAGCTCCCGTCGCGATCACAAGAAAAACAAAGTAACTCGCCGGCAATGCTGTGAATCCCAGGACGCCGGCCAGCGGGCTAAAGGGCAAGAGAATCCCCACCGCTACAGCCGCGAGACAAGTCGCAATCAATGGACCGCTAGGGCGGCTGCGGAAAGGATTCTTTGCAGTACGGATGACGAATAGCACGAGCGTCTGTGTTGCCAGCGACTCTACAAACCAACCCGTATGGAATTGCACTTCGGTCGCGTGAAAAACGCGCAGCAGCACATAGAAAGTCAGAAAATCGAAGATGGAACTAATGGGGCCGATATACACCATGAAATTGCGGATCAGACTGATATCCCAGTGCTGGGGCTTCTGCAGGTAAGTCTCGTCCACGTTATCGGTTGGAATCGTGAGTTGGGATAAGTCGTAGAGGAAGTTATTCAGCAGGATTTGCATAGGAAGCATCGGCAGGAACGGCAAAAAAAGCGAAGCGCCCGCCATGCTGAACATGTTGCCGAAGTTCGAACTCGTACCCATCAGCAAGTACTTCATCACGTTCCCGAATGCCTTTCGTCCTTCGATGATGCCATCATGCAGTACGTTCAGACCGGGTTGAACAAGAACCACGTCGGCAGCATCCCGCGCCACATCTACCGCACTTGAGACCGAGATGCCGACATCGGCCGCGTGAAGCGATGGAGCATCATTGATGCCATCTCCCATGAACCCCACGGCGTGGCCAGCGTGTTTAAGAGCCAGGAGAATCCGGTTTTTCTGAGCGGGAGAGATGCGCGCGAATACATTTGTTTCCTCAGCAACATGAAGCAAGGCCGGATCTGTCATTCGGTCCAGATCTTCTCCAGTCACAATTCGGCCAGCTTCAAGCCCCACCTCAGAGCACACATGGCCGGTGACACGGTCGTTGTCGCCAGAGATGACCTTCATCTCAACGCCATCCGCCTTTAGAGACGCGAGAATCTGAGCGGCATCCGGCAGAGGCTGATCAGCGAAGCTCAGGAACCCGGCGAGAATCAGATTGCGCTCGTCCTTGACTGAATAATCCGCTTGTGCCGGAACTTCTGCATAAGCGACCGCCAATGAGCGGAAGCCCTGATTATTCAGTTCGTTGCTAAGTTGTTGCATGCGTTTGGAGGCGTCTTCGCCGATGGGGAGTGACTTCCCTTGGAGCTCATAGCCGGAAAGGAGTGGGAAGATTCCTTCCGGCGCTCCTTTAGTAATGAGAATTCGCTGAGAGCCTCGCTGCACCACAACGGAAAGCCGCCTCCGCTCGAAATCGAAAGGAATCTCATCGCACTTTGTGTATTCTTCGATTTTCTGCGGGGGCTGATGGAGGATGACATCATCGAGAGGACTTCGGATCCCGGTCTCGACCTTGCTATTAATGTAAGCAAGTTCCAAAGTGCGCTGTGAAGGACTGCCAAGAGGATCGAGAGAACGATCCAGCGTCATTGTGCCTGCCGTGAGCGTGCCCGTTTTATCACTGCAAAGCACGTCGAGGCTGCCGAGATTCTCAATGGCAGAAAGATGCTTAACAATGACCTTTTTACGCGCCATCGCGACGGCGCCTTTTGAAAGGGTCACCGACGTGATCATGGGCAGGAACTCGGGTGTCAAACCCACTGCCAATGCCACTGCAAACAGCAGCGACTGAAGTGGGTCGCGGTGGCGTGCGACGCTGACGATAATAAGGAAGAGAACGAGAAAGAAAACTGTTTTCGCGAGGAGCTGGCTGAACTTTCGCAGGCCCTGATCGAAAGCAGTTTGCTCCGGGCGAGTGGCAAGTCGAGCAGCAATATCCCCAAACGCAGTCCGAGAACCGGTCTCCACAACTTCTGCGGTAGCGGTTCCGCTAACGACCGATGTGCCCAGGAAGACCATGTTGCGCGCGTCAGCTTTGGTCGAAGCGGGCTCGGCCGTGGCTTCTTTATCTGCGGGAAGCGATTCTCCGGTCAGCGCTGCCTGCAAAACGTACAGATCGCGCGCTTTCAACAGGCGCGCATCAGCGGGGACGAGGTCTCCAGCCGAGAGGCGAACCACGTCTCCAGGCACCACGTCGCGGCGACGGAGTTCTTTCCACTCCCCGTCGCGCAGGACAGTTGCGGTAGGAGCAACTTGGGCGCGCAGCTTCTCTACTGCTCGTTGGGAATGATAAGACTGACCCAAGTCAATCGCGGTGCTCAGCAGGACTATGACGGCGATGATCGTGGCATCCGCCCTCTCGCCCAGGAATGCTGAAACGGTTGCTGCAATCACCAGGATCAGTACCAGCGGGTTTGTGAAGGAGTGCCAGAGGTCGGAAAGAAAGGAGCTGTGCTTCGCTTCCGCAGGTTCGTTCGGACCGTACTGGCTCAAGCGTGCTTCAGCTTCTTTGGCGGTCAAGCCGATGCTGCCGACGAGTTCTTCATTGGCATCTGGCGACATGGCTAGGCTTCCCATTTGTTGCCGCGCAGAAAACGCTCAAAGGGTCGCGCCGTAATCGCTCCGAAAATGAAGCCACCCACATGAGCAACGTAAGCGACGCCACCCCCCTGCATGTCGGCCACGGAGCCGACCTGATTGAAAAGCTGAATGATGAACCAGACTCCAATCAAGAGCGCCGCCGGGATGAAGGTAATGCGGACGAATATTCCAAACAGGACCAGCGTCCGTATCTGATCAGTGGGGTAAGTAATCAGAAAAGCACCCATCACGCCTGCAATCGCGCCGCTGGCGCCAAGATTGGGAACAGTAGAGTGGGGTATGGCTGCGACCTGCGCCAGTGAAGCGATCACCCCGCTGGCCAGATAAAAGATGAGGTAACGTACCGGCCCCATAGCATCCTCGATTTCGGGACCGAATGCCCAGAGGAAAATCATGTTGCCGATGATGTGCATCCATCCACCGTGCATAAACATTGCCGTGATGATCGTGATAAGGTGGTGGCCGGCGACAATGTCCGCGGGGACCAGGGACCACTGTTTTACGAAGGCCTCGCCACCCATCAGTTCCGACAGAAAAACGAGGCTGTTCACAACGATGATTGAGGTCGTCACGATGGGGTAGCGTCTGGGCTGTCTAGACGCGTCCTTTAATGGGATCATGCCCCCCATGTTGTTCTCCTTTTCTGCATTGGCTCACGATCATGCACGTCCTTCTGCGAGCCTGGCTCACATCTTGTGCAACTCAAGCGCCATGGCAATCCAAGCAGAGCCATAGAAAATCAGATCGATCCCAACGAAAAGACCTACTACCCAGAGCCCCGAGACCGGCCATTGCGCCAGGAGCAACATGCCCATGATTGCCGAGATCATCCCGTTTGCTGCCCCCCAACCCCAGCCCGGCAGATTACTTACCCACATGGAAGCGAAGAACTGATAAAGGCCAGCGACGAGGAAGAACACAGACATGACCAAGGTTATTGCCTCGGCACTGATGACCGGTTTGAACACCATGAGCGCGCCAGTTATTCCGAACACAAGCGCCACGAGTAAGTGCACGAAGAAGCCCGCCCAGTTGCCAACCATAAAAGCGTACACGAACTCGATGAGGCCGGAAAACATCAGCAGCCAGCCGAAGAACATCATCGAGGCCACGGTAGTTATGAAGGACCGCACCACCGCGACGATGCCAAGCAGCAGCAAAATGATGCCAAACGCCAGGAACCATCCCCAGTGGTGAATCATCTCGGGGGTAGCGCCATTCATCACTTCAATCGGACCGTACATGTTCAGCTCTCCTTTTACTCTTCCGACACTGGAGCCGCCGAGGAGCAGAGCTTCAGTCCGACTGCCATGTGATTAATCCTTTTTCTCTTGGCGATTGCCTCAAGTCTCTTTAGGGTATCTCGCGAAATACATCAGCCGGCTCCCGCCGCCTTTTTCGCTGCTGCTCATCCGAACTCGGGGATTCACTTCGGCTGGCATGGGGGCCGTTCCTCGTCCCTCGCTCACATCTTGTGCAGCTTCAGCGCCATAGCGATCCAAGCCGAACCGTAGAAGATCAGATCGATCCCCACGAAAAGACCTACCACCCAGAGCCCTGAGACTGGCCATTGTGCCAGGAGCAAAACGCCCAAAATTGTCGAGATCACTCCGTTGGCAGCTCCCCAGCCCCAGCCCGCCACATGACTCCATAGGGAGGCAAATAGTTGATAGAGGCCGCCGACCATGAAGAATATCGCCATGACGAACGTTATAGCCTCGGCGCTGACCACCGGTCTGAACACCATGAGCGCCCCCGCTATTCCGAACAGAAGCGCCACGAGTAAGTGCACGAAGAAGCCCGCCCATTTCCCGACCATAAAGGCGTGCACGAACTCGATGATGCCGCCGAATATCAGCAGCCAGCCGAAGAACACCATCGAGGCCACCGTGGCGCTGAAAGCACGCACTACTGCGGCTATGCCCAGCACCACCAAAATGATGCCAAACGCGAGGAACCATCCCCAGTTGTGAATCATCTCTGGGGTGGCTCCAACGATCACTTCAATTGGACCATACATAGTCAATTCTCCTTTCACTTTTGTGCTACTGAAGTCGGCACCGAGCAGAGCCTCAGTCCGACTGCCGAGCAAGCAAATTCCACTCCGCGTGACTCCTAATGACCCGTGCCACTGGTGGTTGCATATCGAGAGACTGCCTGCGGAAACGCAGGGACGCCGCCCCTTGTGTCCGGCTTCTCCCCGCGAGCATCCACAAGCAAGTCATGCGCGTCCTTGCCATAGACCGCCCAGTTCAGGTCGTCTTCGGGCTGAATGACGATACCCTTCAAGTTCACTCCAGCAAACAAGCCGCGACTGCGCGAATAGGACAGGATCTTAGCCTGCATCAGCGCGTCCGTTCCCGCGCCAGCTTCGCGCCCAACAGGACCGCCGGCGACCGCAGCCTCAGCTCCGAGCTCGAACTTGTCCTTCAGCAAATTGCCGACCGCTTCGTCGTTCATGAATAACAGAACGATGTCGGTTGCCGATGCTCCGATCTGCGGTCCAACGCTGCCGCCGCCTGCGCGAAAGAACACAGGATCACTCCAGCCCGTACTCGTGCGACGGCTGACGACGCCGCGTCCGCCCTCACCGCCTATGAAGAAGGCCGCTTTGACGACCTGTGGGAATACGGCGATTGCCTTGGCGTGCGCCAGCAGATCGCGAGGAACAGCCTTGTCGGGGGTCCGCATGATCTCGTCGAACGCCTTTGCAGCTTTGACCGACTGCGTAGCCGCTTCCTTTACCTTCGCCTCGTGATCGTCACCCGGCCATGCCAGCGGTGGCATGGATATCAGTGCCACAAAAACGGTTCCGAAAACGAGTATCCGAATTTGGTTTTTACGAATCACAGCAGTATCCTCCTCCTCCCCTTTTCAGTTCAAGAAGGCGACGGTGTCGTGGGAGTGCAATCGCTGCGTCAGTTTGCCTTGGTCTTGATTTCTTTGGCCTTCGATTCCAGCGCCTTCACAGATTTCTCGAATTCCGCGATTCGTCGGTCGAGGTCGATTTTCGCTTGTTCCCAGCGCTCAGCGCCCACGTTCTTCAATTCCTGCAATTTCTGCTGGATCGCCTGCTTCGTGGGTAGGAGGGCCACAATCGCTTTGATCTCGAGGTTTGCTTTCGCAGCCTGCGCTCGCGCTTTCAGCACCTCCAGCTTCGCCTCCGCGATCTTCATCTGGGATTCAAGTTTGTCGTGGACTACCTGGTTTGCAATCTTCACAACTTGATTCATATGGTTCTCCTTAGTGTCTTCGCGCAGTAAATTACAGTGCTTCAGAACGCATCCTGTCGTAAAGCAACGCGAAGGCCACAAACCAGGCTTCTGAAAACAATTGGCCATGTGGATCTTCGCGCGCAGGATTGCCCGTTGAATTCGCGAGCTTCGGGTTCGACACGGGAACTGCTCCGGCTTCCGCTACATTTGTTATCACGCAGCCTTGCGTTGGGCGGGTGCACCCGGCAAGCTGCGGATCGCAGCCGCGAAACCCACCAGAGAGGCACCGTCAAAAATCAGGTCGATGCCGATGATCATCCCGACGAAGAAAGTGCTCGCCGTCTGCCAGATGGTCATGAGGTAGATGCCGAGAGCGAGCGAGACCAGTCCCGAAAACACGACCCATCCCCACCTCGGAAAGTGAATCACACTCGCGCCTATTGCTCGGAACAGACCTCCGACGATAAAGAGCGCAGCAAGCAGCATGGTTACACCTTCTGCGCCCGCATTCGGGTGACGGATCAGCAGGTATCCAGTCACTCCGCGAATGATCGCGTTCAGCAGGTACAGGAAGAACCCGTGCCAGCTGAAGGCATAGAACGAGCTGACAAGCCAAAACACTCCGCTGATGACCAGCACCCAGCCCAATGCCAGAATGGAAAAAGTGGTAGCCGTCTGCGCTTTGCCGACACACACGACACCAAGAAGCGTCAGCAGAATGCCAACCACCAAGAACCAGCCCCAGGACTTTCTCACTTTTTCGAGGCCGGCGAAGAAGACATCGGATAAGCTGTTCATTGTTTCTCCTTTTGCACGCTGCCTATCCGGCAGCATGAAATCCAGTCGATCTACCGCAAGAAAACCTCCGGAGCTTTGTCTGGAACGGCAAAGTGCGTCGCCGACTTCGGGTCCGGGTTAAACTTCTTAAAGACTGAGGGATTCCTCCGAAAATGCTGCTCCAGGGCGTCAATCCGATTTTGATCGTTGGGGTGGTCCGACAAGAGCTGGGGCGCCTCTTCGGGCTTGGCGTTCTTAAAGTCCTGGAACAGCCATACCAATCCCCACGGGTTATATCCGGCGGCGGCACACACATCGGAACCAGTGATGTCTGCGCGCGATTCAGCATCCCGGGAATAACTCAAGGAGTGCAGCTTGCCGAGAAGCGCGATCGCCAACACATGCCCCGCTGAAGGACCCAGAAGGATGGTCGCGCCGATCTCTCGCCTCGCCAGCCGCTCTTGCTCTTCCATCAATTTCATCGTGTCGTGGTGGATGGTGTGGGAGACCTCGTGACATAGAGTGCCGGCGAGTTCGTCAGTGTTCTTCACGAAATACAGCAACGAATCCACAACATATACGTTTCCACCCGGGGTGGCGAATGCATTCGGCTGAGGTTCGTGAACCAGATAGAACTTGAAGGGGTGGTTGTACCGCGGTTGCGCCGATCGCGTGATGGCCTCCGCAATCGGTTTCAGCTGATCGTATAGAGGAGACGACTCGATGATCTCGGCCTTGGCTTTGAGTTCGTTGAAAACTTCCTGACCCAGTTGCAGCTCTTCGTCCTGATTCTGCGCTTGAGCCGCCAACGGGCTTGCGTTCACGAGCCAGGCGAGGCATAGCGCTGCGCTGACGTACACGGTCGCTTTTCGACGTAGGTCAAATGCATTCATCGTATTGCTCTTTTCTCGACGCACTCTCGCCGTCGCTGTTTATTCAAAGATGCACTCATTCTCCTCTGCAGGAAGCGTGCCCACAGCCGCACTGGAGCTCAGGTTGTGCCGCGGCTTCGGCACCCGAACAATAATCGCTGCAATATTCATCCGGCGGCCCGACCGCACACTGGCACTGCTCCCGCGCGCATTTTTGCTTGCTCTCCGTTTTTGTGCCGTGCTCCATATCTGTCAGTCCCCCGTCCTTCCCAACTTTCGACAGCAATAGTAACTCGTTGCTTGAGACCGGTAACGTCGGCAGTCGATCGAGCGTACAGGGACTGCTCTCCGAATCACTATAGATCCTCTCGTCGGCGAATACGCCAAACTAAGCTGAATGACGGCGACAAGGATCACGATCCAACCAACTGGCGACAACATCGCAGGCCGCGTCAGAAGAAAACCAAGAGCCACCAGACCCAGTACTGCGGTCACTTTGCTCAGGAAAGCAAGCACCCTTTGATGTCTCTGAGTCACATTCTTTAGTTCAAACATGCAATCCTCACGCCACCCCTGCTCGACTCTTCAACCACCGCCGTTGAGCGCGTGGTCGTGAATCAACCGCGTACTAGACGCGGGTCTCCGCCGCCTTTGTCGTCGTGGCGGACGCTTTGGCCTTGAGGACGTCAGCCTTGGCTTTCGCCCGGCGCTCCTCCTCCTCACGCCGCTCCTTTGCTTTTTCCAACTGCTGCTGAATCTTCGTCTCGAGCTGATTGATCCTTTCGTACAGCTTGGCCTTGCGGTCTGCACTTGCCTCCGCTTGTTCAGCTTTCAGCAGGGCTAGATCGGTTTTCATGGCAGCGATATCTTCCGACTTCGCCGCGTCCCTCACCTCCGATAGAGTCTGGCGATAGGCGACGCCGCCTAGTTCCGCCATACGCAGGTCGACCCACCTTGTCCAGTCCTCGTTAACCTCCGCCACCAGTGCAAACTTGCCAGGTTTGAGTTCCCTCGAAACCTCGTCCACGAAGTCAGCACTGACGCGGGCATTGACCAGATCCGCCATGAGGCCAGTCAGGAATCCGGCCATTGCGCCAACTGCAAATCCGGTCGGCCCGCCGAGAAGTCCGATTAGGCTCCCCAGAGAACTTCCAAGCACCGTTTTGAGCCCCTCCCGATCCTTTTCCTCATTGACGACAGTTTTGCCGTCCGGGGTCTTCGTGATGACCGCGTAGGTGTAAAGCGTGAGAAGGTCCTCGTGGTCAAGGCTCTTTAACGCGTCCCGCCCCTCGAAGGCCTTGCTGGCCTCGCTAAAGACCACTACCAATATGCGATCCATGTGTCTTCCTCCTAATTGTCACGGTCTGAGTTGCCAATCCATACTTCCCGGCCAGTGCCCGCACGGCACCAGCGTTCGGATGTACTTCATTTATGTCAGTCGGCCTCACGATGAGTCGTGACGTCGAAAGCTGTGCATGCGGCTTTCCAAACTGGAACAGAAGGGTTTGCAGGTGAACAGTTGTTGAAATCGAAGGGTTAGGTCTGGGACGTGCGCTTTCACTGGGTGGCTGAAGCTGCCATCCGACGCTATTCCGTCACTGTGGCGAAACTTCCGAAGAGCCGAACCTGTGTCTCTGGGCTCGAAGTCTGCACAATTTGCTGACTTAAAAGGAGAGTTCACGTGAGCGAAATCAGCAATGAACTCGGAACCTCACGTGCACGGAAGCGATCGAGACTTGAACGCCACTGTTCTCGGCGAAAGCTGGAACCGAGAACTTAACGACGGCGATTGGGTTGCATGCAGATCGGATATCTCAACAAACAATAGCTCGCGAAAGGAGCAAGGTATGGACAGAATGCTAGTGGTGGTTTTTGACAATGAAACCAAAGCCTACGACGGAAAAAAGGCGCTCATGCAGCTCGATAACGAGGGCAGCATCAGCGTTTACGCCTACGCGGTGGCGTCCAAGCACGCCGATGGCACCGTAACTGTGAAACAGGAGGACGACTATGGACCGATTGGAACCCTGGTTGGCACCTCATTTGGAGGCTTGATCGGATTGCTGGGTGGGCCGGTAGGTTTCGCGATCGGCCTCGCCACGGGTGCAGTTGCCGGTGCGGCGGTTGACCTACACAACGTTGGCATCGGTGGGGATTTCATCGAAGACGTCAACAAGGCCTTGACGCCAAACAGGTTTGCAGTGGTCGCCGAAATTGACGAAGACTGGACCACGCCTGTCGACACGCGCATGGAGGCGATCGGCGGGACCGTATACCGTCGCGCGCTTTCGGAGGTAAAACAAACTCTCCATGAGGAGAACGTCGCTGCCATGAAGGCCGATCTCGCGGAGATGAAAGCGGAGCAGGCTAAGGCCCACGCCGACCGGAAAGCAAAGCTGCAGGAAAAGATCAACGAACTCGATTCCAAGATCCAGCAGCAGTTGCAGAAGGCCAAAGACAGACGTGAGGCTGCACAGCGTGAGGATCAGGCAAAAGTCCAGGTGCTCAAGGCAAAAGCGGCGGCTGCGAAGGCCAAGGCCTCGTAACGCGAGAAACCTCGGCCTGATTCAGTCACCTGTTCCCAAGGGAGGTCGAAAGACCTCCCTTTTGGAAAAACTAAGGACGCAAGATGTCGGTTGGAGGATCGAATGTCCGCACAGAGCCTGATTGAAGAAGTGAAGAAACGTGCCGCCTGGAGCATCTTTATGGGTGTTATGACCGCAGCCCTGGGGGCATTCCTGATCGTTTACCCGCTGGCGACGGCGAAGTTCACCACCGTTGTGCTCGGGTGGGTGCTGATTTTAGTGGGCATCGCCCAATTCGTGTTTGCGCTTCACTCCCAGAAGCCTGGCAGTTTCTTCCCGAAGCTGCTTGCTGCCGCGCTCTTTGGAGTCACCGGGGTAGCGTTGGCATTCGCGCCCATGGCCGGCGTGCAAGCGCTGACTGGTTTGCTGGGGACTCTGCTTTTGGTCCAGGCAGGCCTGGCCACGGTTACCGCCTTTCAGATTCGACCGCTCGCGGGGTGGGGGTGGTTTCTGCTCGAAGCCGCCACCAGCCTCGCGTTGGGTATGTTGATTCTCCTCAATTGGCCCTCCAGTTCCGTCTGGGCGATCGGAACGCTGGTTGGTGTGGCGGTCTTGATGGGCGGGATCGCTAGGGTCGTTGTTGCCGTGAAGATTCAAAGTGGCGCCAG
>Ga0209039_10001536_pt1 | contig 21265 bp, 17 predicted proteins | sample BogFormECP12_OM1_FD_188238 | JGI IMG/M metagenome (GOLD analysis project Ga0209039, IMG submission 188238) | Bog forest soil microbial communities from Calvert Island, British Columbia, Canada - ECP12_OM1 (SPAdes) (version 2) | ecosystem: Environmental > Aquatic > Freshwater > Wetlands > Bog ...
GAAATCGGGAAATTGCTCAATACCGTCTCCCCAAGCGAATGCACAAACTACTTCGCCTCTTGTGGATATGTAAGCACTTAAATCGAAAACGCTCTAAGCTGCGAGCTACGCGAAGTTGGAACAACGGGGTGGCACCGTGGCTTTGGCCTTCATGGGCCTGGACTTCGGGTGGGTTGGAGTTTTGCGGTGCCGCGCCGGAACCGGTGCAGAGCAACCAAACCGAGAGTGCCACCAAGGGAAGATGGGCTCGACCCAGGCCGCGAACGGGGTCCCGCAAGGGAGCATGACCCATGATCGTCGTCTCTAAGAGCAGAAAGTTATCGCGCGCCCAGTGGGATTACCCTGCGAATTTTTGCTTTCCGGTGCAATCCCCGCGCGCTTTTCTCTCATGGACGCATCCGTTAATCGGGGACGATTATAACCCTTGCTCCCTGCCTGCGAGGGAAGTAGTTTGGAAGTACCCCTTTTCTCGTTTACACTCTGCCGTTGGCTTAAGATTTTCTTTGAAGCTCCGCCCTGGCCGCGGTCACCACTCGAACTCCACGCGCGTTCGGTGGACTGAGAACTCCGCGTAAGGCGCCACTTGTAACTTGAGCAGGTGACTGGAATGGTCGGTATAGGCCAGGAGAAACGTAAGGGTGTTCTCGCCAGCCAGGGAAAGATACGGCTCGGGAAGATAGAATTCCTTCTGCGGGCCGATGGTGACGTAGCGCCCCACGAATTTCCCATTGAGAAAAAGCAGAGCGTCGCATTCGGCCTCGAAGGTGAGCTTCCAGGGGATTTTCCAAGCTTCGTCGGATGGGGGCAGGGTGAATTTCGCGTGGCCCCAGGTGAAGGCAGGGACCAGGGGTTGGCTTTGTCCTCCGAGAAGGAATTCCCCGCCGACAACGAACGACGCGGGGGTCCACACGACGCCCGCGGGCTGCGGCCCTGTATCGGCGGGTTTGCGGCCTGTCCCTTCGGCGAGCGCAGGCCCGGCAGCGGGATTAATCTCGCGCCCTCGCATGAGCGCGGAAGAGCGCTGGATTTGCCAACTCTCCAGACCTTTGGCCGAGGGGAAATCCGCGCCGATTCCGACCGATTCGAGCCCTTTCAACTCGCCCAGGTTTTCGCCACCGTTCGGGGCGCCGAAGACTTCACAGGAAATTTCCACCAGGTTCGCGCCGGGCTGGGCATATTTCGCGAGGGGGAAATCAATCAACTTCTCCTTATTGGAGGCCTCCGCCACGAACTTGCCGTTGACGAAAACTTTCTTCGCATCGTCAGCCCGCGTGGTGATGAACATCTTGGGCTCGCCGTTGAAAGTGAATGGGGTGCGGTACTTGACGTAGCCATAAGGCACCGGCTCCAGGTCTTCAAGCGCATGCAGGGGGCTGGTCAGCCATTCACCGGTTGCCGGATCAAACTTTTCCACCCAAGCCTCGCCCTCGCTCAGGTTGATGGGCTGGAAAGGCAAGGCGGGCGTGGTCACGTGGACGCGCGCGACGTGCCAAGGCCGGTCATAGTGGAAGTCGGTCATGATGCCATCCAGCCGGCACTTCACCGGGAGCGGCGGGAGCATCACGGTAAGATCGTGCTGGCCGGGGAGGAAGTCCAGGTCCACCCAAGCGCGGCTCTTGAGCGTGCCCGATCCCATCAGGGCATAGGCATCGGTAAAGATCGGAGCCACCACCGTTTTGGTTTCCTCGGAGCCGGGGACAATCTTGGGAGGAAACTCCCAGAGGAAGGTGCGTAGAGCCTTGGCGCGCGGGACAAAGAAGACTTGAAGGTGCTCATGGTACATCAGCATCTTTTCCGTGGTTCCAACCAGCACCGCCAAAACCGAAGTTTCGTATTCCGGGTCCCAAAATCGATAGAAGGTCTCGCCGTCGATCTTCGGCTCGTCCTGGGTGGCGAGACCGATCTCCAAAGCCCGCCCCGGCAAGTCGTACAAGATCACGAAGTCTCGATCCAGGTTGACGCCGTGAGCCAACAATTCCCCCGTCGAGTAGCACAGTCTGCCCCCGCTGATCGGAATCTGCACCGGCAGCATCTTCATCTCGCGCGGCGCGAGCTCCAATTCGCCCTGCCGGGGAGCCACGATCTGGCGCTTGCTGGGGCTGTGGGAATCCGTGAAAGTCATCGTGTAGCGCTGCGGGGCATTGGCGTTTTCGCGGACAAACAATACCGCGCTCGGGCCGTTGCTGCGTTCCGTCACACTGACGCTCGAATTCGTACATTGCACGCCCGCGAGAGCCACGGCGCGGGTGAGCACACTGCCCAACGCGCGCAGGGACTCTCCAATGCCGCGGGCGGCATAGTATTTATCCCACAGCCCGCCGGGTTCGCGAATCGGCGCGGCATAGTCATAAGTGGTGGTCAGATTCTTCGCCGCCCATTCGAAATTGGTGCCGCCGAAGCCCATGTAATAACTGAAGGAGGTGACCCCCAACTCCAGAGCTGTTTTGGTGATCATATTGATCTGCGCGGCGTCTACGCCATCCTGATTCACGGACAGCACGCCGCCGAATTCGCTGAACCACCCGCCCTGAAGTTCCGTGACCATCATGGGTGAGGAGGGTTCTTCGCGGCGCAATTTCTCGAGCTCCGGGGTGAGTTCTTTCACAATGTTCCAGCGCGGATAGAAATTGCACGTGTCCATGATTCGAGCCATGTCAGGGTCACGGTTCTCACGCGCTTGCGCCGTCCAACAAGTGATCACCGGCACGTTGATGCCGGCGTTCCACGCCATCCTGGCCAGGGCGCGAATGTACTCGCGCTTGTTCGCCTCGGGAATGGGCTCGCTGTAGTCGTACTCATTTTCCACCTGCACCATGATGATGGGGCCGCCCAGCGTTACCTGGTGCTGCTGGATGATGGGGAGAACCTCCGAAAACCAGTGCTGCGAGGTCCGCACGCTCTGCGAGTCTGCGGTGCGAAGGGGAAAGCGCTTGGCCGCCACCCAGGAGGGAAATCCCCCGCGTTCCCATTCCGCGCAGACATAGGGACCGGGCCGGGCGATCATCATAAAACCCATTTCGTGAACGAGCTTGACGAATTCCTCAAACTCCGCGAGGTCCACTTTGCCTTCCTGCGGCTCGTGATAATTCCAGAAGACGTAGGTTTCAATGGTGTTGAATCCTGCCAGCTTGAATTTCTGCAAGCGATCGCGCCAGAGCGCCTTGGGGCAGCGGGGATAATGAAATGCGCCGCTCATCACCAGCGTGTCATGGCCATTAATGGTGAAGCATTTCGCGTCGTAGCGAATGATTTGCGGATTCTCGAATTGCATTTGACCGGCGGGCAGCGCGGCCGCTAAGGCCTCCAAACGCCCCTGTCCCCAAGGGGCGAGGCGCGCCGCCAAAGGCGCGGTGACGGCGGTCATAAGGAAATCACGACGGGATGACTTCAGCATATGAATACCTTCCTGTGCAGGATCGGGGGACACACCGGCTGAGCCGTCCTCTACATCCGCGTGAAGATCACCGCCGCTCCCCCACCGGGCGCCAAGTGAATTGTGAGCTTATCTCCCGCCCTCACCCGCTTCCGGCTTATGGCCACGCTGGTGGCCACCTTATCCGCATCCGCGCCATCGGCGAAAATCTGCGCTTCGAACTCGCCCGCCCCCAGGAAGCTCAGGGGAATGTCCAGGTCGCGCGCGTCCCAATCGGTCATGGCTCCCAGGAACCAGTTATCGCCGTGACGGCGCGCGATGGTGACGTACTGGGCGGGCTCGCCGTTTACAACTTTGGTTTCATCCCAGACGGTGGGGACCTTATCCAGGAATTCCATTTCCGGGGTGTGGTCGTAAATTTCGGGATAATCCGAGAGCATCACCAACTCGCCTTCGTAAACCACGTACATGGCCAACTGTTGCGCGCGAGTGGTCTGGCACATCGGATCGAAATTACGGGCCTTGAACTGCGCGCGCGTGGCGTTGTTGAAGCAGCCCGGTGTGTAGTCCATGGGACCGGCCAACATGCGTGTGAAGGGGATGGTGACGTTGTGCACCGGCGTCGAGCGGTCGCTCCATTTATTGTATTCCAGGCCCATCACGCCTTCTCGCGTCAGAAGATTGGGATAGGTCCGGCGCAGGCCGGTGGGCTTGAACGCTCCGTGATAATCCAGAACCATATGATGCTCAGCGGTCTTGCGGGCAAGGCGTTCGTAGAAATTCACCATCTCCTGGTCGTCGCGGTTCATGAAATCGACCTTGATGCCGGCGGCGCCCCATTTGGCGTAAAGGTCCAGCGCCGCGTCCATCTGCTTATCGATCGCCTCCCAGTAAACCCACAGGAGCACCTTCACGCCTTTCTGTTTGCCGTAGGCGATGATCTCCGGGACGTTTACCTCCGGAACGTAGGTCAGGATATTTACCAGATCGGTATATACCTTTGCCTGGTACCAGCCGGCATCCACGAGCATGTATTCAAGATGATGCTCGGCGGCAAAATCAATGTAGTGCTCCATGGTGGCGGTATTTATTCCCGGCTGGAAGTTGACGTTCGTGTCGTAATCACCCGACCACCAATCCCACGCCGCCTTGCCGGGTACGATCCAGGAAGTGTCGCCAATTGCCGACGGCGCACTGAGATCGAGAACCAGATAATCGGATTCGATCAGGCCCCCGGGGCGATTGTTGATCAGGAGCAACCGCCAGGGCGTTGCCCGGGGTGTGGAACCTGTCACCACCTGGTCCATGCGGTTGGGGCCCGTTGAAAGCCGGCTAATGAGAGCATTCTCGAACCCCGGAACCCCGCCCACATACATGCCCGCATAGTCCGTCAAGTCGGCTTCCAGCAGCGCCACCCAGGGGCCGTCGGGGATCTCCACGAGCAGTGGCAGATTGATGACGGAAGCAGGCTTGATTGTATTCAGATTCGTCCGGCGATACTCGCCTTCGTTGTCAGTGTTGAATCGGCCCTTGTTCAGCGCAAACGCGGAAGCGTCGCGGGCGAAATAGAACCCCGTGTTCTCCGCCATGAGCGTGAACTTTTCCAGGGCGCTTTGCTGCGGCAGGAAATACCGAAAGGCGGCGCCTTCATTGTAGGCACGGAATATCACGTCCACCTGGCGGCCGGGCGCCGGCTTCTCGCGCAACGAAATCCGGAGCTGATTGTAATGGTCAGGGACGTCTCGTAGCGCGCCGAAGTGATTCGTCCACGTGTCGTCGCGGGAATGGCGGTCAGTGCCGGTAATCTCAAAGCCATGGTCGAGCGTTGGGGCGCCCTCGAAATCCAGGCCGAGGGGAGAATCCGTCAGCACCGGCACTCCACCGTAACTGACGCGGTAGTAGGCGCGCTCACCAGGGAGGTAGGGTTGGGGATTGGATTTGAGGGCGAAAGAAATCACCACCTTGCCATCGGGTGATGCGACGCTAAGTTCATCCGCGGCGCCGGCGGAGCGGGCCGGGACCAGGCTGAGAAGCAAAGCGGCCATCGCGAGGGTGAGGGAAGTAAATCCGCGAGACATGGGGTTTTCCTCCTTGAAGTTCTTTCCGGAGCCGGACATCAGGCGCATAGGAGCTTGATTTGGCGGCAGGCTGATTCATATTTGGGGAACTCTTTCTCGGCCGCGCGGAACTCCCGCGAGTGGACCACTCTCCGATGGCCGCGCCGTTCGACTGGAAACCGAATGTGCAGCATTTCATGAAAGACCACGTATTCTACTACATAGCGGGGAACCAAAAGGGAATCGAGCTTACGGCTGACGATAATCGTCCCGTGGCCGGAATCGTAATGACCCAGGACCCGGCGAGAAGAATTGTGGCTCCAGCCAAGGCGGGACGGGGGGATTTGACCGCGAAAGAAACGGTGATTCAAGGCGTGGAAAATCTCCTCCAGATCATGGTGGCGGCCGCGGGGGGGCAGCAAACGTTTGGAACCGCGTTCGCGGCGCGCCGCGTCAATGCGGCTGCGAATCGCCGGCCGGAAGGTGTAGGCGAGATAACACTCCCGCGCCTCGCGCGAAGGGCGTCGATGGAAGATTCGCGCCAGGAGGATTTCCGCCAGAGCTTCGAGAACCAGCGGCGAGGCTTCTGCCAGCAAGTCCGATACGCGCGCTCTTACCGCGCCGTTGCGCACGGTGATCGTACTGCGCAATCCCGCAAAGGGATGGAACCTCGCGCTAATACTCACGACGGATGACTTGATCCGCAGGCGGGAAAAAACCCGGCGGAAGACTTCGGTGAGGTCGGGTGGAGGCCCGAGCGGCAGAGCGAGCTGTTCGGCTTGTTCAGTCCTCATCCTTGTCGCTGGGGGGGCCCTTCTCATGCTCTTTCTTCCGCAGCTTCTCTTCTTCCCTCGTGCGCTTCTTCTCCTCCTTCTCGCGGTCTTTAACGGTCTGGGCGTCGGCTTTTTCTGCGCGATTCAGTTCGCCGAACAGCTTCGTCTGCTCGGAGAGCGCCTGCGTGGCGCCGTCGAGCGCGTCGGTGAAATCGTCAATGGCGTCGCCGAGCAATTTATGATAACTGGCGGCGTACGGATCCGGTGACTGTTCAACATGACGAAGTTGCTCGATCTGGTGGGGCCCCATCTCCAGAAACTTTTTCAGACCGGCGCGCATGTCATCGTGACGATCGAAGTGGTCCTCGATCCAGTCCTTCAGGGCATCGGTGATGCGAATATACTGGTCAAGTTGCGTATCGAGGTAACCGGGAATATCGTAATCCGGGCTGGCCGGCCGGTTGCGGTAATCATCAAATCGAGTCAGGCGGATTTGCGCGAACGACAAGTACGCTTCGATGCGCTGCGAAGGCTCCTGCGCCTCGCGCAACTGGTCCGCTTCCTCGTCGCTGAGGTAATCGCTTTTATCCGCCCCCCACGCGACGGCTAGGGAAGCTGCGAGCAACAGGGCCGAAGTCATTAAGGTGCGCATACGGCTATCACCGCACTTCCGTGGGGCTCCCCGGGCTCGTGATCGTCTTTGGAGGCGAACCTTTACCGGGCAAGGGGATGTCCCCGGGGAACAGCGCATGGAGAACCTTGACCCGCATCTGCTCCAATTCCTGCGCCGCATTCACCAGGGGGGGACGGTCGAAGTAACTCACGGTCCGCTCCAAATCTTGCAGCAAGCGAACATCTTCGCGGAGCGCAATCTCCAACTCCCTAAAACCCTCCGGTTGTTTCGCCGCCTGGCGCCCGGAATCCTGGAGAAGCTTCCAGGAAGTTTTCATGACGTCGACATATGCGCCTAGAAGCTTTGCGCCCGCCTCGACCTGACCCTGCGAATAGGCATCCTGGACTTGGGTGAATTTCAGTTTGGCGAGCTTGATTTCGTCCTTGGCCTTCTTGACGGGATTCTGTTCGCTCTGGATCCGCTGGAGCAGTTGCTCCTCGGTCTCGCGTCCCGGGGCGGCCGAGCCCGGCAATACCAGGATGCCGAAAACCAACCCGCCGCCGAGAATGAGGGTCCAGCACCGCCCCAGCATACCCATAGATTATAGCTATTTCCCAAGCATCCGTCGGAGGAGCTTTACGCGTTGCTCAGCTTGCCACTCCTGGTCCGGCGCCTGGCCCTTGGAAAGTTCGAGAAAGCGCTCATAATTCGCCAGGGCTTCTTTTCGGGCGCGAAGGTGATCGTAGGACGTGGCCAGGAAAAAAAACAGGGCTGGGGGTGGGTCAGGCGCCTGCGCCAACTGTTCGAGAAGCGGAATGGCCTCCGGGTACCGCTCTTCGAAATAGATGCAGGTGGCCAGCCCGGACGCGGCCTCCCGGTTGTGGGAGTCCATTTGCAGAGCGGTGCGGAATTCCCCTTCGGCCTCCGGAAATTTCTGTTCCTTCAATAGGATCTCCCCGAGAGCGCGATGCAGATCCACGACGCCCGGCTGCGCGCTCAGGGCCAGGCGATAATACTTCTCCGCCTCGGGCAGCTTCTTCAGGAGGGCGTTGACATCGCCCAACGCCGCCGTAAGGCCGGGCAGATCCGGTTTGACACGGTATATGCTTTCCAAAGTATCGCAGGCCTTCTCATTTTGCTTTTGTTGCAAGTAAACCCGCGCCAGGTGGAACCGGGTCTCCACGTCATCCGGCCGTGATGCCAGGTACTTTTCGAAATGTGTAACCGCCTGCGCGTTGTCGCTCAGCGCTTCGGCGGCCAAGGCCGCCCCCAGGTCCGCCTGGACCAGGTTTGGATCCACTGCCAGGGCCTGCCCGAAGGCGGCGAGCGCCTCCGCCGGGTGTTTCTGCTGAAGTTCAAGTTGGCCGAGCTCATATTGCGCAATGGCCAGGCGCGGGTCGAGGCGAATAACGTCCTGATACTGTTTCAGGGCGGCCTCCGGCTGGCCGGTCTGGGCGAGTGCCCGAGCGTAATACAATTGGGCGCGGACATGCTCCGGTTTCAGTGCCGCGGCCTTCTGCAAGTGTTCCAGCGCTGCCTGCGGCTGCTTCTGCTCCATCAGCAGAATTCCCAGGTTCAGCCGCGCCTCAAAAAGACCGGGACTTAGCTCCAAGGATTTCTGGTAGGCCTTGACGGCTTCATCTGTCTCGTGCAGACCGGTGTAAGCATAGCCCAGGTTGAACCAAGCCTCGGGCATGGTGGGCTGTTCTGCGACGACGGCCTTCAGCGCCTTCGCAGCTTCGGCGAAGTCCTTCCGCGTTAACGCATCTTCCGCCGTGCGCAGCAACAGAGGAAGATCCGCGGAGCCGGCCGGAGCAGAGGACTGCGCGGAGGCGGGCCCATTACTCGTCTTTTTCAGCAACTGGATGAGGCTCTCGGTGGCTCCCGCTTTGCGCAAGTCGCGCTCGAGTGTGGGAGTCACCTTGAAATCGACGCCATCTCTGCGCGCGAAAGCCTCGATTTGCCGGGAGGGAACACCGGCCTGGAGCATCTTGAGGGTTTGTTCCTGTGATAAGGGCGCGCTCTTCTCCTCACCCCGTGCGGGAGCTGGAAATAGTAAATAGTGAATTGTGAATAGTAAATTGTAAATTACCAGCATTATAGCTGGGGCGGCAGAAATATGTCTTGTCTTACGATTCACCATTCACTACTCACAATTTCTTTTTACCACGCCGCGCGGCGGCTGGGAATTGGGAAGATACTTCGCCAGAAACTTTCCCGTCAACGAGAGGCGGTTTGTCAAAAGGCTTTCGGGCGGGCCTGCCGCCACCACAAATCCTCCGGAATCACCGCCATCGGGGCCGAGATCAATGATCCAGTCCGCCGTCTTTAAGACGTCCATATTATGTTCGATGATCAAAACCGTGGCCCCGGTTTCAATCAGGCGGTGAAAAGCCGTCAGCAATTTGCTGATGTCATCAAAGTGCAGACCGGTGGTGGGCTCATCGAAAATGAAGAGGCTGTTTACGCTGGCCCGATGCGCTAAGTGGGCGGCCAGGCGCACGCGTTGGGCCTCGCCCCCGGACAGCGTGGTGGCCGATTGTCCCAGCCGCAGATACCCCAGCCCTACTTCCTCCAGCACGCGGATCTTGCCGGTCAACTTGGGGACATTGGAAAAAAAGGCCAAGGCTTCTTTCACCGTCATCTGCAACACGTCGTAAATGCTCTTGCCCTTGTACTGGATCTCCAAAATGCCGGGCTTAAAGCGGCGGCCGCGGCACTCCTCGCAGACCAGTTCCACGTCGGCAAGAAATTGCATCTCCATCGTCACCGTGCCGTCGCCCTGGCAGGTCTCGCAGCGTCCTCCGGGAATGTTGAAGGAAAAATACCCCGGCGCGTACCCGCGCTTGCGTGCTTCCGGAGTGGAGGCGAAGACATCGCGAATGGCGTCAAAAGCCTTGATATAAGTGACGGGATTGGAGCGCGGTGTGCGGCCCAGTGGTGATTGATCGACCAGCACAATTTCCGCGAGATTCTGGTCGCCTTCAATGCGTTCGCACTCGGCGCGGGGCGCCGGCAGGCCGCGGCGCGAGACGAGGGTGTTGTAAAGCACATCGTGAACCAGGGTGGACTTTCCCGATCCGGAGACACCGCTGACGCACACCATCAGTCCGAGAGGAATATCCACGTCAATGGACTTCAAATTGTGCTGGCGGGCGCCGCGAATCCGCAACCAGGCCTTGCCGGGCTTGCGGCGCTCCTGCGGAATGGGAATTTGCAATTCTCCCGAAAGATACCGCCCCGTCAGCGAATGCGGGTCCGCGCGCAGCCCTTCAAAGTCACCCGCGTAAATAATGCGGCCGCCGTGTTCGCCGGCGCCGGGGCCGAGGTCCAGCAGTTTGTCGGCCTCCCTCATCATCTCGGGATCGTGCTCGACCACCAGCACCGTATTCCCCAGATCGCGCAGGGTTTTCATGATCTCGATCAGTCGGCTGTTGTCGCGAGGGTGCAAGCCAATGGAAGGCTCGTCCAGAACGTAAAGCGCCCCGACCAAGTTGGAGCCCAGCGCCGTGGCTAATTGAATGCGCTGCGATTCGCCGCCGGACAGCGTGGAAGCCAGCCGGTCCAGGGTCAGGTATTCCAGCCCGACGCGGTAGAGGAACTTCAAGCGTGAACGGATTTCCTCCAGGATTCTTTCCGCAATCGTCTGTTGCTGCGGCGAAAGGCGTAGCTCATTGAAAAAACGGTAGGCGTCCTGGATGGACATGCGGCAGACTTCGGTAATGCTTTTCTGCTGGACGCGCACGTTCAATGCTTCACGGCGCAGGCGTCCGCCCTGGCATTCCTGGCACAGGGTGTAGCCGCGATAGCGGCTGAGGAACACGCGCACGTGGAGCTTGTATTTCTTTCGCTCCAGGTACTCAAAAAAACCACGGAGGCCCCCGAAATCGCCATCGCCCTCCACCAGCCAGCGGCGTTGGTCGGAGTTGAGCTTGTAATAGGGAACGTCGAGGGGCACTCCCCGCGCGCGCGCGGCACGGCGCATTTCATTCTGCAACACGCGGTAGCGCGGCTTGGTCCAGGGTTCGACCGCACCTTCGCCCAAAGTCTTGTTCTTGTCGGGAATCACCAAGTCGAGATCGAAATCAATGGTATTCCCGAATCCCTGGCACCGCGGGCAGGCCCCATAGGGATTGTTGAACGAGAACAGGCTCGGCTCCGGGTCCTGATAAACGATTTTGCAGGTCTTGCACTCAAAGCGCTCATTGAAGACCCATCGCTCGGGCGGGGTGGCGGGATCAGGCGAAACGAATTCCAGGATCGCTTCGCCGGACTCGCGGTAGCAAAGTTCCACCGAATCGATGACCCGCTGGCGAATGTCCGCCGCCACCGCGAGGCGGTCCACAAGGATGTAAACCGGCTTCGAAAAATCTATGTCGAGCAAAGACTCTGGCGTGGAGAACTCAAAAACGCGCCCCTGCTGGTATAAGCGGTTGTAGCCCCGTTGGCGAAGGGCGAAGAGCCGAGGCTTTAAATCGTCACCGGGCGGTGCGGGCCTGGCCGCTGGGGGCAAGACCTTCGCAGCCTCACCCTCTGCCGGCCGCTTGCGCCATGCGGAACTGTTCCGGTTCGTCGCGCCAGGCGCGGATGGGTTGGCGCCCTTGCGGTCATCGCTTTCGGGACTCTTGGGTTCCGCCGGAACCCCGGGGTTCACCTGGAACAACACATAAAACCGGCGGCCGGGTTCCCCTGCCAGGACCCTTTTCGCGATGGCGTCAACGTGGTCCCTCTCGACCACTTGGCCGCAGCGGTAGCACGTAGTGACGCCGATACGCGCAAAGAGCAGGCGCAGGTAATCATAGATCTCGGTTGCCGTCGCCACCGTCGAGCGCGGATTGCGCGTGGTGTTTTTCTGGCGAATGGCCACCGGCGGCGCGATGCCGGAAATCTCGTCGACGTCCGGCTTCTCCATGCGCTCCAGAAATTGCCGCGCGTAAGCCGAAAGCGATTCCACATATCGGCGCTGGCCTTCGGCATAGAGCGTGTCAAACGCCAGGCTGGACTTCCCCGAGCCCGAAAGTCCCGTGACCACGGTGATTTTGTTATGCGGAATCGTGCAGTCGATATTCTTCAGGTTATGGACGCGAGCCCCGCGGACGACAATCTCCTCACCCAACGAGCTTGTCCGGGCGGGGCCGGATGCCTCGGCCCCGGCTGTCGCATTTCTGGGCCCCGCGCGCCCGCCCGCGGATTCTGCCGCTCCCGGTAGGCCCGAACGGTGTTCGGCCCCCGCCGGAGTTTCAATTAGCGCGCCCGGGCTGACGGATTGATTTTCGCCTGTGCTCAAGGATCGCCTGCTTTTCACCCGGGAAGCGCCGGACCGCCGGTTTTGGCCCCGCAAGCGGACTGATACGGTGAGTCCCGGGCCCCAAAGCCTGAACAACCAATTATATGTCGCAGGGAATCGGCGTGCAAAGTGTAAGACTCTTTACGGGTGCGCGGCATAACTGTGGGGGATAGTGCGTTGGACTTTTGGAAGTGCGCAAACCGTGCTTAAATTATACGCTAGGCTTGAGGAGGGGCTCAGGCTGGGGTCCAAGTCTCATGGCGCGCACCTTTTATTGGGGTTTTTGAATCAGGAATCAACCTGGCCCCAGCACGGGGACGGCCACGCCGAGCACAGCGCGCGCGTCGTCGCTCAACAAAAAGCGGATGACGCGCGCCACGTCCTCGGTCGTAACCCACTGGGAGAAATCGGCCTTGGGCATGGCGCGCCGGTTGGCCTCTGTGTCCATCGTCCCTGGCAGGATACAGTGCGCATGGATATTGTAGCCTTTCAGTTCACTGGCGAGGATCTCGGTAAGCTGGCGGACCGCCCCTTTCGATACCGCGTAGGCAGCCATGCCCGCGCCGCCGCCGTTCAGAATCGCCCCACTGGAGGTGGTAATAATCCGCCCGAAGTTTTGCCGGATCATCCGCGGAAGGACGGCATGTGCGGCCAAGTAGACTGTCCGCAGGTTCAGATCAAACATCCGGTCCCAGCTTTCCTCACTGGTTTCGTGAATCTTCCCCGCCGTGAACCCGCCGGCAATACAAACCAGAAAGTCAACGCGATCCCAACGTGCCGCGACGTCCGCGACGAATCGCTCGACGTCGGCGGCCTTGGTCAAGTCGGCTTTTGCGCCCCACAGGCGCCCCCTCGCGGCGCCGGCGCGATTGTCGATCGTCGCCCAATGTTCATTGCTGGTATAGGGCACCGCCACGCTCGCTCCGTTTCCAGCGAGATCCAAAACGACGGCGCTGCCCAAAGCGCCGGACCCGCCCGTAACGATGGCAACCCGTCCTTGAAAGTCCACAGAGACACCTCGCGTTCGATAGATTCCGGGGGAACTGTAGATGATAACAGAGGGGATCAGAGGCAGCGGGATGAAAATCAGGGCTGCGGGTTTGAACATGCGCTCGGCGGAGAAGAGCCGCCGTGAACGGACAAAGTGTCCATTGAAACAGGGGGGGGTTGACGTTTAATGGCGATTTGACCAATACCTTTTTGACTTAGGGTCTTGCAGGGAATACCATGGCGTGCTGAGGAGTGCTGGCTCGGCATGATTGGTAAGACTTTAGCCCATTACGAGATTGAGAACTGCCTGGGTGAAGGCGGTTCAGGCGTAGTTTATCGCGGGCGCGACCTGCGCTTGGAACGGCCGGTGGCGATCAAAATCCTGGCGGATGCGCTGCGCGACGACGAGCTCGCCTGGGCCCGCCTGCTGCGCGAGGCGCGCCTGGCTTCACAGTTGAACCATCCGCACATCGCCGCCATTTACGACTTGGGGGAAGAGGACGGCCGCGCCTACATCGCGATGGAGTATGTTGAGGGGCTGCCGCTCGCTGACCTCATCCCCGAAGGCGGCATGCCGCAAGAGCAAGTGGAGCGCTACGCTGTGCAGATTTCGGGCGCGCTGGCTTTCGCTCACGAGCAGGGGGTCATTCATGGAGATCTAAAGGGGTCAAATATCATCGTTACTCCTGAAGGTAATATCAAACTGCTGGATTTCGGCCTGGGCCGGCGCATTCCGCGCCGCGGCATGGCGGAAGTCACAGGTTCATGCCTGCCCCTGGCGGAAGCCGGCGCGACGGCTGGAACGCTGCCTTATCTCGCTCCGGAAGTCCTGCGCGGCAGTCCCACCAGCCTCCAAAGCGACGTGTGGGCGCTGGGTGTGCTGCTGTATCAAATGGCCACCGGCGAGCTGCCCTTCCGCGGCGCCACCCCTTTTGAGCTGAGCGTGGAGATTATGGTGGGCACACCGCCCAAGCTCGACCAACTGCTGGAGCCGCTCCAATCCACGCTGCGCCGCTGCCTGGAAAAGGACGCCATGGCCCGCATTTCCCAAGGGCGCGAGCTCGCCAGCGCGTTCGAGGGAAATGTCCGCAGGGCCGAGCCCTGCTTGCCCGCGCGCAAAGCCGCAATTCCAACCCCGGCCGCCGCGCGGCCGGCGGCCCGCCACGCTTCACGCAGCCGCCGCAAGTGGTGGGAGGCAGGCGCAGCAACCGCGCTCTTGCTGTTGTTGCTGGGAGGCATTTACACGCGTCACGTCTTGGTCCTGCGACACGCCGCTCGGCCGATTTCCGAATCCAAGGATCTGAAAGCTTTCGGCGCGGGAAATCCCGCTGTGAAGGTCTGGGTCAACACGGAAACCGGGACATATCATTGCCCCGGCACGAGATGGTACGGGAAGACTCAGGAAGGCGAGTACTTGACGCAAAAGGAGGCGCAGGACAAAGGTTATCACCCCGCCGCAAGCCGCGCCTGCATGTGATGCAGGGGAAGAGACGGTCCGGCGGACAAATCCGCGCCATGCGGAATGAAGAGCAAAGAAAGTAGGGACGGGTGCGCGACCTAGTCGCCTACGGACGTGTCCGTCGCGGTGGCCGTGCTGGTCGAGTTGGCGCGGATCACAAAACTCTCGTCGGTGTAATAGTACACGCCGCCCGTCTGGCCGAAGATGGCAGGATTCGCCCGCAGGGTGTATCCATTCCAGGTATTCGATCCGGCATCATACAAGCTAGGAGAAAAGACAAAGGTGTATCCGCTCTTAATGCCGGCGGCAAGGGTGTCATCCACCAAGCCTGCGGCGGTGGAGGTTGTTGACTGGCCGGAAGCCGGCGGACCCAATGCCATGAGTGAGGTCGAGTAGCCCGAACCGTACGTGGTCGAGTAGGTCACCTCCGCCGTCGAAATGACGCGTAAACTTTCGATCGCCGAAGCTTGATTGGCTGCGACACGACTGCGAAGGAAATTGGGGACGGCGATTGCGGTGACGATGAGAATGATCGCGACGACAATTAACAACTCGATGAGCGAGAACCCCCGCTCGTCATGACCCATGACCTGCTCTCCTCCCCCACACGAGCGCACCGCAGAACCGCTGAGGTGTCTGAGGCGCTGAACCCGTCCTGGCGTACCTGGGAGCACGTCAAATACCAATCTCTCACCCCTGCTTGAGCCCTGAATAATTGAAAATAGAGAGCTTCCGCAATGGGACCCAGCGCATCGTACCACAAGGGAGCGCAGAGTGGAATACCCGTTGACAAAAAATGTCCACTTTGTAGCTCCTTGCTGAGTTTGCCGAAAACCGGGCAAAATTGCGACGCCATGACATAGCCCAGGAATCTGATCTTGATATAGTCCGCCAAGAGGAGAAAAATCGTTGGAAGCGTCCTCCCGGCATTGCCTGTCCCTCCGGCCACTTTCCCGCGGGGGTCGCGGCCTTATTGCGGAAGTTCTACCTCGGCGCCGCGGCGCTCCGCAGAGAGATAGGCACTGTAAAGCACTGCAATCGTATCGCGCGCCAGTTGCCCGCCGGAAAGCGGGGCGCGGTTGGCAGCCATGCAGGCCATGAAATCCTGGAACTCCTGTGGGTAGCCATGTTGCCAGTCTTCATCCGGCGCGGGATGGCTCCACCCCTGCTTCGTGCCGATTTTTTCCGTCACGTATACGTCCTTCAGAATATCCTCACGGGGGTTGTAGGTTTCAAGCGCGTTGATGGGATTCAGATTGCATCGGGTGCGATGATTGTTGGCGAAAACCTCCAGCCAGTTGTGTACACCCCCTAAGACGAGCTCGGTGGAAAACACGTCAGCGACCGTGCCATCGTCAAACGTTACGTGCACCTGACCATAGTCCTCGATGTCATCATAGGTGGTGCGCAGGAATCCCGCGTCTAGGTAACTCTTCAGCCGCGTGATTTCATGGGTGCGGGCGGAAACGGTTGCAGGACGAAGGGGCTTACCGTCACGCGCCCCGCCCTCCACACGCTTTAGGTAGAGGATAGCCGACAGCGGGTGGCAGCCCTTGCCCACCAGCGAGCCACCGCCCGAGAATTTCCAAATGCCGTAGTAGGGTGAGTGCGAACCGCTATGGGATTCATCGCCGATCATCCAAAGAATCTGTCCGCCGCTTTTCTCCAGGATTTCCCGCTCCTTGGCGATGGCCGGCGCGTAGACCCAGTTTTCGGCATAGCCAAGCTGTTTCCCTGCCGCGCGTGCCGCGTCGAGAATGCGGTCACAGCTTGCCAGGGCTTCGCGCAGCATCACTTCCTTGCTGAAGGTGTTGCCGCGAAAGTCCTCTGTCCCCGGACCGTAATAGCCCGTGAACGGCTTTTCGATGATCACGTGTCTGCCGCGCTGGAAGGCCGCCACGGCCAGCGGCTCGTGCGTCGAGCCGGGCGTGCACAGGTCGACCACGTCGACGGCGTCGCACAACTCCTCAAAGGAGGCGAAGGCCTTGATGCCATGTGCGCGCGCAAACGCCTCGCGCGAGTCCGCCGACTTCGCGGTTACGCCCACCACCTCGACGGGCACGCCATAGACCCGCCGCAACCCCTCCCAGTGAAATCGCGCGGCAAACCGCGCACCCACCAGTCCAACTTTGATCGCTTCTGCCATAGTAATCCTCTGTATTGGGTCTTCTCCACGGGCGGGCAAGCAGATGCCTGCCGGCTGGTCCGCTTAAAAACGAAAGGATTTTACCACCTCGTTGGTTTTGCGCAGGGAGGTATTTCCGTCACGGTCCTTAATCCTCTCGGCGCTCCACGTGGACGCCAATAGAAATGTTGAGCATTACTTCAATTCGCGGAACTCTTTCAGCTCCAGCAGGTCCTCATCTCCGCTGACGATGTATTGCGCATGGCCCTCAAGAGCGCATTCCAGCACCATGTTATCTTCGGGGTCGCGGCAGACCGCCGTCAACGCCTTGGGAATCTGAATCACCCGCAGAAAGCCCAGATAGTCAGCCAGCGTTTCCGCGACTTGGTCAGCGGAGAAATGGAGGCGGGTTCCCAGCTTCTCCGCCAGTTCCTCCATCAATTCCGGGCAGGTGAAGACCCGGAACTCACCGGCGCGGGCCCGCTCGACGCATTGAAAGGGATTTCCCCGCCAGCCCGTTGCGGAAAACAGGATGTTGGTGTCGAAAACGGCGGTAAGCGGCAAGGCTATTTCTCGTGCAGTAAGGTGTCGACGAAGGACTCGCGTTCATCTTCCGACAAGCGGTCCCAATCGAGGCCACGTTCCGCGGACGCCTGTCGCAGTTGCGCCTCGGCCCAGCGCAGCCGCTCCTCCCGGCCCACATGTGCTTCCTGGGCAAGCGCCAGCAGAGCCGCCCGCTTGCGTTCGGCCGGCGACCCCCGCACCAGTGAAATGACCTGTTCGTCACTCAATTCCAAAGTGCTCATGTTCGCTATAATATGATCCGCGGCAAGCTGAGGGTAGGTTCTGGTTTTTGCAGCGAATCCGGCCCCGGCGCCCGCCCCATGGACCCTGACTGGGTTTTGGAGATCCGCGACTAATGCCTCGACGCGCGCGTTCGGTTCTTCTTCAAGCGGTGGGGAAAATACGGAAATGCGTCCCAGTCCCCTGAGTACTTCTACGGAGCAAAAGTAACCTGCTGGTAGGGTTCGCCCTTGTGATGTCGGCTGACCTCGATCGTCACTTTGCGGTCAAGCCGTTTCAGAAAGTCCAGCAGCTTGTCAGTTGTGAAGCGGCTGAAGTGCCCGTTCATCAGGTGCGATACATCGGGTTGGGCAATGCCCAATACATCCGCGATTTCGCGCTGTTTCAACTGCTTGCCTTCAAGGATTTTGTAGACATGGAATCCGATCTGTGCTCGCGCCAGAAGCTGGTCGGCATCTTTGAGGCCCAAATCCTTGAACACGTTCCCGGAACCCGCTTCGAACTCAATGGGTTTTCGCCTTTCCGTACTCATTTGCCAACTCCTGTGCTTCGGTGTATCGCTTCCTGATGAGGTCAACGTCCCGCTGCGGCGTTTCGATGCCTTTCTTCGATTTCTTCTGAAAGGCATGCAAAACATAAATCCGACTCCCGATGTGTATCGCCAGCACGACACGGAAAGCATCAGAGGAATATCGCAGGGCAATCTCAACCACGCTGCTGCCGACACCCTTGAAGGGTTTGGCGTCCTTCGGCATACCGCCAAACTGCATGAGCTGGATCTCGTCCCCGAGGAGTTTTTGTGCACCATCCGGAAAATCCCGCACGTTTCTCAGGGAGTCTCCCAGCCAGACAAGAGGCCGTAGGACCGGTGGTTTTAGCCTCTCCAAACCCCACCTCAACAATATATAGTAAATTTGCTATAATGTCAAAGCCCCGTGAGGTGACTCGACTGTTTCCCCCGCCATTCTCCTGCGTCAACAAAACCGGATTGAGTGCAGGAAAGCGGGACGCCACCTTCACTGGAACTCTGCTTCACGCCGTCAAATACAAGCGGTGCAAAGCGCGGCCTCGGTTGAAGGCGCGACCGTAGCGCGGACCGCCGCCTTTGCGGTCCGCGTCTCTTCTGAAGTCAGGCTCCATCAACTCTGTACGCCGAGCAAGCAGGCGCACGGTGATGAAGAAATATCGGTCCGAAGGAAAACGACGCCGCAACTTTGACACGGCGCTACACTACAACAGTTTGTAACATCATGGCGAGAAAAGACGCGGACCGCAAAGGCGGCGGTCCGCGCTACGAACTCTCCTGACACCTTTTCCTCTCCCTGGCGCTTGGTTCTACGATCGTGACCGACAACGAAAAGGAATTCGCCCGCGTTCGCGACCTTGCGCGTGAGAATTGGCTGCGCTAGCTAAGCTGGGCGGCTTGCCAAAAGGGTGAAGTGTAAAGATAAAGGGTACCTGACACCCTTTCTTCTCGACCACATCAATTTCTCGCTTCGTGTCGTCGCGCCATTTCCGTCACATCCTGCGGGCACAGGAATTCAACGTGCACGCCATTGCGGGCGAGGGCGTCCCGAAACAGCCACCAGTCCGTGTCGACAGCATTCAGAATGGGGGGATGCGATGGGTGGGCGCGCGCAACCGCTACGAACATTCGGTCGCTGCGATCGAAGCCGGCGAGTTCGGCATCTTCAGGAAACTCAGCAAAGTCTCCAGCTGTGCGGGGATCGGCAGATATGTGAACTTCATCACACCTTTCAGGATTATACCGGTTGTTATGAACCCACTTGATAAAGACGTAGCCAATGCGCTGTTCTTCCCATGCTAGGTACTGTTGATACTGGCCAAAGATATGACCGTCGTCGTCGAGCACAAGCTTGTCCTCGGCCATCATTTTCATTAGACGCCGCGCACACTCAGTTACACACTCATCCGATGCCTGTGGGCACACATCGCGCCCGTTCGCGGCGAGCGCCACATTAGTGTCAACGATAACGGTAGTTATTGACGGCCTGCTTTCCGGCGTTCCGACGCGGCAATAGTCATCTTGGCCACTTCCTCCATCTCGTCCCCGAAGAAATGTTTGGGCCAATTCTTGATATAGCCGTAGGAATCCAACTCGAGTTCGTCGGCCTGGGACGCACCTTCTTCGAGATGGCAAAAGTAAAGTGCCGCGTCCTCCGCAGCGAACACTTCCTCTGCGATCCGTCTCTGGATTCGTCTCAAGAGGTGCTCGCTGTGGCTTTCGACAATAACTTGGATTTTTCGGTTCTTAATCGCATCGATAAGAACGTCTGCCAAGGCAGCTTGGGCAAAAGGGTGCAGGTGGATTTCTGGCTGCTCAAGAAGAAGTGTTGACCCGGCTGGTAGCATCGCACAGTTGGCCAATACCGGAAGGATTTGCGAAACCCCAAATCCAACATCGGGGAGGAGCACCTCTGTCGCCGCTGGTGACCTTTGGACGTAACACTGGTAGATCGTGCCCGACTCTCCTACGGATTGCAGCTTGAAAGAGTGGACCAAGTCCATTTGTTTCAGCCACTCTGCGATCTTCTCCACAACCCGGTAAGCCAAGAGCGTTTCGACCGTTTGTTCTCCATCCCACCCCGTGTCCAAAGGCCTTTCTCCACCCCACTGGTATACGCGGTGGGGAAATGGGCGAAGCGGCCCGAGATAGTGCACTCTTTGAAAGACGGACTCGAAGGCGAGCTGGAACGGTGGAAGACCGTCGTGATTGCGCGAGGCGACTTCGTTCTGCGGGGCCTCGGCGCGCAGAGCGTCGAAGACCGCCCCCGCATCCGGAGGAAAACCGTAGCACTTTACCGGGGACTCGAATTGAATCTCCGTGGGCTCCTTAAATTCCCCTCCGAAGGGGAAGTAACTATCAGTGTTGGATACCATTTCTTCACGTGCATCTGCGGCGGGGCCGTGGATAAGAGTATATTCGTTCTGCCCGGTCCGTTGCATTCCAAAGACGCGTCCGCCAAGCTCATAAGCAAAGGAATCGACCTCGGGAGCCTCGCCTCGCTGGCGTATTGAGGTACGGAAGGAAAATTCTCGATCATTCAACCTCTCAACGATTGGATCAAACGAGTAAGGGCGTTTTCTGGTTGAACCCGGAATATCCGACCGCCAGGAAAAAGATAGTGTTAGAGCCGAGTGCAGCACCTTTCCATGGATGATTTCCCGAAAAGTACCCAAGAATACTGGGGAATCGTCCTTTCCAAAGTAAAGCACCCTATTGTTGTCTGGAAATTCTGCGGTTTGTTTGAGCAGCGGAAGAACTTGGAGAATACTGGTCTTCCCCGAACTGTTGGTCCCAAAAAGGCCGGTCAAGCTGCCCAAACGTAGGTCCCCTGTATCCTTCCAAGACTTGAAGTTTTCGGCGCGCAGGCGGGTTATCATTTGATCGAACCCTCCTCTCACTTTCTCTAAGAGAGTCTATCATAACGGGACTATCGGTTAAATTTCGGGCAACTCAGCGAAGTGGCCCGGCAGGCGCCGTCCTCCTAGACTTAATGACCCCCGCTTGGTATGCAAGCATTCTCGCTTGGTGAACCGTCCGCCCCGTCTGGTGCTCGCCTACTCACGCTTGTTAAGTTTGGCAAACCTGCTATGCTACGCGGTATCAGTAGGGTGGTGGGCGTGCCGATGTTCGATGCCTCTGCCAAAACTACCGCCAGGGCCCGCGCGATCCGTCGACATGTAGATCGGAAGATTTTTCGTTTTTCCTTCTGGCTTGGGGCCATCGCGGCTTTGCTCGCAGGGATTGTTTACATCGGGT
>Ga0209039_10001537_pt1 | contig 21261 bp, 17 predicted proteins | sample BogFormECP12_OM1_FD_188238 | JGI IMG/M metagenome (GOLD analysis project Ga0209039, IMG submission 188238) | Bog forest soil microbial communities from Calvert Island, British Columbia, Canada - ECP12_OM1 (SPAdes) (version 2) | ecosystem: Environmental > Aquatic > Freshwater > Wetlands > Bog ...
GCACCTGCTTGAACGGAGTGCCCGGTCTCACTTCCACTACCGTCCCCACCGGCACATCGCGCGGAAAAATCTTGTCCATGCCGCTGGTCACAAGCTTCTCGCCCACTTTAACCGTGTCTTCGGCGGCCACATATTTCATCGTCAGCATCGGCTCGCCCGTCCCGGTCACCGGGCTCTGAATCCGCGATTCCACCAGCATCGCCCCGACCCCGCTGCCCTTGTCCGTCAACAGCAGCACTTGCGCCGAATCCCGGTACACTTCGATCACTTTGCCCACCGCGCCATCGGGCGTGATCACCGGCTGGTTGCGCTGTATGCCGTCGCGCTCTCCCCGGTCGATTTCAATCGTGCGGCTCTCCGTGCCGGCGCTTGCGCCAATCACCCGCGCGCCCACCATGCCCGCTCTTTCATTGGAACTCTTGAAGTGCAGCAGCAACCCCAACCGGTCCGCTTCCGCCGCCTTGCTCTGCAATTGCGAAATGGCCAGCTTCAGCGAGTCGTTCTCGATTCGCAGCGCTTCGTTTTCCCGCGCCGTGCTTTGCAGCGCGAAATAGTGGTGCCACACCCCGCGCACTTTTCCAAATCCCCAGGCCCCACTTCGTTCGAACGGCGTCACCGCGGACACCGCCCACACGCGGATCAGCCTCCCGCGCGAATCGCGCTTGATCTGCACCGCCAGCATCATGATCTGTACCAGCAGCACGCCCGCCAACAGCGCCAGCGACCTGTGTCTTGAAGGAATCGCAACCATGTCAGAGCGTTCTCAGCAGTCCGCTATCCACTTTCCGCAAAAACCATCCATGCATCTCAAAACTCGTCCCGCGAATCCGGCTCCTCAAGAGCCACACTCTCTCTCGAAGGCCAAACTCCAATGAATTCCATCCATCACATCAGGCTGGGAATGATTTGTCCAAAAGTCTTAACTTAAAACTTAGAACTGAAAACTCATAACTGTTTCAATCAATGCACACCATGCGCAGCAGTTTGAAATCGCTGAGCATCTTGCCTGTGCCCAGCACCACCGACGCCAGCGGATCATCCGCAATGGACACCGGCAGCCCGGTCTCCTCGCGTATGCGCTTGTCCAGGTTCTTCAGCAGCGCCCCGCCGCCAGTCAGCACGATCCCGCGGTCGCTGATGTCCGCGGAAAGTTCCGGCGGTGTGCGTTCCAGCGCCACGCGCACGGCATTCAGAATCGTCGCCACGCATTCGCTCAACGCTTCGCGGATTTCGCTGTCGTCAATCGTCACCGTGCGCGGCACGCCCTCAATCAGGTTGCGCCCCTTCACTTCCATCGTTAGCGGCTTCTCCAGCGGGTACGCGGAGCCAATCTCCATCTTGATCTGTTCCGCCGTGCGCTCGCCGACCAGCAGGTTGTATTTGCGCTTCAAATACTGCATCACGGCTTCGTCCATCTCGTTGCCCGCCACGCGCACCGACCTCGAGTACACGATCCCGCTCATGGAGATCACCGCGATGTCCGTGGTCCCTCCGCCGATATCCACCACCATATTTCCGCTGGGCTCTTCAATGGGCAACCCCGCGCCAATCGCCGCCGCCATCGCCTGCTCCACCAGATAAACTTCGCTGGCCCGCGCCCGGTACGCGGAGTCCTGCACCGCGCGCTTTTCCACCGGCGTGATTTCGCTCGGCACTCCAATCACAATCCGCGGGTGCACCAGCACGCGCCGGTTGTGCGCCTTCTGGATGAAATACGTCAGCATCTTTTCCGTGACTTTGAAATCCGCAATCACGCCATCCTTCATCGGCTTGATGGCCACCACGTTCCCCGGCGTGCGCCCCAGCATGTCTTTCGCCTCGCGCCCCACCGCCACCACTTCTCCCGTCGCTTTGTTGATCGCCACAATCGACGGCTCGTTCACAACAATCCCTTTGCCGTGCGCGAACACCAGCGTGTTCGCCGTTCCCAGATCGATCGCCAGGTCGGATGAAAACAAACTGAACACCGACCTCAGGTTCCATCCATTCTTATTCATTACTGCTTTCCCCCTGCGGAGAGGATCCTGCCAGGTAGGATCTCTGCGTGCCCGCTCCGAATCCGTCTAAGCTTCTATTGTCCCCGGATTCGGCGCTGCACGCAAAAGCGCAACCCGCCGTTCCCCCAATTCACTTCGGCACTACGATGGAAACCTGTTGTTTCGCCGTTCCGCCGCGCCGGTTGGAACCGATCACCACAATGGTGTGCTGTCCGGGTTCCAGCGGCTCCGTAAAATGGCGGAAACTCCCGTCGGGCGAAATATTCGCCACCGGCTGGCCGTTGATGATCAGCGCCGCGCCCGGCTCCGTCCTGCCAATCAATTCCGCCACGCGCCCGTGAATCTGCGTGCTCTCGATGTCCAGCAGCATTTCCTGCGTCTTGCCCTGGGCCACCAGTGTGAACTTGAACGTCTCGCTGAATTCGCTGGTCTGCTTCTTGGCGTCGGACGCCGTCACGTTCCAGAAATAGTCGCCCGATTCCAGACCGCTCACTTCCGTGCTCGTGCCGCTCGCTTTCACTTCCTTCACCAGTTTCGTGAACATCGTCGTCGCGCTGATCCGCAGCGTGTATCCCACCGCATCATCGATCGGCTGCCACTCAAATCGGATTTGCGCCGTCTTCGGATTTTCCGAAATGATCGGCGCCAGGTTCAGCGGCGATACCAGTGCCGGCGGCGCCAGCACCTTGGATTTCTGCGTTGTCCCTCCGGTGGCGAAACTCAACTTCTCATATGGCATCAGCTCGATCTTTTCTTGCCCGCGCTTCACTTCCGCTGCGCCCGTCGTCACCACGATTTCATGCTCGTTCTTGTTGGGATCGTTTTTCACTGTTGCCCGGCTGTTCTGTTGCACATACGCCGTGGCGTCTTCCACGCTGATGGCCGCCTGCGAGTCGCGCAAGGTCCACGTCGGCGTCACCAGGTTCACTTCGCCCGTGTTGATGCGCACCGCGGTGGTTGCTCGATCTTTCGTCACATTGTTTTCTTCCACCGTCACCAGCGTTTCCGCCTTCACCGTATACTCCGTGCCGTCCGCGAACGTGATGCGCGCCGCCCCGTCCGATCCTGTCTGGATCAAATCGCCTGTGTCCAGCGCCGTGTGGTAGTCCGCGTCCACCCAGGTTACGGAATTCACTTTCTTCACTTGCACCCGGCCATCCAGGTTCACGAATTTTGCTTGCGTTTGTGTGATCGTCAGCGGGTCGTTGTTAACGTTGCCGATCGCTTTATTGATCTTGTTCGTTGCGATGGTGGTCCAGTCCGGGATGGCCACGTACATGCCCGCGATGAGGATCACGAACAAGAGCACCAGGTAGACCGCGACGGTCTTGTACGTCACCGCGTGCCAATACACCTCCACGCGATGAATCTTCGGCGCCTGCTGGGGCGTGGGTGCCGACGTCGGTCGTCGTGGCTCGATAGGGGTCTGCGTTGTCACCGGAGTGCGTGCCGCGATTGCTCCAATTTCGCAATTTAGCACACCCCTCTGCATGTGCGGGCGCCACACTGTTGCCCCGTACTCAATCTACAAATAGCGTTTCCGCCGCTTTTTCAAACTGGCTCGCCACTCGCTCTACGGTGTTCCACCTGGAACCGTGTTCCGCTCAAAAAACTTCCACTTGTCCAGCCCCGCCGCCACCGCCGAACGCCGGTACGTCACCACGAGAACGACCTCCGAATCGCGGCCCACCCCGCCCTGTCTTCCCGCGGCAAAGCGCCACTGGCGCGCGGCAGCAACGGTCGCCGCCGTAAGGGATTCCTGCCCGCGCACCACGTCAACGGTCCCCACGTGACCTTGTGCATCAACCTGCTCGCACAAAATCACGCTGCCCTCGCCCATCTTCGTCAGCGAAGAGTCCGCTTCCGCCGTGACCAGCGGCTCAGCTCCCCGTTCCGGCGCGTCGGCCAGTTTTTCCGCATAGCTGTGCCCCTGTGGCGCGCGTGTGGAAGTTAAGGATCCTGGAAACTGAAACACGATCCCAATCCGCGTCTCCACCACCTTTTCACCGGAACGCGCTGGCCGAAAACTCCACGTCTGCACCGCCGCTAGGGCCTTCTCCAGGAATGGGTTTTCCCCGCTCACGATCCGCACGTCTCCCAGTCTGCCGTTGCTCTCAACTAGCCCATCGAGCACAACCTCGCCTCCAGAGAAAACTTCACCAGGGTACGGCGCAGCCACCAGGGAAAGTGGCACGGGCGCTGAAAGTCCATCGCTGTGCGTTGCGTCCGGCTCCCCTTGTCCAGACAACTCCGCAACCTCCTCCCACGCGATCCCCTTTTCCAGCAGCAACGCGATGGCATAGTGAATCGGCACCGCAGCTCCCACACCGCCCGTCTGCGTTGGCACGGCGTTTACCTTAGCCACGGTGCCACCATGCAGCCAGCGTCCCTCGACCAGCCCCACCACCTCTTGCGTCTCACTCGAAACCACCGGCGCTCCGCTGTCACCCAGCAGCACGTCGTGGTTGAACAGGAAAATCTCCGTGTCTGGCCGCCCCTTATCGAGCTGCGTGAACCGGTACTCCAGAATATCCCCCGCCGGGCGGTCCTCCCGCAGCGCATCAAATGTATAAGGGTTCCTGATCCGCGAAGGACGCAGCGCATCCGCCAGCACCTCGTGCGCCTCCTTGGGCCTCTGCGTCGCCAAACGCAGAAAACTTACCCGGTATCTTCCTTCAAAGGGATTCGGCGTGGCTCGCAGCACCGCCACGTCGTGGTCCGCGTCCATGATCACCACTGTGGCTTTTACCAATCGCGGCGGCGCCATCGGCAATTGCAGCAGAATATAGGGTTGCGCATCGTGCAGTTGGCTCAACACATGCGCTGCCGTTATCAGGTACCCCTCTTTGTTAATGAAGAATCCGTTCCCATAGAAAATGTAGTGCAAGCCCCGGTCGGAGGGCGATTCATCCACCGGGTAAACAATGGGGCATACCGCTGCGGAGAGTGGCGCCGCGCTTCCCGGCGTATCAGAAGCTGCCGTTGCCGCCCGTGGAAACGGGATGATAAACGTCAACGCCAGAAAACCAAGGCCCGTTTTGCGCAAGAATCTCATTGCATGGAATCTCCAACCCGTTTTCTCCTGACTCAACCAGCATAGCCCTTCCCCATTTCCGCGCAATTGGCCCTTAGGACAGTTTTGCCAAGAAGTTCCATCTCTCTGCTACACTCATGACCGAAGTGATCAAACACGCTCGCCCCATACTGCGTGCAGTTCCGATTGAAAGCACGAAACTTCTACGGGCGCTCCCTCGTATCCACTTAGTATCGGAGCAAAAAATGACAAGACTCGTTCGGTTGTTCCTATTGACGGCTGCAACTCTGCTTTCCCTCTCCTCAACACTTCTTTCTCAAACGCCTCCCTCTGCATCTCCCAAACTAAAAGACGAAATGCGTATGCCCTGGCATCGCAGCGACGAAAACTTCCTCCGCCTCTGGCTTGTTGCAGGACCTTTCTCGGGCGGACTGGAAACCGATTGCCTCAGCGTTCAAGCCGGCAAAGCCCCTACTCAGCCCACCGACGGCCTGGAACTGAAGCGCGCCGATGGCACCAGCTTCAAATGGCATTCTCAGAAAAGCTGGGATGACGTGGTTACGTTCAACGATTTGCAAGGCTCCGATGATGCCTCGATTGCTTGCGCATTCACAAAGGTCACTCGCACCACGGCCGGGAAAGCCCTGCTATCCGTGGGAAGTGGCGATGGCATCCGCGTGTGGCTAAACGGGAGGCTCGCGCTTTCCAAGGATGGCCTCAGATCTTTAACTCCCGACGAGGATCAGATCGAAGTGGACATGAACGCAGGCGAGAACGCCCTGCTGGTTAAAGTGTCCGCGCTGAAATCTTTCTGCCTCCGGGTGCTCGAGCCGGGTACGGTCGTGGACCGCAAGGCCGAAATTGGCCCGTCCATCATCAAGCTTCTGCCGGATGGATTCACGCTCAAGACGGATATTGGTGCGGAACGCGCCAACGTGGAGGCCGTGAAGATCGAGGTGATCCAACCCGGTGGCAAGGCCGTTTTCACCACCACTGCCGCACGAGGCGCGACCTTGCCGATTGACGCCAAGCACTGGCCCGATGGCCCCTACGAAGTTCGCTGTACCACTCACACCTTCAACGCCCTTCTCTACGTTACCTACCTCCCGTGGTACAAGGGGGATTCTCTAGCCAAAGCGCGGGAATTGGCTGCCACGGCCGCCAAGGCGGATCCCTCAACCCCCGAGGGCTTCACCCTCAAGATGCTCGCCGATATGGTGGAAGACCGCCTGGGAAGCAAACTCATCGAGCCCGAGGGCAATCCTTGGGAGAAAATCCATTCTCCGCTGATGGAATACGAAGAAATGATGCTGGAGCGAAAGGGCCAGACCGGACGCATCCATCCCGGCGGCTTCGTGCGTCTGGCTTATCGCGACGATGTGGACGGCTCGCCGCAATTCTGCCGTGCCTACTTGCCGGAGAATTATGATCCCGCCAAAAAATGGCCTCTGGTGATTCAGATTCACGGCTATAACGGGGTGAATCCGGTTTATGTTCGCTGGTGGTCCGCCGCCGATCGCCATCTGAAGATGGACACCGAATACTCCAACCATCAGGGCGTCATCTATATGGAACCCCACGGCCGCGGTAACACGCAGTACCTCGGCATGGGAGACTCCGATGTCCTGCATGCTCTTGCCGATGCGAAGCGCCTCTTCAACGTCGATGAAGACCGTGTCTACCTCACCGGCGATTCCATGGGCGGTTGGGGCACCTGGAATATTGCCACGCGTCACCCGGACTTGTTCGCCGCCATCGCGCCAGTCTTCGGTGGTTCGGACTACCACGCCGAAATGTCAGAGGAGGATTTGGCCAAACTGACTCCCCTGGACCGTTTCTTCCATGAAAAGGACAGCAGTTGGGCCATGGCCGACGGTCTCCTCAACACCCCCATCTTTGTTCATCACGGAGACATCGATCAGGCCGTGAAGGTGGACTTCTCCCGCTGGGGCGTGCGCCTCCTCCAACGTTGGGGCTATAACGTGCGCTATCACGAATATCCTGGGCGCATCCACGAAGCCCTCCTGAACAATGCCAACGCGAACTTAAGCATCGAGTGGTTCCTCCAGTACCGCCGCAACTCCAATCCCCGCCACGTGCGAATCCGTTCCGCCGAGTTGCGCAACGCCTCAGCCTATTGGGCGCAAGTGTTGCAGGAAGAAAGTCCCCTTGCTTTTATGGTCGTGGACGCCGAGGTCGTGGACCGCAACGTCATCCGCCTGGACACTCAGAATGTTTTGGACATCGTGCTCTCGCCTTCCGCAACTCTCGTTGATTCCGCCAAGCCCATCAAAGTGGTCTGGAATGGGCAGGCCCAGGAGATGCCTCTCCGGGATGGCCAGCTCCATCTAACCTCGCCTACTTACAAGCCCGCCGCCCTTCACAAGCACCCGCATCTCCCAGGCTCCACATTGGATTTCACCGTCACACCCTTTGCCATCGTGATCGGCACCACTTCCAAAGATCCAGAGATGGTAGAGACGTGCCGCCAAAAAGCTAAAGCACTAATCGACACCTGGCGCGATTGGCAGAAGCAGGAACCCCGCGTCTTTCAGGATTCCGAACTCAAGGACGCGGACCTGGCGCGCTATTCTCTCCTTCTCATCGGAGGCCCTGAAGCTAACCGCGTGACTTCGAAGCTTGCCGCCAAACTGCCTCTCCAGATTTCTACCGATCGCATCACCATTGATGGCAGGGATTTCCTCGTCAAGGATGCCGCGCTGCAAATGATCTACCCGAATCCTCTGAACCCGGACCGCTACGTCTGGCTCGCCGCGGGCACTTCCACCGACGGCATGTATTTCAACCAGTTGAGCATTCAAAAGCCCTACGACTGGGATTACGTCATCACGGATGGACACATCCCCGCCTACAAGCAACCCGCATCCCCGCTGCAGGTCAGGGTCGTTTCCGGAATGTTCGATTACAATTGGCGCTTCAGCGAATCCCTGACCCAGTTCGGCGACTCCCAGATACGCTCCAGCGGACGTCTGCTCCATCGCCCGAAAGCGGGCTTTAGCCTTGACCAAAAGGTCCTCGATTCCTATGTGGGCCGCTACCAGATCGAACACGGCCCCTTGCTTGAGGTGTTCAAGGACGGCAAGCGCCTCATGGTGAAACAACCTAGCCAACCCGATTCCGATGAACTCTTGCCCGAATCCGAAACGGATTTCAACGTTCCCAAATACACGGTGCGTGTCAGTTTTGTCCGTGATGTCTCCGGCAAAGTTACCGGTTTCACGGGCTACCAAAACGGCGATTTCGAAGCCAAGAAACTTGAGTGACCAAGCTCTCCCCTTGTAGCCATGCCTATGCTTGATTCCTTTCACCTACGAAGGTGGAGAGGTCATATCTATCTCCAGAGGTCGTAGCGGATGGCCTGGTTTTGAGAGATTCCCCGTAATTGGCTCCTCGGACAGTTTTGCCAAGGGATGAGGCACCCCCGCCGCCCTCCCGGGTGTGAACTCCGCACTCCGCAAGCGTCCAAATCTCACACCACCCTGTGACCTACCGCACTGCGCTTATCCCCGGATAGGTTCAGCGTCTCTCTGTAATAACGCTTTTGCGCAGTTGGGTCTGCGGGCCCTCCATCCGCGCCGCAATTCCTGTGTTTGGACCCCCCTGCTCGCCATTCCGCGAGCTATCTTCAAGACATCTTCCTTGGAGGTTTGCATGCTGCATCTTGATACCGGCAATACCGGTTTTATGATCCTGTGCACGAGCCTGGTCATGTTGATGACACCGGGGCTGGCCTTCTTTTATGGGGGGCTGGTGGGACGCAAGAACGTCTTGGCCATCATGATCCAGAGTTTTGTGTCCATGGGCTGGACGACCGTCATCTGGTACCTGTACGGCTATTCTCTGTGCTTCAGCGGCGATTGGCATGGTGTCGTCGGCAACTTTCACAATGCGTTTCTTCGCGGCATCGACCTCAGCACTCCATCTCCGAACATCACCATACCCGCTTTGGTCTTCATCGCTTATCAGATGATGTTTGCCATCATTACCCCCGCCTTGATTTCCGGCGCGTTCACCAACCGTGTGAGTTTTAAGGCCTACATGCTCTTTCTCACCGGTTGGCTGACTTTCGTCTATTTTCCCTTCGTGCATATGGTGTGGGGCGGTGGATTCCTGCAGCAGTGGGGCGTCAAAGACTTCGCCGGCGGGATTGTAGTCCACAACATCGCGGGGATGGCGGCTCTGGCTTCCGTGCTGTACGTAGGCAAGCGGCGCGTGTTGGATCGCGGGCCGCACAGCATTCCCCTGGTCGCTCTCGGCACCGGACTGCTGTGGTTCGGATGGTACGGCTTTAATGCGGGCAGCGAGATGCGCGTCGATTCCGTCACCGCCGTCGCGTTTCTCAATACCGATGTGGCTGCCTCCTTTGCCGCCGTTGCCTGGCTGATGGTGTCGTGGCTCAATGAAAAAAAGCCCAAGTTCCTTGGTCTACTGACCGGGGCAGTGGCGGGCTTGGCCACGGTCACCCCAGCGGCGGGTTATGTCTCCCCGTCCACGGCCGTGATTATCGGCCTCGTCTCCGGCGTCGTCTGCTACTACGCCGTCGAAATGAAGAACAAGCTGCACTGGGATGACGCACTGGACGTCTGGGGAGTTCACGGAGTCGGCGGATTCCTCGGCATCATCATGCTGGGTATTTTCGCCACCAAGCAATTCAATCCCGACGGCGCAAATGGCTTGCTCTACGGCGACCCGACGTTCCTCCTGAAGGAGGTCACTGCGGTGGTCTTTTCCTCCGTGTGGGCGTTCACTTTCACCTATGCCATGTTGCGCATCATTGATGGTTTCACGCCCGTCAAAGTTACGGAGTTGACGGAAGAAATTGGCCTCGACGAATCGCAACTCGGCGAACATGCTTACGAGACCGTGGCCGAGTAGCCTGCCGGCTCTCGAGTTTACACCGGGAGTGAGCGAAAACCTGACGGTCCTCAGGTACTCGCTCCTGGTGACCTCGCAGCATAGGCATCCTGCGCGCCTCCCGTGCCTGCGGATAGCCCGCTCCCCTTAACTTCTTCGCATCTTCCCGCAACGGGACTGGATCGTTAAAAGTAGCCGGTCCGGGTTGTGAGTGCAATCGCCTGGTTACGTAAACTATCCAGCCTCCCCTGGCAGCGAAAGGGGTCTCTTGGTGTCAATGAACTGCCAGTGGAACTTGCGGAGAGGCATCACTCACTTACGCCGCCGGTCAAACGAAAAACTTGCATCGCCTTAAGCACTCACTTGCCCAGGGTCATAGTCGCGAGCAATGCCTGCACCTGGTCCTTGAGGGCTTTCCTCCAGGCATCGTCGCCGGCTTTTTCGTGAATTCCTAAATAGTCGTTCTGCGACAGAGTAATCACAATTCGTCCATCGTGCGGAACCAGCAGCACGGCGATGTAGCTGTCGTGAAATTGCGATGTCTGACGATTCTGACCGATGAGTCCCTCGCGAAGTAGCGACCCCCCTTTCATGGAGTACACTCGCAGCGAGCCTTCGCCGAATTGGGTTTGCACCTTGCTCTCCTCGACCAGCTCAATGGGCAGGCCGATCTGGTGCTTGCGGGTAACTGCCGAGGCTTTGGCGGTGGTATCGAGGTCGGCGTCAGACTTGTAGATCTCGGCAACTCCCGCCCTGTAGGTCTCGCCGTAATCAATATCGTAGAAAGTGACCATTTCATGGTTGCCCTTCATGGACTCGTACGCCACTGTCCATGCATGACCGAAACCGTTAGGCTTGGGCACGACAATTGTGAAAATATGCTTCGGACTCTTATAAACCTTGCCCGATTGAATGTTCTCGCCCGAGCAGAGTGTTGTGGTACCACTTCCGGAGAGAACCACCGCGAGCACCAGGAGGACACTGCTTTTCACACTCGTCATCGCGCTTCTCCATTGTCGAATCGTGAAATCGTACCTGCGCAGAGGAAGTGCAAAGGAACTTGGCACACCTTGGCCCAGTTTTCTGTCATCGCCAGAATTGACTGAAGCGCAAGTGCCTTGGTTTCACTGTGTTTCCCCTTTAGTGAAGCAGTTGCAATTGGGCCCCGAATGGTAGCACACAGTTCGACCGCCATTTGATCTGACAGCAGTAGGCCAGCCTTCACCCGGTGCACAGCTGTTGTAACATCGCGATTACACTCATTAACCGAAGCGAGCTGTTCGCGACACGGAAACGGTCCAGAAATCGTCGTTCTGGCAAACTAAGACCGCTGCACCTGCCGCGTACGGCAGATGAACGCGCTGGCCGGATACTCGCTCCGCCCACTCCCGCCCCGCAACTTCATTTGGGTCTTTCCTCTCTTTCCTCTATAATCTTAAGTTTGTGCACCGCTTTGCTCTTTCGTTAGGAGATATCAGGTATGGCTGGCGAATCGAATAGCAAGAAAACCGGCGTCCGCATCCTCTTCGGCGTCGTCATCGGCTTGCTCGCCTTGAGCATGCTCCTCTATCTTGTGCCGCAAGGTCCCAGCTCCGCGGAGACCTCCACGGATGTGGTGGCTCGCGTTGGCGATCAAAACGTCACCCTCGCTGACGTGCACCAGCAGCTTAACGAAATTCGCAAGAACAACAACATCCCCAGGCAGCTCGAAGCCCTCTACGCGCGCCAGATCCTCAATCAACTCATCTTCCAGAAGGAAGTGGAGTATGAAGCCAAGCGCCTCGGCATCACCGTCAGCGAGAAGGAACGCGCCGACCGTATCCGCCTGTATGTGCCCAGCGCTTTCAATGGCGACACCTTCGTTGGCATGGACGCCTACGCCAATGAAGTCCGCCAGCGTTTTCAGATGACTGTCCCGGTCTTTGAAGAGCTCGTGCGCTCCGGCCTCGTCGAGGAAAAATTCCGCAAGCTCGTCACCGACGGCATCAGCGTTGGCCCCGCGGAGATCCAGGATGAATTCCGCTTCCAGAACGACAAAGTCAAGCTCGACTATGTCTTGATCAAGCCCGATGACCTGCTTCCCAAGGTCACCGTCGACGACCCCGAAATTCAGGCCTACTACGCCAAGAACAAGGCCACCTTTCAGATCCCCGAGAAACGTTCCGCTCGTTACGCCCTGGTGGACCTTGCGCTGCTTCGCCAATCCACCTCCATCTCCGACGACGAGCTCAAGGCCATCTACCAGCAGAACATCCAGCAATACGAAGTCCCCAACCGTGTCCATACCGAGCACATTCTTTTCCTGACCACGGGCAAAACCGATGCCGAGGTCGAGGAGATCAAGAAGAAGGCCGCTGATGTCCTCGCGCAAGCCAAGAAAAAGGGCGCCAACTTCGAGGATCTCGCTAAGAAGTACTCTGAGGATCCCGGTAGTAAGACCAAGGGCGGCGACTTAGGCTGGCTCTTGCAGGGCCAGACCGTCCCCGAATTTGAGAAGGCCGCCTTCAGTCTCAACAAGGGCGAGACTTCCGACCTCATTCGTACTCAATACGGCTTTCACATCATCAAGGTCCTCGACAAGGAAACCGCTCATACCAAGCCCTTTGATGAGGTCAAGGACTCCATTCGCGCACCCATCCTCCTCCAAAAGGTGGACGCGGAAGCCGGCAACATCGCCGATCAGATGTCCGCGGAAATTCGTCAGTCCAACAAGACTACCCTGGATGGGCTAGCCCAGAAGTATCACCTCACCGTCGCGGAAACCCGCCCCGTTGCAGCCAACGAACCCCTCCTCGAACTCAGCAACTCACAAGAGGTCAAGGACGAGCTCTTCCGCCTCCGTCAGGGCGATCTGAGCCTTCCCATTCGCACGGACCGCGGCTATGTCGTCATCGCCCTCCAGCAGATTCTCCCCACGCACCAGGGCTCGCTCGAGGAAGTTCGCGAAAGGGTTGTCTCCGAGTTGAAGCAGCAGAAGGCCGCTCAACTCGCGCAATCCAGGGCTGGCGATCTCGCGCGCCGCGTTAAGGCCGGCGAAAAGTTCGACCCGGCCGCCAAAGCCCTGGGTCTCGACCCCAAATCCTCGGAACCATTCGCACAAAGCGGCTCGGTTACCGGTCTCGGCAGCGGTAAGCAGCTCGCCGCCGCCTTCTCCATGAAGACTGGCGGAGTCGGAGCCCCGCTGACACTCGGACCCAACTGGGTTGTCTATCAAGTCGTCGAAAAGACGGACGCCAACCCCGCCGATCTGGAAAAACAGACGAAAACCATCACCGATAACCTCCTCCAGACCAAACGCAAGCTGGCCTTTGAGGCCTTCCAGACAGCTTTGGAAGAGCGCATGAAGAAAGAAGGCACACTCAAACTGATGCCCGAAAAGATGCGCGGCTTTGGTGATCTAAGTTAGTCTAAGTTACAGAAAATAAACAAGATAGCTAATCGCCAGCTACCCTCTTGCCCTCTCTGCCCCAGCCCGTTACCCTATTCTTGTATGGCTCAAGCGTTCCCGGAAGGACTTAGCCTGGCTTGGTTTCACCACGCCAGCTAGCCTTTCTTCCAGAACAAGGTTTCCGGGTACTTGCCGCTTTTGGAGTCCGTAGAGGAATGAATCGCCTGCATTATGAAAAAAAACTCACCGCTTCGTCCCTCCAGCATTCGCAACGACTACCGTTGCAGCATTGAGAAGAATCAGACCGGCAAATACTGTGTCCGCATCCGCGTCCTATACCCTCGGCACGCCTGGACCCTTGCCGTCTACTTCCTGGCTTCCTCCTTCGATCGCGCCATGAAGAAACTCGAAGAGTCCCTCCACTTCCTCCAGCGCAACGAAGAAAAGCTCTGGTTCTGGGGTGTGGACCGCGCTGAAGACATGGGCTTCTCCGCCGAGTTCCTCAAGGAAGTCGGCCTGCACATGGACCAGCGTTCCGAATTCCCCCGCAAGGCCGCCAATCTCTCCCTCGAACCCGAACGCGATGTCCCCGCTTTCGTCCTGGGGCCTATTCGCCGCGGCCTCGCCGAGTCCGTCGAATTCGCCCGCGTCCAACCCGCCGGCGACTGATCCCGCTCTGATGTCCCGCCCCATTGGCCGTTCCGCCTAGCCCAACGCGCGGGATTGCGTCAGTTTCCGAGTAGCCGACAAACCGGACAGAATCGCCGTATCCGCGCCTTACTCATGAACGTCAACGACGACGCTAGGAGAAGCAAGGAGCACATTCGCGGGAACGGGTTCAATTAGGATGCCGGCAAGGGTGATGGTGCCGGTTGCGATTGCGCCTTTTTCCTCAGAACCGCCGCGGAAAGCAGTGTGATGGCAAGCCCAATCGGGAAGGGCTCGATGAAAGTCATCAGTGAGTTGAAGAGCGGGTTTTCGTACTGCTCCTTGAATTTCTTCTGTTGCTGAACTTGCACCTGGACGGCTGCAGGACTCGCACCCGAGGCCTTGAGCCTCTCGATCGTTTGGGCGCCATATTTGTCCATGAAATCGGCGGGCAGGAAGTTGAAGTAGACAATCTCCCAAGTCACGACATAAAAAATGCACGAGATCAGGGTAATGGAGATCCCCACGGCAAAAGCTTTCGTGAAGGTGATCTGGCCGTTGCCGACGTTGTCGCGGTACGAGCGGATACCGAAGAATACCAGCAAAAACGAGAGCACGATGGCCGTGTAGCCGATGACCAAGCCCTTGGTAAAGCCTATCTTGTGCATGAACGGCAAAGTGGCCATCATCATCAGCGAGGAAATTGCGCCCGAAATCAGCCCGAAAGTCAGCACCGTCTTTTTCATCGATTTAAGTCTCCTTTTCCCTCAATTCCGTGAAACCTGGTTTAACGTGCCTGAAATTTAGCGGGGGCCGCCGGCGCTGCGGTCAGTCTTCCTTTGGTTCCCATAACTCAATGCGGTTGCCGTCTGGATCGGTGATCCAGGCGAACCGGCCGTAGTCGTAGTCTTCCCGGTGCGGGTCGATTTCGATTCCTGATTTCTTCAGGTCTTCGAGCAGCGCGTCGAGATTGTCGACGCAGTAGTTGACCATGAAGCTGGCTTTGCTCGCGCCGAAATACTTCGTCGTCTGTGGAAAGACGCACCACGCAGTCACGGCTTTGGGGCCGGGCTCGGTGCCGTCTGCCGCCTGCAGTTCGCGCCAGTGAAACGATGCTCCCTGGCCGTGCGGTTCGCGCTGGATGCCGAGATGCTTCTCATACCAGTCATAGAGCTGCGGCGGGTTCTCTGATTTGAAGAAAATTCCGCCAATGCCGGTTACGCGCTTCATAAGCCTCCTTCACCAGATCTCACGGGCCCGAAGTATAGCGGGGGACGTAAACGTTGTCGTCACCCTTTTGGGTGATTTTGCGTTCCAGGACGAAAAATCACCTTTTCGGGTGGGGCGGCACGCGTCACGGGATCAGCCGGGCGGTCTTGCCGATCTGCACCGCCTGGGTGCGCCGCTTGGCGCCGAGCTTATCAAACAGCCGGCTCGAATGGGTCTTCACGGTGTTTTCGCTGACGAATAGCCGGTCGGCGATCTCCCGATTGCTCAACCCGGTGGCTATGAGCCCGAGAATCTCCAGTTCGCGCGGGGTGATGCCGAGCTGGCTCACGCGCGTCTCGTCGGCGACGAACGGACCCATGGGCTGGACCGGGGCCTGCGCCGGGACTTCCTTGATGATCACTGCCGGCTTCTTTCTCGTGAGTGTCTGCCCGAGCCAGATGCCCAGTCCGGCAAACAGGGCGGCGACCAGGGTGCCGTAAATCTCCACAGAATGCTCGACGACCAGGAAGCGGTACTCCGTCAGCTTCAGGACGGCGATGAGCAGGCCGCCGGCCACGCCGTAGAGCAGGATGTCGCGCACCGCGCGGCGGCGCGAACTCGGGGCGGATTCCCTCGTCAAGGTCACGGGAGGCCATGATATCTAAAAACTGCAACCTTGGGGAGCACCCGCCTCCTATAACCGGGCACACGTAATGGATACCCTGCGACAGGACTTCTTCGATGCCACTGCCTCGCGGCAAGGATTCCGGTCGGATCACGGTCTACTCGGAAACTGACCCAGTCACTGGCCCATTCCGCCTTGACAATCTCCTGGATACTATTTCATTATGTGCCTATCCAATTACGGAGTCCCGTGGAGCGTCCGTTCGGGCCCCTCATTACCCACCCTGCACGCACCTCGCCGTTAGCCGATCAGGTGGCTCGTGCCGCTCCGCGCGAAAGGATTTCAGGAAATGAAACGCACGCTCAACACCCTTTCTCTCGCATTCGCGGCGGCTCTCTTCTTGTTCGCAGGGACTCTCTCCATGCGTCCGGCCGCCGTTCAACAACCCGCCGACCAGACCGATTCCAGTTCCTCCAAACAACCTGCCAAGCCACCCAAGCAAGCACAGCCCGCTGCTCCGGCTTCCCCGGTTCCCGCCGCCGCTGCGACAGGCACGCCTGAGGCAAAGCCTGCTTCCGCTGCCACCCCGGCGGCCAGTGCTCCAGCCGCAAGATCTTCAGTGGCTTCCCAGCCTGCCAAGGCGCAGCAAACTCCTCCTCCCAAGAGCAACAATATGGTCTGGGTGAACACCGATTCCGGCATCTATCACAAGCCGGGAAGCCGCTTTTACGGAAAGACCAAACAGGGCAAGTACATGACGGAAGCCGATGCCATCAAGGCTGGCTACCGCCCCGCCGCGAAGAATTAACTCTCGCTTTCAACGCTCCGGGTTTTGCAGGGGAAACTGCAGGGAAATACTCGATGAATGAATCGCGGAGGCCTGCCACACACGTTCCCGTTCTTTATCTGTCGCGCAGGATCACTTCGCCGCGCCCCACCATCTGCTCGTTCAGCCACAGCCGGTACTTGTAACTTCCCGCCTTCGTCCCCACCATCGGCGGGCCGCTCAACAGCCGCATCCCCATCGGCGCCTGAAAAATGTTCGATGAAAAGGGGCAGCGGTTGCTGTCAAACTCCACTCGCAAATTGCCCGCATCCGATATCCAGCTCACCTGGTCGCCGGGATCGAGCACCACCACCTGAGGAATCAAACCGACCAATACCGGGCGTTCCGCCATGCTTGCTCCTTCGCTCTCTTTCTCTTTCCCTGCGACGATAGCACATCCTTTCCCGTTGTTCCTATCTCCCCGGTTCCCCCTGCTGCACATCGCCTTGACCCGCCCCACACCACCCCGTAAACTTCTTATATAGAGCGTGGCGCTGAGCATCCGTCTACTCTTGCGCTCATGAATCTTTTTGGCGGGGTTTTCCCGCGCAGGAGCCGCTTGGATGGCCTCGGTCGCAAGATCTCTATCTGTACCCTTACCTAACGGTGCGCGCCTTCAGCTTCTTTCTTGTATTCCCTTTGCCATCATGCATCTCGCCGCGCTGGCCATTTTCTTTGTCCCTTTTCACTGGTATTACCTGCTCGCCTGCTTTGCGCTGTACGAAGTGCGCATGTTCTTCGTCACCGCCGGCTATCACCGCTATTTCTCTCATCGTTCTTTCAAGACCAGCCGCTGGTTCCAATTCCTGTTGGCCTTCATGGCCATGTCCTCTTCACAGAAAGGCGTCCTCTGGTGGGCGGCGCATCATCGCCACCATCACCGTTATTCCGACCAGGAACTCGACCTGCACTCTCCCACGCTCTTCGGCTTCTGGTGGTCCCATGTCGGCTGGATTCTTTCCGATAAGTACAATGGCACGCGCTTCGATTACATCGGCGATTTCGCCAAATTCCCGGAACTCCGCTGGCTCAACAAATACTATCTCGTGCCGCCCTTCCTTCTTGGCGCCGCCATTTGGCTCATCGGCGGATTCGGTTTCTTCGCCTGGGGTTTCTGCCTCAGCACCATGTTCCTGTGGCACGGCACCTTCACCATCAATTCGCTTTCGCACCTTCTCGGCAAGCGCCGCTTTCCCACCACCGATACCAGCAAAAACAATTGGATGCTCGCCCTGGTCACTCTCGGCGAAGGCTGGCACAACAACCATCACTACTACATGGCTTCGGCGCGCCAGGGTTTCTACTGGTGGGAAGTGGATATCACCTTCTACACTCTGAAAGTGCTTTCCTGGTTCCGCATCGTCCGCGAACTGCGCAAAGTCCCAGAGCACATCCTCGCCGAAGGCCTGGCCCTCGACGCTGCCGCTGCCTCCGCCTGATTCCTTCCGGGAACGCCAATCTCCCGATTGGCGACCTTCAAACCGCCATTCAGGAGAATGGCGCTCCCAGGTAAGTTCGCGAGAATGCCCGGTTGTCGGCTATTCTCCTGGCCGTCATACCGAGCGCAGAGAGGGATCTCTCTCCTCTTTCTCAGTTCTTTCTCGAACTACCGCTACCGCCCGTGCCCGCCAGGCTTGCCGGAGTTTTGGTGTTCCTTCGGCGCCGGTGGATGACTCGCCTTTGGCGGATTCGATGAGCCGGAAGGCTTATTATTCGATTTCGGTGTGTTGGAGGTTTTCGCGTTCGGCTTATTGCCGCTGGACGAGTTCGTCTTCGCGTTTGCCGCGTTGTTGTTCCGCGCGCTCGATGGACGGTCCGCCTGCGAGGCAGTGCTGTGCGCGTTTGCTGCGTTCATGGGGTGATTCGTGTTCGTACCCGCTGCGCGCGCTGCTACAACTCCCGGTCCATGAAACACGCCCGGCTTTGCCGTTGCCGCCACCGCAGGCTTGCCGTGATTTGCAGACGCCAGCATGCTCTTATCACTCCGTGCCGCCTGCTCGTGTTGTGTCTGCAGCGCCGTCGCGGGAGTATGCTTCTCCTGCTCTGCCGCGCGTTCTGCCGCTGTCGGCTGCGCGGTCACACCGCCGGTTCCGCCGTGGTAGCTCACGTTGTTCACGGTCGTGTTGTTGTTGATCACCGTCTTGTTGATGTACGTATTGTGGATCACCGTCGTATTTACGTTCGTCACCGCGGTGTTGTAGTGAAACGCTCCGCCGCGCCATTCGCCGCCGAAGAATCCAACACCGCCATACCCAAACCCATAGTTAATCCCGCCGTAGAACCCCACATGCGGGCCCCAGTAGCCGCCGTGCCAAAAGTACGCTCCGCCGCCCCAGCCCCAGTATCCCGGCGTCCATAGCAACCCCACCGAGGGTGCCATCACCCACGTCCCCGGCACCCAGTAGTAGCCGGCCGGGCCATACGCCCAATAGCCTGGCGTCCAGATGTAGCCTGCGCCAGGGCAGATCGGCTGCGCGTATACCGGCAAAGCCGGCGGCCCGATGTGTACGGATATGCCCACGGCGATTTGCGCGGGCGTAGTTGCAGGAATTGCGAGAATGGCCGAAGCTAGGAAGAACAGATAAAAATATTTCGCTGTGCGTAGCATGAGTTTCCCCTTGCACTCTCTCTCCGGGAGCGCTCTTTCTCAGTGGCCGCCGGGTTGTCTTGGATTCAGGGTAAATCGCCCTTCGAGCGGCTTGTGCCATTAAACTCAAGCCTGTGAAGAAAGTTGCACCCCCCATCCCCCTCGACTTGTGGGGTTTGCGCACGCCGCTGCAGGTGCCTTTTTACGTGCTTTTGTAGATGTGGGGCTTCAGCCCCGCTCTTGGGTGTTTCTTCCCCGCTTTTTCCGACGGAATCAGCGCGGCTCCGTCAACGGAACCCGCACCAGAATCGCGTCATCCACCCGCACAATCAATTCTGAAAACTTCGGCTTGCCCACATTCCGCATCGCCTGAAACCGCGGATTTAGCGCTTCGACGTTTACGTGAAGCGGCGTCTTGGGATCTTTGGGAACGTCAAAACTCACGCGAAGCTCCTGTTGACCATAGCCATCCGCAGCAACCGCACTATCCACATTCACAACATCGCAGACGTGTTCCGGCAGACCCGCCACCGGTTTCCAGTCCAATTGCACAAACGGTTTTTCCGTCTGCCAGAAGTGCGGATACACCGTTCTGTGAATTCCGATGGTGTAACCCTCCGCCTGGATTGTGCGCACTATCGGCCCGCCGCTGTACATCTCGTCCACATGCAATCCCAGCTTGGTGAACCCCTTCGCGAACATCCCCATCAGCAGGAACGGCGCCAGCGCTGCCGCCAGCACCGTCATTCCTGCAGCCGTATAGCCGAGTTTTGCCGTTGGCCATTTCATGACGCTCTCCTAAATCACGTAATGCAACAGCGTCTCCAGTCCTCCGGTGATGATGCTGCCGCCAAACATCGCCGCCATCGCCCAGGCCGCATACAGAAACATCAGCCGCGCCCGCTCCGGCTTCACCGACACTTCCGTCCCCTTGATGTGCCACACCGCCGCGCCTTTCGGGCACGCATCCACGCACGCTCCGCACTTCATGCACGACAGTAGCGTCTCGCCCTTCTTGATCGATTCATCGGTTAGCGACATCGTCGGGCAGCTTTTCTGGCACAACACGCAGGGCGAGCAAACCGTGCGGTCGATCTTGATGTCGAACACGCTGGTCTTGTTGAAGATGGATTGGAACGCCCCAAACGGGCAGAGAAATGTGCATTGCGTGCGCTTTTTAGTCAGCACAGGCAACACAATCACCAGCGCGCCAAACAGCACCACGAATATTCCGTTTTGCACCAACCCCACCGTATTGCGCGCGGCCACGTACTCCGATACCGCTTTGAACGGGCACAGCCACATGCAATACGCCGGCTCAAACAGCGCCAGCGAGAGCAGCACCATCGCCAGCAGCACCGCCCAAGGCACCAGCCGGTACCGCGGATCCAGCTTCTTCCATTGCGCCTTCTTGGGCAGTGCCGCCATCCCTTCTTCGATTCCCCCGAAGAAGCAGGCGTAGCTGCACCACCCTTTTCCAACCACCAGTGTAATCGCCAGCCACAAGGCCACCATCATGGCCATCCCTCCCCCGGCCATGCCTCCCCCGGGCAGGATGGACCCGGGAAACACCAGCGTTTTGGTCAGCGCCGCCGGCAGGATCAACAGCGGAATCGGCAGGAAGCAGAACGGCGTGCGCCCCGCGATCATCTCCTCGATGGGAATGCCCATGCTTCCCCGCAAAACCATGACGTTGTGGATGAACCCAATTGGGAAGAGCACTCCCAGCGCCACAAAAAACCATCTCCGCCAGCGATACGTACTCGCAGTCTTCATCATCAGGTAGAACAGCACGATCATGAACGCCGCCGTCACCCCGCTGGCAATCTGCATTGCTCGCTGCGGTTGCATCAGCCCGCGCATGGCCATGAACAGCGACCACAACGCAATCGGCAGCGTCAGCAGCAACGCTTTTCCCCAGCTCCGCGGCTGCATCTTTCCCGGATACACCGTACACCCCGCGTTACCCATGAATCTTCCTTCCCGCGAGCATGGCAATCCCCGCCAGCAGGTAATACACCGCCACAATGCTCATCGCCGCTCGCGCCACGAATATCACGGACTCGTTTCGC
>Ga0209039_10001539_pt1 | contig 21233 bp, 15 predicted proteins | sample BogFormECP12_OM1_FD_188238 | JGI IMG/M metagenome (GOLD analysis project Ga0209039, IMG submission 188238) | Bog forest soil microbial communities from Calvert Island, British Columbia, Canada - ECP12_OM1 (SPAdes) (version 2) | ecosystem: Environmental > Aquatic > Freshwater > Wetlands > Bog ...
CACTTTTCCATGCACTCGCCGCAGCCGGTGCACTTTGCCCAGTCGACGTAGGGTGTCTTTTTGCGTACCTTCACCTGGTAGTTGCCTACGTAGCCTTTGATCTCCTCGATCTCCGAATACGCGTGCAAGCTGATTTTTTCGTGCTGAGCCACATCGACCATCTTCGGCCCGAGGATGCAGATGGAGCAATCGATAGTGGGAAACGTCTTGTCGAGGCGGGCCATCATGCCGCCTATAGCCGGGCTCTTCTCGACGAGGACCACATCGAGCCCGCCTTCCGCGCAGTCGAGAGCTGACTGCATGCCGGCAACACCTGCGCCGATCACGAGAACCCGCTTGTTGACCTTGAAAGATGACGAGTAGAGTGGTTTGTCCCGGACAACTTTTTCAACGGCCATGCGCACCGCTTCAATGGCCTTGTTCGTGTTGAGATCTTTGTCCTCGCCGATCCAAGAGACATGTTCCCTGATGTTGGCCATTTCGAAAAAGTACCGGTTGAGGCCTGCCTTTTCAACCGTGCGTCTGAAGGTAAGCTCGTGCATGCGGGGAGAGCAGGCAGCGACTACAACGCGGTCCAGGTTCTCCCGTTTGATTGCCTGTTTGATCTCGTCCTGGCCGGGCTCCGAACAGGTGTACATGTAATGGGTGGAATAAACAACATGGGGAAGTTTGGCTGTCTCTTCAGCGGCCCTGGCCACGTCCACGGTGCCCGCGATATTGTTGCCGCAGTGGCAGATAAATACTCCGACTCTCATATTGGATCAGGCCTCCTTCGTTGCCGAGGCGGTATCTTCCGGTCCGGGTGCATTCCCCGATTTGCCCGCCGTTCCCTGTGCTGCGCTCTTTTTGACCTTCTCCTTTACAGTCGAGACTGTCTCCTCCGCTTCCTTCGATCTCCTCGATCGGATGAGCGCATCAGTGCTCACTATGTGCTTGTCTAGCCCCAGTTCTTCGGGCGTATATCCGAAGGCAAGCCCGAGCACTTCTGAGAAATAGAGGATAGGGATGGAGAAGGATGAGCCCATGGCGCGGTTTACCTGTGCCTGTCGAAGGTCTAAGTTCTGCTGGCAGAGCGGACACGCGACTACGACGCAGTTTGCTCCGCAATCCTCTACCATGGTGAGAACCTTGTGGGTAAGCCGGAGCACCATCTCCTTCTTCGGGACACCGAACGCGGCGCCGCAACACTCTGTCTTGAAGGCAAAATCGCATACCTCCACGCCGCAGGCAGCCAGCAACCGGTCCATGGAGATCGGGTTCTCGGGATCATCGAAGGCGGCGAGGCGCGGCGGACGGCTCAAGATACAACCGTAGTAGCAGGCTGCCTTGAGATCAGGAAGCACGGTGGTCACCTTTGAGGCGACAGCCTCGAGTCCCACGTCCTCATAAATCACCTGGAGTGTGGACTTTGCCTTTACCCCTCCCTCGTAAGGGATGTCGAGGAGCTGGTTCACCTCGTCCTTGAAGGCCCTGTCCTCGGTAGCCCTCGCGTGCGCCTTTTTGAACGCTGACAGGCAGGCAGGGCAGGGGGTGGTAAGCGTGGCCGTCTCCATGCGCTCAACGATAGCAAGATTGCGCGCAGCGAGCGCGCCCGCCAGCAGGTGATCCATCGCGTGGGCGGGTGTAGACCCGCAGCAGCTCCAATCGTCAGGTTCTCTGAGCGTCACACCGAGGGCTTTGAGGATCAGGCGTATTGACCGGTCGTAGGACGACGCGGTCCCCTCCAGCGAGCAGCCGCTGTAATAGGCATACTCTTGTTCAATCATTGCTCTATCTTTTCTCCATGAATCGTTTAACGATGCGGGCGACGTTCTCTCTACCCTTGATCCTCTTGGGCAGGAAGTGCAGCTGTTTCATCACCTTGGGGCCCAGGTCCGCGTCGGTGAGGAGGTGCCCCGACTTGAGGTTATAACGGGCGATGATCTCCAGCTCGAATATCCTTCCGTGATTCCTGAGCGATGTGAGAAAGGCTTCGTAAAAGGTGCGTATATCCTTCTCGGTGAACCGTTTTTCTCTGTAGGCAATGTTGCGCAACCCATCCATCACGTCAGCGACGTCAATCTCGCAAGGACAGCGCGTACTGCAGGTCTCGCAGGTGGCACAGAGCCATATCGCCTTAGAGCTTAAGGCTTTCTCCCTCTGTCCTGTCTGGATCATCCGCATGATCTGACTTACGGGGTAATCGAAGAACTCGGTGTAAGGGCAACCCGCCGTGCAATTGCCGCACTGGTAGCAGCGGACCATGTCCTGTCCGGTCGCCTCGGAAACCTCAGATGCAAAATTATTAAGCGTGTCGCTGGTGAGATGTATCGTTTCCATACGCCCCTTTTGGCATTATTTTAACATAGAGGGCGATGGGTTGTCTAGACCCGCTACATCAGTAAACAGTGGGCAGTAATCAGTAACCGGTGAGTACTGGGCAGAACTACATCTGCGTACCGCGAGGAGTGATCGGAAAGCAGTGAACAGCGAACAGCAAACGGTGACTATCCGCCCTCCGCCTACGCCAGTTGAAGTAGTTGCGTCTTTCACTGGCAACTGATCACTGATCACGGATCACTGACTTACCAAGGTCTTGCATGATTTTCTGGGCAACCGGCAGAACGGTCACCTCTATCTCGGGGCTCAATCCTTCACGAAAGACCGTGTTCTCCTTTATCTCCACTGCGTAGATGCGGATCATCTGAGGCATGTCATAGCCGAGCTTTCTTCCCAGTTCTACGGTGGTCCTCAGATCAAGCGCGTGGGAAGCGTAAGGATTGACGACAGCTCCGAGATCATCAACCGAGAGCTCATAGACTGTGCCGGCCTCTGCCTTTTCGTCCGTCATGATGGCATCAGCCACGATAACGGTCTGGTAGCCGGTAATTAAGTCAAGCAGAAACCTTCCCGCAAGGCTTGCTTCTATAACATCCGTAGCCGGGTCGGCTGGCCGGCGTTTTTTTATTTCCCGGGCGATGGCGATGCCGACACCGTCATCACCCAAAATAGGATTCCCGAGTCCCAGGATAAGGGTCCTGTGTTGCTGGGCCACTTAAGCGTCTCTGGTCAGCGTTTCCAACACCCTGCCCTGATGATTCCGGATATTTACCACGAGGGGCATTGTCCCAGGGAGATTGTGGGTAGCGCAGCCAAGGCACGGGTCGTAGGCTCTGAAGGCCATCTCTGCCATATTGAGCATGCCCTCCTTTACCTCGCCTCCCTTTATGAAGGCTTGCGCTGCCTTTTTGACCGAGAGACTGATCGGCGCAGCATTGTGCTGCGTGGCTACGATCAGGTTGACTTTTGTTATCATTCCTTTGTCATCTGTCTCGTAATGGTGGATCAGCGTCCCTCTGCATGCCTCAACGCATCCGATGCCCTTGCCGGTAAACTGAAAGTTCATGTTTCGTATATCCTTGCTGGTCAACAAGGGGTCATTCGCAATCTTTTGCATATCTTCGGCAGCCTGCAAAGCCTCTATGAGCCGGGCCCAGTGGTAGGCAAGCGTATGGTGTGCCGGTTTACCGAGAACAGAGACCATGTATTCGTACTCTTTCTGGGCCAGAGGGGTTGCCATGCCATCGGCCACATTGTAACGTGCAAGAGGACCGACGCGGTACAGGGATGTATCATTGCCTTCGATCAACCCTTTCCATCCGAGTTTCCGCAAGTGAGTCAACCGGATATAGGTCCATGGTTCTACCCACTCACCGATATATTCCGTATAGTCACGGGGATGGAAGAACGCGACCTCTTTTCCATTGGGGTCTACAACCCGCAGCATGCCTTCGTAATAATTCTGTTTGTTATAATCATCCACGAGGCCCATGTAATAGGTCTTGAGGTTGTAAGGCTCACTAAGGATTAAATCAAGGTATGTCTTATTTCCGAGTACCGCATCCTTGAACAGTTTGAGTGCAAACTGGGCAAACTCCACGCTGAAATCTGCTGTCTCTATGATGGTCTTCCGCTCCTCTTCCTTGATACCCCGGGGAACACCGCCTGGTAATCCCCCCTCCGGGTGGGGCGGCTTGCTGGCAATCAGTCTTATAATATCCCTTGTTCTGGCCCTCACATCGATGACTTTTTTTGCAATGTCAAGGCCGACCTTGTCGATCACGCCAAGGATATTCCTTGTTGCCGGACTCGCATTAGGCCCGACAACAAAATCTGGACCACCGAGAAAAAAGAAATGGATGTAATGGTCCTCGATGAAGTTTGCGGCATACTGGAGCCTCCTCACCAGTTTGGCTGTGGGCGTGGGCGCCACACCGTAGATAAGATCGAGTGCCTTTGTGGATGCCATATTGTGAGGAGTAGGGCAGACGCCGCAGATGTTCGGTACTATTCTCGGCATCTCCTCTGCCGGCCTTCCGATACAGAATCTCTCGAAGCCTCTCAATTCTGTCACCTGAAAGTACGCATCTTCCACGTCACCTTTATCATTGAGAAAGACTTCTATCTTCCCGTGTCCTTCGAGTCTCGTTACTGGATTGATCGTTATCTTGTTACCCATTTTTGCACCTCACGCTTTCTTTAACGGTTCTCTTCTCTTCTGCAAGAGAGAGGCTGCGGTGGTAAAACGGTAGAAGTAACCTGCGGGGTCATCGAGTTCCCCGGCAATCTTCTTTCTTCCCTCTTCGGTCTCTGCCGATATCAGCGAGGCAATGGCCGACAGGTATTTTGAGCCGCCCATGCCGGCGACGCCCTCTACCGGTCCGAAGCAGCCCCTGCAGGGGATATTGATCTTGATGCATGACTCGCCGCACCCTCTGCGCGTGGCTGGTCCGGCACAGAGGATTCCTTGGGCAAGAAAACACTTCTCGGGATCGGCCTCTACCTCATGTATCCTCTTGAATTCCTTGATTTCCATTCTCTCCGGTTTTGTTTTATTCCTTTCGCAGACATCGCAGAGTGCAGTACTGGGAGCCAATGTAGATCCCTTGGGGGGCATGTCCCCGCTTATCAGCTTCCTGCCCATTGAACGGATGCGATCAGGCGGAGGCGGACAGCCCGGCAGGTAGTAATCAACATCGATCACGTGGTTCAGCGGGTGGACCTGCGTGTAGAATTCCGGCAGGGTCAGGTCGTTGCCATTCTTTTTTGTGACTGGCTGAGGGACGTTACCATTCGGGTTGACAACCGTCGGAGAGTCCCTGTAGACCCACTGGAAGATATCCTCCTTGCTTCTCAGGTTGGCCAATCCGGGAGTTCCCCCGAAACAGGCGCACGCTCCGAAGGCGAGTATCATCTGCGATTTCCTGCGGAGTAGATGGGCAATCTCCTCATGCTCAGAATTTCTAACAGAACCGTTTATGATGCTCACCAAGATCTCGTTGTCCTTCATAGCCTCGATGTGGTGGTACTTAAAATCGAGGGCTACCGGCCACAAGACCAGATCGAAAGCGGCCGTGACCTTGAGGATGTCCTCATTGATATCAACGATCGCCTCATCACACCCTCCGCAACCGCCGAACCAGCATATCGCCAATTTAGGTTTATCTGCCATGTCGAGCCTCCTACTTCTTTATTGGTCCGAGACCTTTCAGTCTGTCCGTGAAGCCGTTTATGAGCCCTTGAATTCTCTCTCCACTAGGGTCTATTCCCGTGACCATTTCCAGTCTCTCTTTTTCAATCCCGAAGGCTTCCAGTACCTTGTGAAGGAGATAGATTCTTTTCTTTGCCTCCTGGTTTCCATCCTGAAAGTGACAGTCACCTTCGGCACAGCCGAGGAGCAGAACCCCATCGCTCCCTTTGCGGAACGCCTCGACTATGTTGGTAGCGTCTACTTTGCCGGTGCACACCACGGGAATCATGTTTTTTACGTTTTTGAAATGGCCGTTGTTCGATGTGTAGCCCCAGCCGAATTTACAGGCGAAGCAGACGATACCCGGTCCTTCGGCAATATCGTGTTTTTCGGCCGCAGAGATATCGGGTATCAGCTCTCGTGCTCCTGATGGGCATGCGGAGACGCAGTGACCGCAGGCCTTACACAAGAGCGGATCCGTATAAGAAATCCGTTCCACTCCTACTTCCCTGCCCTCAAACAGAATGGGCTGCTCCCTCAGGTGGGCTGTGCGGTAGTTGCATGCTGCCACACAGATCCCGCAGCCGCTGCAGAGGGCCTCGTCGACCTTCACGGTGGGGAGTTCGGGCTGGATGTCCGTAGCCACGCAGGCCTTGCATGATATACATGGTCCGCATTCCAGGCATCGTCTTGCTTCCTTGGTCGCCTCTTCAAGGGTGAAACCTATCTCGAAGGGGTCAAAATTCATCCTCTTGTCAGGAGGTGTCCATTTGGGAGCAGGCTCAGGCTTAAACATGTCCCTCAACGGCGCTTCACTCCCCTGATATTGTACCAGCCACCGCCCGAGGCTTACTCCCCTCAAATACCTGTCGATGGAATCAGCCGCCTGGCGGCCTTCGGCCATAGCGTCCACCATGAAGCCTATTCTCCTCACGTCCCCGCCGATGAAGACATCTTTGTTTTTCAAGCTCTGGAGGGTGAGCGCGTTTACGGCGAGCCTTCCTTTCTCATCGAAAAGACCCGCATTCTGTAAGACTGACCTATCCCATGTCTGCCCGATGGTGACGAGAAGGACATCGCCCTCTATCTGTATGCAGTCGGAAACGTCAAATTTGGGATTGAATCCCTTCTCATCGAAAACGCTTGTACACTTGGGGCAATCAATCTTCGTGAATTTTCCGCCTTCGCCGATGACGCTTCTTGTGCCCCTGGAGTAAACGATCCTGATCCCCTCCTGGTGCGCACCCTCAATTTCTTCAGGATCCGCTGGGATCCCGTCTTTTGAGGACTTGTCCCAAGTCTCCAGACAGACAAGCGTGACCTGTCCGCCCAAACGCACCGCGGTTCTCGCTGCATCGAAGGCTACGTTTCCGCCGCCAATAACGATGACACGTTTGCCTTTGAAATAGTCAGAAGGGATGTTTCCCTTGCCGATTTCATCCAGAAGAGTGAGGCCGTACATCACATTTTCAAGGCCCTGCCAGTCCACCGCCTTTATGCCTAACGTAAGGGCACGAGGGTAAGGTGTGCCGGTAGCAATGAAGAAGGCCTTAAAACCTTTTTCCTTTAACTTCGCGATAGGATCACCGCCGTTTACCTTTAACTCCTTTTCAACTTTGATACCCCCGAGGCGGACAATATTATCAACGGCGGTATCGAGCACATCCTCCGGCAGGCGGTACTTGGGTATGTACCTCACGGCCCCGCCCAGTTTGGGGTTGCTGTCAAAGATCGTCACATCGTAGCCCTTCTTGGAGAGCTCCCAGGCACAGAGCAGGCCTGCGGGTCCACCACCGAGGATGGCCACGGGTCCCTTATCCTTTGGCACATCGAGTGGTTTTTTCTCTTTCAAATAGGGTGTGTAGTTATCGGAAAGGAATTGCTTCAGGAGCCTCCTCTTGATGGACCCTCCCTTTGTTTTGTAATTGCAGTCCCGCTCACAAATGCCGCAAATATAGCCGCACACAGTGAAGAGCGGGTTCCTGTCGTACAGAAAGTCTCCGATCTGAATCACTCCCTCACGGGCCTTCTCCGGTTCGTTCGGAAGGAGCGAGATCATCACATTTGATCTCTGAATGGATTCTTTAATCGGACACCGCACCTGGCAGGGGGGCAGAGTCTGCTCGACTGCCGCCTCTGCGCTAGCCTGTTCATCCGTCCTCAGTTGCCACATAGCCTAACCTCCTTAATAATTTGGAAGCTTGTTGGGTACAGATCGAGAAAATCTGCGTTCAGAAGGGCCGTTTGTAACCGCAATGTGTCTCGCAAAATCCTTTACATGATGATCTGAACAGGGTTGAGTGAGATTGTCTCTGACTAACATACTCGTGAATTAATGTACTAAAGACGGTATCACCTTTTGTATACAGATGTCAATGCAAATTATGGTCAAAAAAAGCGGCCCGTTCCAGGTTACAGGTTGCAGGTTCCGGGGCAAGAAGGCTACAGCTTTCAGAAAGCTCATTGGTGTAGATTGCAAGTGCTGAGTTTCCCCATTACGCTTCCTACTCTTATAGCAGTGGGGTGTGGATCGCTCATCCGTCTCCCCGGTCGATTATTAAACCTTCTCTATTTTTACTGCGCACACCTTGTAGCCGGGGATCTTGGCCACGGGATCCAGTGCATCAATGGTCAAGAGGTTGGCGGCCGCCTCCTTGAAGTGGAACGTCATGAAGACGATGCCAGGCGGAAGATGATCGGTCGGCTTTGCTTTGACCGTGACCTTGCCTCTGCGGGAGCTCACCTCTACAAGGCCGTCACCTTCCTGCACGCCAAGCCGGTTCGCATCCTCCGGATTCATCTCAAGCAAACCTTCAGGGTAGATTTCCATGAGGCCCTTTGATTTTCGGCTGAGCATTGCGTGGTAGTGGTAGAGCACACGCCCTGTCGTCAGGACGAACGGATAGTCCTCATCCGGGAGTTCGGGTGATGGCACATAGGGCGTTACATGGAATTTGCCCCTGCCACGGGTAAACCTGTCCTTGTGGAGATATCCGGTGCCCGGATGATCACCGTTCGGGCACGGCCACTGCAGACCCAGATGATCTATGCGATCGTAAGTGATGCCACCGTACGACGGCGTCACCATCGCGATCTCTGCCATGATATCGGCGCACGTCGCATACTTCATGGGATAGCCCAGTCGCCTAGAAAGATCACAGATGATCTGCCAGTCTGGCCGGGCGTTACCGACTGGGTCGATTGCTCTGCGTACGCGCTGCACGCGCCGTTCCGTGTTGGTAAAGGTACCATCTTTCTCTGCGAAGCTCACCCCGGGCAGCACGACCTCGGCGAGTTCAGCTGTCTCGGTCATGAATATGTCCTGCACCGCGAGGAATTCGAGGTGGTCCAGTTCCTCCTTGATCTTGTTTCCGTTCGGGTCGGTAAGTAATGGGTTCTCACCCAGGATGAAAAGGGCTTTTATCTTCCCTTCTCCTATAGCCTTCATCATCTCCGTAAGGGTTAATCCAGGTTTTGTTGAAAGTGGCACGCGCCAGGCCTTCTCAAATTTTTCCTGAACTGACGGGTCGTCCACCCGCTGATAACCGGTATACACGTTGGGCAGGCCGCCCATATCGCACGCGCCCTGCACATTATTCTGCCCCCTCAAGGGGTTGACACCTGATGAGGGCTTTCCGATCTGGCCTGCCACCATGGCCAGGTTCGCGAGGGCCAGCACATTATTTGTTCCTGTTGTGTGCTGTGTGATGCCCATCGCGTAGAGGATTGTCCCGCCCTTGGCCTGCGCATATAGTTTCGCAGCCTCAACAACATCTTGCGCAGGGACACCCGTTATTGTTTCAACCGCCTCCGGCGTGTACTCCTTGACGGACTCGGCCAGCGCTTCGAAACCTTCCGTGCGCTCATCGATGAAGGCTTTGTTGAGCCAACCGTGGGAGATGATCGCGTGGATCATGCCGTTGATAAGGGCTACGTCTGTTCCCGGTTTCTGCTGCAAATGAAGCTCCGCGTAATCAACGAGATCGATCCTGCGGGGATCCGCTACGATCACTTTGGCGCCTTTCTGACGAGCCGCCTTTTTCACCTCGAGTGCGATCACCGGATGATTCTCCGTTGTATTTGAGCCGATAACGAAGATACAGTCAGCATCTTCTATCTCGGCGATAGAGTTGGTCATCGCGCCGCTTCCGAATGCCATCGCCAGACCGGCGACAGTCGATGAGTGTCAGAGACGCGCGCAGTGGTCGACATTATTCGTGCCGAGGGCGGCACGAGTCAGTTTCTGAAGGAGGTAGTTTTCTTCGTTGGTGCATTTGGCTGAGACGAGCACGCCGATTGCGTCAGGGCCATGCTTCTCTTTAACCTTCTTAAGCCCTTCCGCGACTTTGTGCAGCGCGTCATCCCATGAGGCCTCGTGAAAGGCGCCGTTCTTCTTAATGAGCGGTTGCGTGAGCCGGTCTGGGCTGTGGACATAATCAAAGCCAAACCTCCCCTTAACGCAGGTCCATCCCTTATTCGCACCGAGCTCTCTGTCGGAGGAAACCTTTACCACTTTGTTATCTTTTGTGTTGAGCACCAGCGTACAGCCAACGCCGCAGTACGAGCAAGTGGTCGCGGTCTTCTCTAACTCCCATGCCCGTCCCTCGAATCGTCCTGCCTTCTCGCTCAACGCCCCTACAGGACAGACACTGACACAGTTCCCGCAAAAGACGCAGGGAGTCTCCTGCATGTTGGCATCATAGAAGGCTGCAAGCTTCGTGTCGAAACCGCGCTGCGTCTGATCGACAGCTTCGCAATACTGGACCTCGTGCATCACGGTAACGCACCGGGCGCACAGGATGCACTTGTTGTAGTCCCTTTCAAAGAAAGGATTAAGCGCTCGAATCGGGTAGTTGTGCTGTGCCCCTTCGAAGCGCGGCTTGCGTATGCCGAACTGGTACGCATATTTCTCGAGCTTGCAGGAACCGCTGTCTTCGCAGGTCATGCAGTCATAAGGGTGGTCTGACAGGAGAAACTCGAGAATGATTTTTCTGGCATGGAGGACTCTCGGGGTATCGGTCTTAACGACTATATTGTTCGCGACGGGATAAGCGCACGAAGCCACCAGATTCCTTGCGCCCTCCAGTTCAACAACACAGAGCCGGCAGGCAGCTGTGGCTTTCAGGTCCTCCCGGTAACAGAGGTGCGGGATGTGGACACCCACGATCTTCGCTGCCTCAATGATCGTGGTTCCCGGCTTGACCGTAACAGTGTGGCCATCTATCGTTAGAGTAATGTCAGCCATGACGCCTATTCCCCCTTCCTTTCCAGATCACAGCGCAGGCAGCGCCTTGCTTCGCGCATTGCCTCCTTCTCAGTGAAACCTTTGTTCACTTCACCAAAGTCCCGGACGCGCCGCTTTTTGCCGAGCTGAGGCATCCTGGCCCTGAGGGCAGCCGCCGCTGTCAATTCGCCTTCCATCTCTATTTTCGGTATGTCAATTCTCAGGACGGGTTGGTAGGCCCTGTCTTTGTAAAGGTCTTTTCCTTTAAGGTATCGGTCGATGGAGACCGCGCCTCTGTACCCTTGCGCCATTGCTTCCACGACCATGGACGGACCGGTGACCAGGTCTCCACCCGCGAATACGCCCGGAACCCGGGTAGCCAGCGTGACACGATCGGCCTGCAGCGTATTGCCACTTCCCGCGGCGAAGCCGTCATTCGAGGGAAGGGAGCTAAGATCCGGCATATAACCGATAGCAGGAATAAGCGTGTCCACGTCGACCACGAATTCCGAACCTTTGATCGGCACGGGGCGGCGCCTACCGCTCTCATCGTAATCGCCCAGTTCCATCCTCATGCATTCCAATCTCTTGACGTGCCCGTCCTGTGTGACGATGCGCGTCGGAGCCACGAGGTAGTCTATGTGGATACCCTCATCTTCAGCCTCTTCGATCTCCTCGGGCAGCGCAGGCATCTCGTCTTTCGTCCGCCTGTAAAGGATGGTGACCTTCTTGGCACCGAGCCGCAAAGCTGTGCGGGCTGCATCTATGGCAACATTCCCACCGCCCAGGACTGCTACCTTCTGCCCCCTCCCCACCTGCTCGCCGAGATTAACTTTGCGCAGGTACACGATGCCCGGGATGACCCCTTCGGCATCCTCTCCGGGGATGTTCAGCTTCTGGTTTGCGTGAGCGCCGAGCGCGAGGAATACCGCTTTGCATCCTTGTTTGAGGAGACCTTCCACCGTGAAGTCTTTGCCCAGGGTCTTGTTGAGCTGAATCTCAACATTGTGTTGCTTCACGAAGCCGACGTCGTATTCAACGACCGCCGCCGGCAAGCGGAAATCGGGAATGCCCACCCTGAGCATACCGCCGGCAACAGGCAGAGACTCGTATATCGTGACCTGGTAGCCCCGCCTTCCGAGATGGTAGGCAGCGCTGAGGCCCGCGGGTCCGGCTCCTACAACAGCCACGCGCTCTTGTTTTATTTTCTCGAGGAATACGGGTGGGGGCATCTTATTCCGCTTCATCTCCCGGTCGGATATGAATCTCTTCAGGGAGCAGATAGCGATGGGCTCATCCACATCACCGCGCTTGCACATGCTCTCGCATGGATGGTTGCAGACCCGTCCGAGCACGCCCGCGAGGGGCATATTGAGCCGTGTAAGCGCCAGGGCTTCTTCATACCTTCCGGCTGCTATGGCGGAAACGTACCCGACCGCATCAACCCGGCATGGGCAGGTGTTTTCGCAAGGCGCATAGGTAAGCGCCTCGCAGACCCCTGCTGGGCAGTGCTTGTCGAGAATGTGGGCGTCATATTCGTTGCGGAAGTGGCGGATCGTTGAGAGCACCGGGTTCGGTGACGTTTGTCCCAATCCGCACAGGCTTGCATCTTTGATCATCTGCCCCATTTCCTGGAGCAGTTCGATGTCGTCTTCTCTCCCTTCGCCTTTTGTGATGCGGGTCAGGATCTCCCACATGCGCTTGGTCCCGATGCGGCACGGCACGCATTTACCGCAGGATTCGTCCTGAGTGAAGCTCAGAAAAAACCGGGCAATGTCCACCATGCAGGTCTTGGTATCCATGACCACCATACCGCCGGAACCCATGATAGCCCCGACCGACTCCAAAGACCCATAGTCGATGGGCAGCTCCAGATGCTTCGCCGGCACACACCCGCCTGACGGCCCTCCCATCTGGACGGCCTTGAAAGGTCTGTTGTTAGGAATGCCGCCGCCCACCTTGTAGATGACCTCACGTACGGTCGTACCCATGGGTACTTCGACCAGACCCGTATTATTGATCTTGCCGGCGAGCGAAAAAATCTTTGTCCCTTTGCTCGATTCCGTACCCATGCTCGCGTACCATGGTGCGCCCTTCAGGATGATGGAAGGCACGTTGGCATAGGTCTCCACGTTGTTAATGTTGGTGGGCTTGCCCCAGAGGCCTGCCTGGGCAGGAAAGGGCGGGCGCGGGCGGGGTGTCCCCCGGCGCCCTTCGATAGATGCCATCAGGGCTGTTTCTTCGCCGCACACAAATGCCCCTGCTCCCTCTTTGATCTTCAGGTCGAATGAAAAGTCAGAACCCAGAATGTTGGGCCCCAGAAGTCCCAGATTTGTTGCCTGTTCGACCGCAATCAAGAGATGCTCGACCGCGATGGGATATTCGGCCCGAACATAGACATAGCCGGCAGAAGCGCCGATGGCGTAGGCCGCGATGAGCATCCCCTCCATGACACTGTGAGGATCGCCTTCCAGGACGGCGCGGTCCATGAAGGCTCCGGGGTCTCCCTCGTCGGCGTTGCAGATTATGTATTTGGTGTCACCGAGGGCCGATCTTGCGAAGCTCCATTTCATCCCGGTCGAAAATCCGGCGCCTCCTCTCCCGCGGAGTCCCGATTTCTTCACTTCCTCGACCACCTCGTCAGGGTTCATGGAGTGAAGCGCCTTTGCGAGGGCGGCATAGCCTCCATTGGCGATATACTGGTCGATACTTCTCGGATCGATGGTGCCACAATTTTTGAGTACGTTCTGAATCTGCCCTTCGTAAAACGGTATCTTCTTCGTCTGTGCAATTCTCTTGTCTGTCAGAGGGTCAGGGTAGGTCAGCCGCTCTATTATTTTTTGCCGTTCGATGGTCTCCGAGACTATTTCCGGGACGTCGGCCGGTGTCAGCTGCTGATAAAAGATGCCGCTCGGATCGATGGCGATCACAGGAGCCCGGGCGCAGAACCCATGGCAGCCTGTTTCGCGGATTTCAACCTTACTTTCAAGGCCGCGCCTGGCCACCTCGCTACTAAACGCATCGCGTATCTCTTCCGCGCCGTATGCGCGGCAGCCGGTCATGCAAATCCTTACGCGCGTCCTGTCAGGGTCTATCGCGCGCAGCAATGAGTCGCGGCACTGTTCCAGATCTGCCGGGGAGGACAATTTACCCACGGGAACCTCCTTGACCGAACTTCTCGAGGATGGACGGGACCCGTTCCGGAATCAACTTACCATAATAGCTCCTGTCAACCATCATGACAGGGGCCAGAAAGCAGGTACCCAGGCAGGCCACTGTCTCAAGAGAGAACTGCAGATCTTTGGTCGTCTCTCCGTCCTCAATGTCTAGGGAGTCCTTGACTACGTTCAATACCGACCTGCCTCCGCGCACGTGGCAGGCAGTGCCTCTGCAAACCCTGACGGTGTGCCTGCCCCGGGGGGTCAGATAGAACTGCGCATAGAAGGTCACGACGCCATAAATGCGGCTCAGAGGGGTCTTCATCGCTTCGCTGACGCGCACGAGGGCTTCCTTGGGGAGATAGCCATATATCCCCTGTACCTCCTGAAGGACCGGTATCAGCGCCCCTCTTTCCTTCCCAAAGCGTTGGAGGATTGGCTCAATCCTGGCCAGGTCTATTGTCTCGGGCATGCGTTCCTCTCCTTTGCGATTCATCCTCTCTCCGTGGAGTAGACTTACGTTGTTGTAATGTAGAGGGTTGTGTCAGACAATCTTTCATTCACGAGCTGCACAAGCTAGGATAAATATAACGGAACTGGTAGAATTTTACAACAACCCCAGCCCCACGGCAATTGGGCCGACCGCTGACGCGACCCGCAGCCATGCCGTGCCGCCGCCCTGCCCCTGAAGCCAGGATAAGCCCCACAGTTATTTGCCCGATGATTATATTATTACCGAGGTGGCCGAGGAATCTGGCGTAAGGGGAACAGCGTGATCGAAAAAGTGATCATCATGGGGGCAGCAGGCCGCGATTTTCACAACTTCAATGTCTACTTCAGGGACAACCGTCGTTACAACGTTATTGCTTTCACGGCAGCGCAGATTCCCGGCATAGAGGGGCGCCTCTACCCGCCGGAGCTATCGGGACCTTTGTATCCACAGGGCGTTCCCATCTATCCGGAAGCGGCTCTCGCTCAATTAATCAGGCAGCACGGCATCGATCTCGTTTCCTTCTGTTACAGCGACGTTCCTCACCTTGAGGTGATGCACAGGGCATCGCTCGTTACGGCTGAGGGTGCGGATTTCATACTGCTGGGAGCGACGTATACGATGCTCCGGTCGAAGAAGCCCGTCGTGGCAGTCTGCGCCGTGAGGACCGGGGCGGGAAAGTCGCAGACAACCAGGAAGGTGTGCGATGTTATCAAGGAACTCAGGAAGCGGGTTGTCGTGGTCCGCCACCCTATGCCCTATGGTGATTTGAGAACACAAATAGTGCAACGTTTCGCATCGTTCGAAGATTTTGAAAAACATCACTGCACCATTGAGGAGCGGGAGGAATACGAACCCCTGGTGGATAAAGGAATCGTGGTCTATGCCGGTGTTGATTATGACCTGATCCTGAAAGAGGCTGAAAAAGAAGCTGACGTAATCGTATGGGACGGCGGAAATAACGATACCCCTTTTTATCATCCCGATGTCCACATCGTGCTTTTCGACCCGCACCGTCCCGGTCACGAACTCTCCTATTACCCGGGTGAGAGCAACATGCTCATGGCCGACATTGCTGTCATCAACAAAGTAGGCACCGCCCCACGGGAAAACGTGGAGAGGGTACGGGACAACATCAGACGGTATGCGCCCAGAGCCGACATCGTATGTGCGCAATCTCCGGTCCTCGTCAGTCACCCCGAGCTCATACAGGGAAAGCGCGTCCTGGTAGTGGAAGACGGCCCTACGCTCACCCACGGGGGGATGGCGTACGGCGCGGGGGTGATCGCCGCGCAAGAGCACGGGGCTTCTGAGATCGTCGATCCCCGGCCCTATGCTCAAGGGACCATCGGCGAGACCTACCGGCTCTATCCTCATATAGGGCCGCTGCTTCCTGCCATGGGCTACAGCCCCCGCCAGATCAGCGATCTCGAAGAGACCATCAACCGCGCGGTTTGCGACCTAGTCCTTTTTGCCACGCCGATTCACCTGACAAGAATCCTCTCTATCAACAAACCGACCCTGCGTGTCCGCTATGAGTACAAAGACTATGGCCAGCCGCTACTCGGCGATCTCCTTCTCAGTCGGATCCGGTCCTGGGTCGCAAAAAAGCAGCCTGAAACGGGTACATAGCGTTGGCTTCGCATACAGGTGACCCGAAGAAGATCCTGCTCATAGCCCTTGGCGGCAATGCGCTTGTAAAAAAAGGTCAGGTCGGAACCGCCAAGGAACAGTTCCATAATCTGAGGGTGCCCGCGCGGCAGATTGCCCGGCTCTCAAGGCGCTACAGCATCATCATTACCCACGGCAATGGACCTCAGGTGGGCAACCTACTCCTCCAGGAAGAATGTTGCGACGCTGCGCCGAAGATGCCCTTGGAAATTCTGGTAGCCCAGACACAAGGGCAGATTGGTTATATGATCGAATCAACGCTGGACAGCGAACTGATGAACGCAGGCATTACCGGCAAAAACCTGGTGAGCCTGATCAGCTACGTGGTCGTGGGCGAGAACGATCCCGCCTTCAAGAACCCTTCAAAGCCCATCGGTCCGTCCTACACTGCGGAACGGGTAGCGGCTCTTCCCTATCCGACCGTGAAAACGGAAAAAGGATACCGGCGCGTCGTCGCCTCGCCAAGGCCAATTACCATCGTGGAGAAGCGTGAAATCAAAAATCTCATCGACATGGATTTCATCGTCATCTGCTGCGGGGGCGGGGGCATCCCGGTGATACGGGAGGGCAGAACCTTCTCCGGTGTGGACGCCGTGATCGATAAAGATCTCGCCAGCGCACGGCTGGCGCTTGAAGTTGGTGTGGACATTTTCCTGATCGCAACCGACGTTCCAGGCGTTGCCCTGCACTATGGGGAGAAGGGTCGGCGGTTCCTTCGCACCCTGACCGTTAAAGATGCAAGTCTCTACCTCAAGCAAGGCCGCTTCCCCCCGGGCTCGATGGGACCTAAAGTTGAGGCGACCGTGGAATTCATCCAGAACGGCGGTGAAAGAGCGGTCATCACATCAATTGAGGCAATAGAGGAGGCGGTCCACGGCACTGCGGGGACGGAGATCGTGCGGTAAGGTCCTATAGCTACCCAAAGCGGTCTTTAAGCCCGCGCTCCAGGGTGACCACAAAATCCTGGACATTGGTAAGAATAGACCGGGCGGTCAGGGAGCCGCGGTCAGCCAGCTTGCTGACTGCGAATTCGGACATGTCAACGCTGTAGAAATAGACAGGGCGTACGTTGTCTTTCTCCACCTTGTAGGATGGCACCATGTTTCCGATGGCGATGGCGTGGAGCTGCGTTGCCAGCGCAATGACCGTGGTCGCACGGCGGGCGAGAGCCCGCATCTTGTCTTGCGCCAGATACACATCGCCGATTACCTCGGGAAGAGGACCGTCGTCACGGATCGATCCGGCCAAAACGTACGGGATACAATTGAGGGCGACCACGCGCATGATGCCGTCCTTTATGCGCCCTTCTGCCACTGCCTTTGCAATGGACCCCAGTTCCCTGATCCTGTTAATCGCGTCCAGGTGCTTGTAATGGCCGAACGGTGCGCTCCTCTTGGAGTATATTTCCTGTCCCAGAGCTGTTCCGAAAAGGGCCCCTTCGAGGTCATGCACGGCCAGCGCGTTTCCGGCATGCAGGCCATGGACGTAACCGCGCTCGATCAATCTCACGAAAGCGTTGCGCGAATCCTGGTCGAATACGGTCGCGGGCCCCAGCGTCCAGAGGATAAAGCCGTTGCCTCGTTCATGTTCGAGCAGCGCATAGAGTTCATCGTAGTCGATGGAAAAGGACGTTTCCCGCGTGACACGCGTGCGAAAGGTAAACTTCTCCGCGACATGGGGAGGAAAAGCAAAGCCGCCGGTGTGCACGAAAATCCCATCCTCCCCGTTCTCCCGCCTCCCGCAGGCAACCAGTTCGCCGGCTTTCAGATGCCGGAATTCTTTGACTGAGAGCGTTCCATCCGGCTCCAGCACGACGACACAATCCATCCGAGACTCCTTGAGAAGGAGCCACTCCCCTTTCTGAGTTTGCAGATATTCGGGGAATATTGATGTGGCGTGGTAATTTTCAGGAGCGATACCAGGCTGCGTCACCTCTTTGAAGACCACGGTTGGGCATTGCGAAAACCGGGCGTGAGTGAAATCCGGTGGATTGTAAGCCGGCAGGATAAAGGCCATGTTCCAGGCTCTCCTCAACCAATTCCAGCATGGATTACAGCATGCTGCATTGTGACCCTTCTAACTCCACGAACGTGTCTGACCGTATCGTTTCAGACTAAATGTAATGCAGGTTACGCTGAAACGACAGTCAGAGACGACCGTTTCAGTTCGTTACGCCGTGAAACGTGCCGCAGATGGCCAGCGAACCGCAGCAGAATATCATCTTCTACCTTAAGGCAGGGCCGGCAGCCCGGGTATTGTTACCCTACGTTGAGGGTTTTGTGCGAGGAGCCCAGAAAGCGGCCCATGCCAACCTTCCTGAAGAAGGCTGCACAGGGGCTGAGTGTTACGAGGCCTCCTGGAGAGAAGATGCCGACTGACGCCAGGATCAGGCCGAGCATGGTCAGGTGAAGGGATTTGATCCAGACGGGAAGCCACGTTGATGTCCAGAGGAACTCTTCGATGATCAGCATAAAGATGGCGCCGAAGATAGGACCGAGAAAGGTCCCGGTCCCACCCAGCATCACCATGGTTACGGGAAGCAGCGCCTTATCCGTGCCGAAGACGACCTCGGGATCGATATAGGCTGAATACCAGGCATAGCCAGCACCGAGAAGGGCAGGAAATACCGAGCTCAAAACATAGGCGCCCATTTTGCGCCTGTTCACGTTGATCCCAAAGGCCTCAGCAACTTCCTCATCTTCCCGGATGCTGAAGAGGGCGAGACCGAATTTCGACTTTGGAATCCAATAGCAGACAAAAATGGTCAGTAGAGCTACTCCGAGGAACATGTAATAGGTTTGAAATGGCCTGTAACCCGGCGTGAGAGAGATTCCCTGGGTCCCCCCTGTAAAATCCCGAAGGCTACCAGCCACCAGCTCAAACAATTTGATCAGACCGAAATTGGCCAGCGCAAAATATCCGCCTTTGAGCCGCAGAAATGGATAACTGATCAAGGTCGCAAAGATGAGCGTGACGAGGACCCCGGTGGCCATGCAGATAACGAAGGGAACACCTTTGGAATAAAGGATCGCGAAACCATAGGCGCTGATACCGAAAAATACGTAATGGCCCAGGTTGACATATCCCAGGTAGCCCGCGGTGATGTTGAAGCTTGAACCAATCCCGACGTACATGAAGAGGAGGAGGAGAAAAACAACCCAGTAGGGATCTACGAATTTAGGCACGAGCAGAATGGCAATCAGTACCAGGATCCAGAATCCATATAAAAGTGTCGCGCCTTTTCTAAACATGCTTGAACAATCCCTCCGGTTTCAGGAGCAAGACCAAAACCAGGGTAAAGAACGCGATGGTAAGCGACCAGTGCGAACCGAGGAAGAAGCCCGCAAAGGTCTCGGCTACTCCCAGGATGAGCCCTCCCACTAACGAGCCGATCAGGCTTCCGGACCCTCCCAGCATAACGATGGCGATATAGCGGATAGTTAACGGAAGGCCGATAAAAGGACCAATCGTGAACTGCATAACATAGAAAACGCCTGCGACCGCGGCAAGCGAAATTGCGATTCCGAAAACAAAGGTGACCACCCTGGGAACGTTGATACCGATCACGGTCGCTCCCTCCCGGTTCTGGAGGATCGCACGTATAGCCTTCCCCATGAATGATTTCTTCAGGTAGAAGTGGAGAAAGACAGTGAGAGCGATGATCGATAGCAGAATGGTCAAACGGAGGGATGAGATAACAATGCCGCCTGCCATTATGGCGGGCATGGAAAAGGAGACCCCCTTCACCGTAGGTCCCCAGATGAAGGAGGTTGTATCCTCAATAGCTGTCGCTATACCCACGGTCACGACAATCGAGGAGAAGAGGAGCTGTCGGGGTGGCCGGTTCAGGATGGGCTTCATGAATATTTTTTGATAGGCGAAGCCCACGCACACGAAAAGAGGGATCACGATGAGAAGGATCAAAAAAGGATTCCAGCCCGTCGCGCCAAAGATGATGTACGTGACCAGTCCGCCCAGCATGAGGAATTCCCCGTGGGTGATGTTGAGCACGTTTGCAATGCAGAAGATGAGGGAGAGCCCGAAGGCGGCCAACGCGTAAGTGCCGCCCTGGAGCACTCCCGCCAGAATCAATTGAATGAAGATCTGTAGCTGCGCCACTTAAACTCCTTATGCCGATTCGCCTTCAAGCGCCTTCCTTCGTTGCGGCGACCCGGGAAGAGAGTCTTGGGAGCGCCCGGGTACCCCGCCCGCACAAACAATTGGTTCCGCGACGTACCCCAAGGTACGCCTGCATAATAGCCCAGGCCTCGGCTCGCCTGGGCATGCATCTTGAATGCAAATCGGCATCAGAATTTTACACCTTTAATTCCCAACATCTTCTTCTCACATCACGGCGTCGGGTTTGGATAAATGTGTTTATGGGTTGCGATCTTCTTAGGGCCGATGATGTAATACTTTCCATCGATATACTGGATGGCCAGCTGCTTAAACGCTGAGTGGCCTTTCGTCGGTTCAAAATACATGGGCCCGATGACGGACTCGAAGTTGACCGCTTTGATAGCCTTCATCAGATCATCCGGTTTGAGGGAGTCTGCCTTCGGCACAGCCACCTCTACCACTTCCAGAGGCGTGTAGTGCAGAGAAATATCCATGTACTCTTCGGGATCAATCTTGGCTTCTTTCAGGATTTCATGGAATTTCTTCAGATTCCCGTAGGGCATTCCGGTAAGCCAGTTATACTCGGTGGTGATATTGTTGGCATCTTTCCCCAAAGCATCGGAAAAGGATTTGTCGGCATGGGTGAAGTGCCATTCTCTGGGCTTCAACCCGAACTCCTTAGCCTGTTTCTTGAAGGTCACGGCAAAGGGGGTAAAGGCCGATACGTAAATGACATCAGGGTCGGCGGCCTTCAGCTTCACGAGGATGGAGGTGAAGTCTGTCGTGCCTGCAGGGGCAACGTCTTTGAAGACGGTCTTAAAGCCCCGTTTTTCAGCGTTGGGAACAGCCCCCTCATAGACCTCGCGGGTGTGCGGCGTATCTTCCGCCACATAACCGATGGTCTTCACCTGCTTCTCCTGTTCGAGCAGCTCGAAGTAAGAATCAGACCATGCGGTCGAAAGGTTGTTCACACCGACGATCCACTTGAAGCCGCGCTCGAAGATCTGCGGGGTATTGGCAGTCGCCAGGATCATGGGGATGTGATACTTTTCAGCGACCGCT
>Ga0209039_10001540_pt1 | contig 21229 bp, 16 predicted proteins | sample BogFormECP12_OM1_FD_188238 | JGI IMG/M metagenome (GOLD analysis project Ga0209039, IMG submission 188238) | Bog forest soil microbial communities from Calvert Island, British Columbia, Canada - ECP12_OM1 (SPAdes) (version 2) | ecosystem: Environmental > Aquatic > Freshwater > Wetlands > Bog ...
ACCCCCCTTATTTCCTGCAGCTACCCAAGAAAAAACTGGTGCGCTGGCGGGTGCAGACCGAAGTGAACGGCGTCAACGATACGTGGGATAAGTTCGCCTCCTTCGAGGAATATGACACCTTTATCCGCTCCATGCTGGTCGAGTTACAGCGTATCATGAAGCCTTCCGCCACCCTCTGGGTAATCGCAACATACCATTGCCTGTTCCGCATCGGCGCCATCATGCAAGACCTGGGGTTCTGGATTTTGAACGATCTCGTCTGGGTAAAAACGAATCCCATGCCGAACTGGTTGGGAGTTCGCTTTACCAACGCGACCGAAACCCTGATTTGGGCCTTACGCAAAAAGGGCGACAAAGGCTATACCTTCAACAAGCAACTTGCCAAAGAACTGGGTGTAGGCAGCGTGGGAGCAAATGTCTGGAGGATCCCGCTCTGTACCGGCAAGGAACGCTTGAAAGACGCCCAGGGTCACCGGCTGCATTCCACTCAAAAACCAGTCGAGCTGTTACGGCGCGTGTTGCTGACCTCATCGAAAGAAGGGGATACGGTTTTAGATCCGGTGGCGGGAGTGGGCACAACCGGCTTTGTGGCCAAAACGCTCAAGCGCCACTTTATCATGGTAGAGATCAACCCGCTCTATGTTGAGGCCATACAAAATCGTTTGGAGGGGGCTAACTTCACTTGCCCATCCGGGCCGCCTATGCTAAACTGAAAGCATGACGCCTGAAGAAAGCATGTTCAACGAAGCTCTGTCTGCCATTGACCAGGGGGATAAAGCTCGCGCACGCGATCTATTCACACGTCTGCTCAAGATTAACTCCAATAATTACCAATATTGGCTTTGGATGAGCACAGCCGTTGAGACCATCCGAGAGCGCACCTATTGCCTGAAAGAGGCTCTCCGGCTGGACCCACAAAATCAGGCTGCCCGGCGCGGCCTGATCATGATCGGGGCAATGCCCAGGGACGATAGCCTGGTTATTCCATTCGGGTTGCAAAAACGGCATTGGGACGTTCCAAAAATCGCTGGAACCGAGGATGCACAACTCATCAGCCGCAGCACCTGGTTAAAGTTCGGCGGGTATGGTATTGGTGTCCTTTTGTTAGGAGCGCTGCTTTTTGCCGCGTTATTTGGACTGGGTGTGTTCCATAGCAATTATGCCAGCCCAAATGCAGGTCATTACACCGTTGTGCAATACACTCCGCTTATTTCGAACATTTCGCCCACGGTTGGAACAAACGCACCTGCTCCACTTTGGATGTCCTTACAAGAAACCTATACGCCCACCCCAATTTATATCAATACGCCCCATCCTGAAACAGAAGCCTATCGCTCCGGATTACGAGCAATCGAGCGACAGGATTGGGTAGGCGCCTACAACTTTTTCCAGCAAGTAGCCACCCTTGAGCCGCAGTCACCTGACATCTTTTACTATATGGGCGAGGCGCTGCGCAATCAAAAAAAATATGACCCGGCCATCAGTAGCTACAACCAGGCTTTGCAGGCCGATGCTGGTTTTGCTCCGGCCTATCTTGGACGGGCTCTGGCGAAGATTGCAAAAAAACCTGATAGTTTTTCGGACGCCCAAAATGATTTACAACAGGCCATTGCCAAAGATCCCAACCTTTTTGATGCTTATATTGAATTAGCTTCATTAGCCATCGATCAAAACGATAGCAGCAGCGCATCCCAATACCTGAACCAGGCCGGTCAAATAAATCCAGGCTCACCCCTGGTCTATTATTATCAGGCGCAGGTCGATTTGATGGCGGGCAACAATAGCCAGGCCCTGGTAGACGCTCAAAAATCCAACCAGCTTGATGTGACTTTTCTGAACAGTTACCGTCTGGTCGGTCAGATTGCTCAAGCCAGCGGGCAGGCTGGCAGCGCAATCGAGGCATTGAAGACTTACCTGGCTTATGTTCCGGATGATGCGCAGGCGTTGGCCTGGCTGGGCGCGGCTTATGCAACCAACGGCCAGAACGATCTGGCTCTAAAAACTTTCGATCAGGCGCTGAGCATTAATAGTAACCAGTTTGATGTGTACATGCAGCGCGGTTCGATCTATCTGCAACAAAAGAATGCTGATCTGGCTTTACAAGACCTGCAAAAAGCTGTCAGTATCAGCTCAAAATCCTTTGATGCCAACATGGCTTTAGGTCAGGCTTTTATGTTGGCCGAAAGATATGGGAATGCCTACCAGCAGTTCAGTGTGGCACTGGCTTATGCCGCCAGCGAGCGGGACCATGCGGAAGTCTATTACTGGCAAGCTCAATCTCTCGCCAATCTTAGCGGTCAGATCAAGCCTGAATTGTTATGCTTGCAGCAGCTTCTGGCACTACCGCCGGATGCCAGCATCCCGACCGAATGGATTAACTATGCCCAACAGCAGATGCAGGCAATCTACACGCCCACTTACACACCGGTTACTTTCACACCCACGGATACTCGCCAACCTACCCGGACGTCTATTCCGACAGATACCCGAGTGCCCACCTCCACACAAACCCCTACCCGCACAGACACTGTGCCTGCCTATCTGAATACTCCTGCGCCAGGTTTAACACCTACACCCAATTCCTGAAAGGCCCCTAACGGTGCGTCCGTCTCAACTTTCCCTGCTGGTGAACCGGCGCAGCCGGCGTCAGAACCGCCAACAACAAAGCTTTTCCCACCGGCTGGGCCAGTTAGGCTTAAGTTGTGGCGCAATCGTGGGACTGCTGCTGGCAGTAGCATTGTTTGCGGCGGGAGCGGCCTATGCCAGTTTGACCTATGACCTGCCCTCGATCAGCCAGCTACCTATTTTACTGGATCGGGATAAAGGCCTGTTGTTACAACCGACGCTCTTCTACGACCGATCAGGCCAGCACTTGCTCTACCAGCTTGAAAATCCGGGCATACCCCGCCATTTTCTGGCGCTGAACCCGGACGCGCCTGAGCATTTTTCACCCCTGTTTGTTCAAATCACCATTGCGTCGATGCAGCCTTCATTTTGGTCATCACCCGGCTTTGATTGGACTGATCTGTCTTCCAACCAACCTTCAACGCTGGCAGAACGGTTGGTGGACGAGCTGCTGCTCAATACAGAAGCGCCTGGTCTGAGGCACGCTTTACGCATGCATTTATTGGCCGCCCAATTAGTAGCCAGCTACGGGCGTTCCCAGGTTTTAGAATGGTACCTGAACAGCACTTATTACGGCCATCTTGCCTATGGAGCAGATAGCGCCGCCCGACTTTATTTTGGGAAGCCGGCCAGCCAGCTCAACCTGGCGGAATCAGTGCTGCTGGCGGTTACCAGCCAGGCTCCCGCCTTAAATCCCCTGGATGCACCCGCCGCCGCACGCGAACGCGAACAGGCAGCCTTGGCTCAGCTTCTGGCGCATGGTTCTATCGATCAAACCGAATATCAACAAGCTCGAGCGGATACCATACATTTTAGTCAGGCGCCTCAAACAGGCTCATCACCGGCAACAGCTTTCATCCATCTGCTCTCCAACCAGTTATCCGAGCAATTTGGACAGGCCCGTCTGGAACAAGGCGGCTTGCGGGTTATCACGACCCTGGATTATGACCTGCAAAACCAGTTAGTTTGCGCTGCCAATACCCAAATCCTGCGTCTGATCGGAAATTCATCCGGCGGCTCAAAAAATGGCGGTCAATCCTGCGAAACAGCCAGGCTTCTGCCCACGTTGCCCCCCACCAGCACCCCCCTACCTGCCGACTTACAAATCAGCGGGCTGGTGCTGGATCCGCAAAACGGCCAGGTGCTGGCATTCCTCGGAGATGACGATAAAAACGGTGAAAGCCCGGTTTTAAACGGCCACCAGCCCGGCTCCTTGCTGACCCCATTCATAGCCCTGGCAGGATTTGCGCGCGGCATGGGACCGGCCAGCCTGGTGTGGGATATTCCCGCCAGCGGAACAAGCGAACTCTCAACCCCCGCCAATCCCGATGGAAAATATCACGGTCCTCAACGCTTACGCATGGCCCTGGCCAATGATTACCTGTCCCCATTTTCGCAGATCTTGAACGAGGTCGGCCCATTCAATGTCTGGCATCTGGCAGAACCGTTGGGATTGACCGGTCTGACCAGCAATAACAATCTACAAGACCTGCTGTATACCGGTGGATCTGTCAATATACTGCAGATCGCCCAGGCTTACAGCACCTTTGCTAATTTGGGTACACAAACCGGCCAAACGGTTGATACAACCGGCGATCTACACTCCAGTTTGTTTTTGAAATTAGATGATATGTCAGGGCGAACGCTGCTCGATGAAGAGCAGCCACAAACTCGATCGATTTTAAGCCCGCAACTTGCTTATCTGGTTCATAACATTTTGAGCGACGAATCAGCCCGTTGGCCAAGTCTTGGCTTCCCAAATCCGCTTGAAATTGGCCGGCCGGCAGGAGCCAAGACCGGTCAGGTGGAAACCGGCCAGGAAGTTTGGGCGGTTGGTTACACACCGCAACGCCTATCAGCCATCTGGCTGGGTTTTCCAACCACAAACGGCGATTCATCCATCCAACTGGATCCGAAAACGGCTGCCGGCGTATGGCATGCTGTCATGCAGTATGCAAATCAAAATCTGCCGGCCGGGGATTGGACAACTCCCGCCGGGATTGACACGGTGACTGTATGTGACCCCTCCGGTCTTCTACCAACAACAGATTGCCCGACTACGGTGAGCGAGGTCTTTCTTGATGGCAATGATCCGACCACACCCGATTCACTTTACAAAGTTTTTCAGGTAAACCGTGAAACCGACCGGCTTGCAACTGTGTTTACACCGCCAGAACTGGTAGAAGACCATACCTTCATGGTTATCCCACCTGAAGCTCAGGATTGGGCCAAATCGGCGGGTATCGCAATGGCGCCCACTGATTATGACGCCATTCAACCTCCCCTGCCTTCACCGTACGTCCAGATCAGCAGCCCAGCTTCATTTGGCTACGTCCACGGTAAAATCGAAATCACCGGAACCGCCAGCGGGAGCGGCTTTAGCAGTTATCGCCTGCAAGCTGGACAGGGCTTAAACCCATCCGACTGGCTTCAAATTGGTTCCAGTAGCAGCAATCCGGTCGAAAACGGTTTGCTGGCGGTTTGGGATACCCAGGGTCTGGAAGGCCTGTACGCCGTGCGCTTGCTGGTTGTGCAAAAAGACCAGACCATTCAAAGCGCCACCATCCAGGTAACCGTAGATAACACGCCGCCTACCGCCCAGATCAACTATCCCGAGCCCAACCAACAATTCCAAACCAGCACCGATGCGCAGATCACCTTTCAAGCCGATGCAAACGATGCGGTTGGAGTGGCAAAATTGGAATGGTACCTGGATGGCGAAAAGATTGGTCAGAACGAGCAGGCGCCGTATAATCTGACGTGGCAATCCGTCGCCGGCCATCACAGCCTGCTTGTCAAAGCTTATGACCTGGCAGGGAATATGACGGAATCATCCAGTGTGACATTTACTGTCGCAAACCCCTAATATCTCAATCATATAATGAAAATTGGGCTGGTTCAGGCATTTAAATAACCTTAAAATTGTCAAATTTGAGGCGTTGAAAGGGAATTGTAAAGCTATTTGAGTTGCAATCAATTGGCATGCCCGTATAATGTATATAGATATACTTTTATAAGGGCTGTCATTTTTTGTTCTATTTTTGCAAAAATGACCACGAACTCATTATCTTCATTTCTCATTAAACTTTGGGCATACCCTTGATGAATCAGATTATTATGAAAGGAGGTAATCAAAATGTTGTTTGCGCCGACGGAAAAAGGCCAGGGTCTTCTTGAATATGCATTAATTCTTGTTTTGGTTGCTATTGTAGTTATCGTTATATTGGCCTTACTCGGTCCAAGTATTGGAAAGATGTTCAGCAATGTTGTCAGACTGGTTTAAATTACACGCCCAAAGTTGAAACGGGGCATGGGCAAATCCATGCCCCGTTCATTTTATATTCAAATCTAGGTCTCTTTAACAGGCTTCCCTACGGCTTAATCATTAAAGTAGCTGGAGCAACAAGCATCCTTTCGCAGCTTAACACATCCCCTAATCCCAATTTCGCTTTATAATCATAGAAACAATCATCCATGTTCAAAAAAATTAGCGGATACTAATTGAATGGAATAAGTTAATCATTTCATTTGACTAACAACGATCACCAGCGACCCGACTTATCGATTGATTGGAGGGAAAGCTTATGGACCGCAACCTTTACCAAAAACGTTTGACAAAATGTACTGCTTTGATGCAAAACGATGGATTGGATGTCTTACTGCTGACAAGTCGATCGAATGTATTTTATCTGACCGGAGACTACCGTCCCAATACTTATGCCCTGGTCAGCCGATCGGGTAAAGTAGCTTTAGGCGTACCGGAAACCGATCTTGCGGACGCACAAAGCCTGGCCCATTTAGATTTCCTGAATGGATTTGAAGATGAAGCGAGCATGATACGATGCATGCGAGACCAATTACAGAAATTGGGAATCAATAAAGGTAAGCTTGGCCTGGAATACCTGAATCTGACCCGCTCGATGTACGATCTGTTTGCCCAATCCGGTTTATTGCCAGATGATCAAGTGATTATCCAGGACTGTTCATTTTTGCTGGCAGAATTGCGCAAAGTCAAAGATCCGGATGAGATCGACCGCATCCGGGTTGCCGCCCGGGTGGCAGATACAGGTATGAAAGCCGCTGTGAATGCGATTAAACCTGGAATTTCCGAAAGTCAGTTGGCCGCCGAAGCAGAATTTACCATGCGCCAAGCGGGCGCGGATGGATTTTTGGGAACTTATGTCACTTTTGGCCAACGCACGGCGCTGTCACACGGTTTGCCCACTCAAAGGAAATTGAAAACCGGGGATATGGTTTGCATTGATATCCACCCCAGCGTGGCAGGTTATTGCGCCGATATGTGTCGTACGGTATGTGCCGGGATGCCAAGTCCAGAGCAAATATCAGCCTACGATCTATATCTCAGCACCCAACAGTGTTCAATATTTAATTCCAAACCGGGTACCTGCGTGGCCGACATCGAGAATTTTTTCCAGGAATCACTGAATTCAGCCGGACACATACACAATAAATACGATCCGCCCATCCACGGGGTTGGAATTGACCTCGATGATTATCCTATGACCTATAGCACTGCCTATCTACGGAACACCAGTGAGCCGCTTACCCTGCTTCCAAACATCGTTATAGCGATTGGAAACTCAAACCTCTCAACCGGAGCCTGGGGCGTGCGGGTTGAAGACACAATTTGGATTAGTAATAATGGGCCGATAATCCTGACCACTTACCTGCGCCAGCTTGCCAATATGGCTTAGGACGGTTTTTGAACCCCAAAACACCACGAATCCTGGAGAGTCTCATAGCAATAAGCACCCGGTGAGAGACTTATCGTCGGAACAAGATAAAAGAAACCGGGTTTGGGCACGACATTAAAGGTCAGCTCGGTGGTGTCGGCCACCCAATTGCGGGTTACCGTCAGGGTGACTTGATGATTACCCCGCTGAACGTACAATTTAGAAGGAGTGCCAAATGGCGCTTCAATTAACTGTTGCGTTAAGGAAAAGTTTTTATTGGTTGCCTGACCGTCTACAGTTAATATCACATCTCCAGTTTCAAGGCCGCTTATTTCAGCCGGAGAACCCGTATAGATTTTAATGATAGAACTATCCAGTGGGGAAAGCTGAATCCCAAACCCACCCACCAGAGCCACCAGCTTTAAGCTATCCGGTGTTACCTTGGGTAAGTTCGCAATAACAATTGGGCTGGATGGTGAGATGATGGGAAGTTTTGAAAGGGACGAGGAAATGACCCCGCTGCTAATCGTTAATTCGACCGGCATACCGTTTTGGATAATATAGAACCCCTGGTCCGGTGGAGAAATATTGATATTGGTATTCAATCCGTCATTTGAAGTGACCTCATTAAAACACCACCAGTGTTGCTGGGCTGGTTTCAAGCTGGCGCTGGATTGAATAAAACAATAAAGACCGGCATCCAATGGGTTTTGGACTGTCGCTGTGATAATACCCTGCTTCTGATCCAGGTTGATGATTTCTTCGGCACCCCGGACACCCCCCGCCAGCGCATAAAGTTTTAGCTGACTCTCATCGATGGAAGGATCATAAAATACGGCCTGTGGTGATTTATTGGTGGTGGTGGGAACATCCAGATTGGGAACCCTGCCGGCGCCGGGGGTCAAGGCAAGGTAATTTCCGCTCTCAACCAGAAACACACCCAATTGTGGCGGCAGCGGCAGAGGGGTCTGTTTAGGTTGGCTGGTTCCGGATGAAAAAGCCGGGATATGAATGGCCGGTAGACCGGCAACCGGTGGAAGGATATTCAATAAACCCGCATTCATGATTTTGGGATAAACAAATACTGCGATAATGATAATCGTAAAAATTATAATCAGGGCCAGTATCACCAAAATAATGATCTGCCATCTCCGGTCTCTGGCAGCGCGCTCAACCTGTCTTTTACCGGCCCGTGTTGGGCTATTCGTCTGTGAAACGAGCGGGCCAACCTGATCGGTTGTTGAGCTGCTTTCATCTTCCGGGATAAAGGCAGGTTTTGAGGGCGGGGAAACAGATCTCAATGCTTCAGACTGTATAGCCTGTGTTTTGATCAGGGCCGGATCATCCGGTATTATTTCCGGGGTCGTGAAGGGAGAAACCGGTTGTGAAGATACAGGAGAAGAAGCCGGTACCGGTTTTGACGATACAGGGCTGGAAGCCGGTATTGGTTGCGAGGGCCGGGCAGTTGAGGCTGGGACTGGTCTGGATGGCAACCCGGCGGATGCAGAATTCGCCTGCGAGGAGAGCGATTGGCTGGCAGCCAAGGGTTGAGATGGCAACGCCGAGGCTGCCGAAAGGGGTTGAGAAGCTCCCTCGGTCGAATCAGAGGGCTCGCTGGATGTCTGGAGCGAGGTTGAGACAACTTGTGGGGGAAAATTCTGATTAAGAACATTCAAGCCGTTGCGGGCGACTTTATTATCCGGTTCAAGCTCAAGAACCATTTTTAAACAGTGGCGTTTTTTCTCAGGATCATCCACCATCGCCGACATCCACAACCAGGCGTTGGCATTTTGAGCATCTAATAGAAGCGCCTCTCGCAAATATTTCAGCGCTTCTCTTTTGTTGCCGGCTTTTGCTGCAGCAATACCTTTTTCTAAAGCTGGGCTCATTTTGGGTCCTTTTTTATCAAATCATTTCAGGAATAATCTCTGATCTCACCAAACGGATCACACCGGTAGTTTCCCGGCCGATCGGGCAACATCTTCCTGAAAATATACATTTATTTTACAACCATTTAGAACCGATTGACGAACATGAGACCCATATCCCACGTTCAAATCAATCACCCCGGTTATGATGGATAGCCCCGGGGTGATTAATTCAGACATCATTTCAGAAAAACAAGCGCTTATTCAGTAAGCCCGAACTATTTTGGCCTACGGCAGTAAAGGCAGATTAAAAACCAGCCTGGCGTTCTGTGGGTGTGGAAAGAATTGAGAATTTATTGGAAGCCGGGTCATAAAGAGCATAATACCGGAATGACCAGGCTGCGTCCCCGGATTGAGACGGGTCTTTATACAGTCCAAAGAAACCAATTCCACTGGTGTCTCTGTCGCCATATTTGTCGAAATGAATTACACCCGTGGCGCCCTGATAATTCTTAAGAACTGTGGGGAGTGCTTTTACAATCGTATCCACTTTATTGGATTTGGCCTGCAAGATAGCCTGGGCAGCCAGTTGCATGGCATCATACAGGTAGAAATGCTCCAGGTTTGGCGAATGGCCGAGAGTAGTGCTGGCCTGGTTATAAATGCCAGTGATCGTATCATTGAAGGCAATGTAAGGTTCTGCACCCCACAGGCTGCGTGCCAGAGCGAAATCACGCGTATCCGGCACATTCAAATTGGCGCCAAATTTACCGGTCAGCAAGCTGGGATACAAGCTTGCAGAAAGCCAGCGAACATTGGCAAAAGTTGAATCTTGAGCTCCATAGTGCATGACGTCCAGGTCTTGCCCTTCCTCTAAGGCAAGAATGATCACCAGTTTGTTGCTGATGCCCATCTTGGTAGCCTTGGCTGCCAGGTTCTTTACATCATTGCCATAATCGCTGACGTTCGAACCCGTGCTGGGTTTAACCGGGAATAGCACTGCCTGGTATTTTTTGTTTTTGAACTGATCCGCAACTTTATTTGCATAGTCAGTTCCCCAGCTATCATTGCTATAGACTACCAGCGCCTTGGTATAGCCTTGCTGGATGGCAAATTGGCCCAGATTCTGCGCCAGGTAAAGATCATTCGGCGCCAGGCGATAAAGCAAATCAGATTTTCGCAGAGATGAGTTTGAATCCACCGGGGCGGAGCTCAACACCAGAATGTGATGCTGTGACAGGTAGGACATAACATATCCCAGCTCTTGGGCGGTGGGAAGACCCACAATCACAGACACTTTTTCTTTTTCCACCAACTCTTTTACAGCCGCCTGGGTGCCATTTTTGGTCTGATCATCGGACTGGACGACAAAATTAAACTGCTTGTTGGCGGCAACAGCTGCAGGGGAAGCATTAATACTGGTCTGAGCCGCGTCGATAAATGGCTGGGCATCTTTGCCCCAATCCGCCATAGCTCCAGCCATCGGATACACCAGGCCCACTTTGACCACGGTTGGATTGGCCGAAGATGCCGCCGGTGTTGAGGAGGCGGGCGTGGCGGCTCCAGCGGCAGGCGACACAGTAGGGGTAACAGCGATTACTTGCTGACCCTGGGTAGTTGCTGTCCCGACAGTTGGAGTTGTCGTCCCTGAGGTTGTCAAAACTTGCGTTGTACTGGCGCTTTTAAAACATCCGGTCAACACAAAAAGCATGACCAGAATCGACATGAAAATCATTGACTTACTTCTCATTTAATTTTCCTCCTACAACAAAGAATGTAAGGGCATTGAAATTGTTCAAGTTAAACAGGATGAAAACCGCACAGGTAAGCCATATCCATGCACCCGATCGAATTGTGGCAATGATTGTGTGATGACATAAGCCCACCCCGCCAGGATCTCCCGACACATTTGCCAGATGAACGACTCATCAAGCTTTACAAATTGTATATCAATCTAATTAATGATACAACTATTTTAGACCCACTTTATTTAGAAATCAAAACGTGCAAGACTATTCGGGTTTAGCAAGTAAAACTTCCGGTAAGTTTTCGGTGCTGGGTAAAATCAAGTTGGCGCCAGCCCTACTTAATTCCTTCTCGGTGCCAAAACCACACAGAACACCAACCGTTTGTGCCCTGGCAGCCCGTCCTGCCTGGATATCCACGGCAGAATCGCCTACCATTAAACATTCGCCTGGTAGAACGCCCATTTTTTGCGCCGCCCACAAAACCGGATCGGGATAAGGTTTGGTATGATGGCAGGTCTGAGAGGTTGCGACACTTTGAAACAGTCCACTGAGCTCGAAATGATCTAAGAAGGCCTGTGTACTACGCTGATCGCGGGTGCTGACGATGGACATTGGATAACGCCCATATAATTGTAGAAGCGCTTCTTTTACACCAGGAACGATTTTATATTGACCGGAAAGACGGATATTCCAGAGTTTTGCGACTGCATCGTAGAAGCGGCCCACATCGGCATCCAGGTCAAGACGGTCTAATAAGGAGTACATCAGATTCCCTGGACTTTCAATACTCATTACCAGCCAGCGAGCAAACGGTTCAATTTGCAGGTGGGGAAAAAGAAAATGCACAGGAGAGAGCATTTTCGTAATCCGCTGAACCCATAAATCATCGGTATCGCTCAGCGTGCCGTCGAGATCGAAACAGATTGCCCGGATGCGTTGAATTTCCAGGGACATCATTTCCCCCTTCGGGATTAATTATTTTGGACGAATTTTAAGGCGTAGATCGCATCACCATAAGCAGGTCTGGCAGCCAGGGCCTTGTTGAAACAATCCACCGCTCCAACCCGATCTCCAGAACGATATAATGCCCAACCTCGCCAGAGCAAATCTTCTTCTGAATTCGGCGTTACATTCAATGCATATTGGGTCAGGGCCAGCAGATCATTATTACGACCGGCATTGAAATAGGCGATAAACGGGCCAAACTGATAACGCAGCATACGCTGCGGCAAACCCAGGCTGCGAGCCGTGTCATAGGCAGCAGCCGCCTCGTTATATCGGCCGAAATAAACCAGATTACTGCCCATATTAAACCAGGCAAATGCATTCTTGGGATCGACTTTTGTTTCCGCTGTGGCTGTATCCAGGGCGTGTTGTCGGTTTGTATCCCGGTCCCAATCGCTGCCAAGCAAGTTTTTAACCGTCTGCTCTTGATCCGGTGGATATACCATCAGATAAGCCCGGTTGAAGGATTGCCAATCCCGGTCCAATTCTTTGTACGGCACCACGTGATCCTTGCCGAGCTCGGTATCCTGGACGAAAAAGATTTGGAATTTATCATCATAGCCGGTTACCAAAATATAATGTCCGGCCCAATGATCATCGTTCATAATATATGTTTGGGGAATCATCAAACTCTCTTCGATGGCGATTGGGATGCCATTGGCGACAAACTGGCGCAGCAAATTGACGGTTCCCCCCACCCGATAATCTGCAGTTAAGTTGGGGACATTGTCGTTAACATAACCGGTCAATTCATCGATGTTCACATTGCGGTCTGCCCGCTGCGGCTTAATCACTTTTTGGATGGTAAACTGGTTGCCCTGCCAGCCCCAAAACTTCAAGTAAAGGGAAAGGGTGGTTGGACCGCAGTCATTCCAATCTTCAGCCTCCCAAACAGGCGGCGGCAGGGTGACGCGACCGGGCAGCGGGGTTGGCGAGGGCAGCGGGGTGGCCAAAGGCCCAGGGGTCTGGGTTGGATCCTGTGCCAGCGTGGTTGCCGAGACCGCCGAGGCGATTATAGGTGAACGGGTCGCAGCCAATTCAACCGGTTGGGAAGGCGCTTCAGGAATATTCACCGATATATTCTCGGAAGCCAGCTCGGTGGTCGCGCCGGGTAGCGGGGTTGGCAGGTAACCGGCCACCGGATGCATGAGCGAATAAACATAGGTCTCAACGCCATCCAAACGCCAACTCAACCGGTAATTTACATAAGGGATCTGATAAACCAGAACAGCCAGACCACATAAAACCAGCACTCCGGCGATCAAGCGGAGCGCCCTTCTTAGACGCATTCTTTTTCGACGCATAGAGCCAATTTTACCAGATAAAAATAGGGAACTATTCGGAGTAGAACTGTAAGAATTGTACCTCATTTTTTGTTATAATCAGCCTCATGAAATACCATATCTGGACTGAAGGATGCCAAATGAACGTGGCCGATTCTCAGCGAGTTGCCTCTGCTCTCGAAAACCTGGGGTACCAAGGCACCGCGCAACCGGAGGAGGCAGACGTTATCGTCTTAAATACTTGCGTGGTGCGCCAGAGCGCTGAAGATAAAGCCTATGGCCGTTTAAGCTCGCTGCGCCCTTTGAAGAAAGAAAAACCCAACCTGGTGATCAATTTGATGGGCTGCCTGGTGGGTGTCAAGAACAATGAACCGCTCAGGAAACGTTTCCCATACGTGGATGTATTCTCGCCGCCTTCGGACCCGGCGCCATTGATCAAGTTCCTCATGGAACAGGAAGGGCAGCGCATCGAGCTGGCAGAAACCAGCCAGAGATTTGCAACCATGGACGGCGATTTAAGCCTGCCGGTGGAGCAGCGCGGCCGCCTGGTTTCGGCCAATATTCCCATTGTCTACGGCTGCTCGCATGCCTGCACCTTCTGCATCATCCCCTACCGGCGTGGGCCGGAACGCAGCCGCCTACTGGAAGAAATCATGGCCGAAGGACGCGCCCTGGCCATGCAAGGCGTGAAAGAAATCACCCTGCTGGGACAGATTGTCGACCGTTACGGCAAGGATCAGGCAGACTATCCGAGCTTATCCGGTTTGTTGCGACGGCTGCATGCGCTGGATGGCGTGGAGCGCTTGAGATTTCTCACCTCGCACCCCAACTGGATGACCGACGAGTTGCTGGATACAGTAGCGGATCTGCCAAAAGTGATGCCACACATCGAGGTGCCGATTCAAGCCGGCGACGATGAGGTATTGGCGAACATGCATCGCGGTTACACAGTGGAGCAATATCGCCAGCTGGTCGAGCGCATCCGCCAGCGCATACCCCGCGTCTCGATCGCCACCGATGTGATTGTGGGTTTCCCGGGAGAAACGGAAGAGCAGTTCCAGCATACCTACGATTTGCTGGCGGAACTGCGCCTGGATGTGGCCCACCTGGCGCGCTATTCGGCCCGCCCAGGCACGCTGGCCACCCGCCAAATGATCGATAATGTCCCGCCACAGGAAAAATGGCGGCGTTTTCGCCTGCTTGAAGAGCTGCAAGCCAAAATTGTCAGCGAGATTCATGCCAGTTATCTGGGCCGTACGGTTGATGTGCTGTTTGAGGAGAAAGTCAAAGAGCGCTGGAAAGGCCGCACTCCCACCAACAAACTGGTTTTTGCAGAATCAGAAGACAACTTGATGGGAAAGATCTTGCCGGTGCAAGTTACCCGCACCGGAGCCTGGTCGATGAACGGCAGCATCCAGCAAGACTTAATTCCGGCGACAAATTTTGGGACTGAAATGAACGGATCAAGAATATAATGAAGAAGCCAGGATGATGGGTTGAAGGGCAATTAAGGACAGGCTTGATCCCTTTTCCACCGCTGGCATCCCGTTTGAGCCCTTCAACGCCACCCTACGCCTGGATTCGAGCAGAAGCCCAGTAATCCGCTCAATCCGTTCCCCTAATCCGTTATCAGCTCCCCGTACAACGAAATAATCAAAACGCCGGTATTCCATAAAATCTCGTTGCCAGAACAGAATTGATATAATATTCCCTATCCATGAAAACATCGCTCAAGATTTTTGCCGGCGCACTGATTGTGGGCGGGCTGGTGACAGCCTATTATTTTTACAGGAGAACTAGCGATTCACCCCGCTCGCCTAAAGTGGAAGCCTGGTTGCGCGCCCCACAAGATCATCCCGGCTGGGCCATACAGGCGCTGCAGCGTTGCGGCAACGCGCCCTTTATCTTGCCGACTTCCGGTTTTATCGGCTACCTGTGGGGCGATACCTTCCAGCCGGGCCACCGGCATCAGGGCATCGATATCTTTGGCGGCAGCCAACCCAACCAAACGCCGGTCTACGCCGCTTATGATGGATACCTGACTCGTCTGCCGGATTGGAAATCCAGCCTGATCATCCGCATCCCCAGCGATCCGCTGATACCAGGCCGCCAGATCTGGACCTATTACACCCATATGGCGGATGCCCAGGGAAATTCGTTTATTTCCCCAAATTTTCCAGCCGGGACTTCAGAGGTCTTTGTAAAAGCCGGCAGCCTGCTTGGAGATCAAGGGGACTATTCAGGCGACCCAAACCAACCGGTAGGTGTTCACCTGCATTTTTCGATTGTCCAGGAAGATGGCAGCGGCAAGTTCCGCAACGAGCTGGATATCAAAAACACCATCGATCCTTCCCCATATTTCGGGCTCAATCTCAACGCAGATAAAAACCGGGCGCAGATACCCGTTTGCCCATCGCAAAATGGGAGCAGTGACTAGTCTATGGAGACAGCTTTGGATCATCATGTTCTTGATCAAGTGGTTGTTTTAATCACCGGAGCCGGGCGTGGTTTGGGCAGAGCATTGGCTGTTGCTTTTGCTGCCCACGGCGCCAGAGTCGCCGCAAATGACCTGACGCCCATTAACCTGGATAAAACGATTGAGCTTATACAATCCAAGACCGGTATTGCCCGACCTTACCTGGCAGACATATCCAAAGACCTGCCAGTCCACGCCCTGGTGGAACAAATTATAGAAGATTGGGGGCGAATCGATATCCTGATCAACAACGCCGGTGTTCAACCGCACAGCAGTATCCTGGATATGGATGGCTGGGATTGGCAGCGGACACTGGATGTCAATTTGAGCGGGCCTTTCTATTTAATCCAAGCGGTTGGGCAAGCTATGCGAACGCAGGGGCAGGGCATTATCATCAACATTGCAGCTGCGAACATACCGGCTTTAATGACGAATGGCCGAGGCGCTTTTTTTGCAAGCAAGATGGGATTGATAGGCTTATCACGTGCAGCAGCGGCTGAGCTAATGGCGTATAATATTCGTGTAAATACGATTTGTCCAGGGGAATTTAAACTGATCCCGGCAGAGATCGATCCAACAGCGGGGGAAGATAAAAATTCGCCTTATATTGAAACCATTATTCATCTGGCCCTGTTCCTGAGCAGCCCGGCTGCCGCAGCCCTGACCGGGCAAGTCTACACCATAGAAAATAGTCCTATCATTCATAAGGATGGGGAAGAATGATCACATTTCGCGATATCGTAGGTGGTCTCAGGCAAATCATCCGCGACCGGCGCCGGCCGATGATTGTACATGCCTCACTGTCTTCTTTTGGTGAAATTCGGGGCGGAGCCGAAACCCTGTTGGGGGGGCTGCTCATGATTACCGATGGCATGATGATGCCAGCATTTACTTACAAAACCATGATCATCCCTGAAGAAGGTCCACAGGATAACGGGATGGCTTACGGCAGAGGCGGCGATAACAACCGGATGGCCGAATTTTTCCAGGCAGCCATGCCGGTGGACACTACTATCGGGGTTACCGCTGAAACATTTCGCAAACAACCCTACTCCAAAAGATCGGATCACCCAATCCTATCTTTTACGGGTGTGAATGTCGAAGAAGCTTTAAAAGCCCAAACCCTGCAAGAGCCCCTCGCACCGATCCGACTGCTTTCAGAACAAGATGCACTGGTTTTATTATTGGGGGTTGACCACACCGTAAACACCAGCATCCATTATGCCGAGCGATTGGCCGGAAGAAAACAATTCATCCGCTGGGCGTTAACCAGCGATGGCGTGCGGGAATGCCCCAATTTCCCGGGCTGTTCGGATGGTTTCGAACAGGCTGCGCCCTTCCTAGAGGATATAACTCAACAGACCAGGATTGGCGAGGCACAGGTTCGTGTGATTCCGCTTCAAGCGATGATTGAGTGCCTGACCGATCTGATCAAAGCTGATCCATTGGCGCTGCTTTGCCAACGGGGCGACTGTGAACGCTGCGACGCCGTACGGCACTCGCTTGCCGCTGGCTAGCCGTTCGCCAGCCGACCCGGCATCATTATAATATATTCAATATATGCTATACTCAATTCAATGATGGATTCCATTGCAGCGGGCCTTTCCGTTAATCCCGAATATCTGGGAAATTGCCAGCAATATAAAGTTGGACAGGTTCAGCATCTCATTCTGTTCGCTTCGATCACTACAAATAAATTCTACATAAAAAATCTTGATAATGAATATCAACAACGGCATAACCAATATATAATAAAGGGGGATGGTTAATTATGCCGCAGGATACAACCCAATCACCATTTGAGCTTTTAGTTGGTATCAGTCGTGAACTGGCAACCTCACTCGATCTTCACACTGTGCTCACGCGGGTATTATTTCTATCGGTTGGAAACGTAAATGCAGAACGCGGTAGTTTGATTATTTTGGACGAGAATATGGCGCCGGTCGATGCGGCCATTGTCTATAACAACCAGCTCATTCCACATAAAGTACACCAATTGCAAGCCACCCTGGATAGAGGTCTGGCAGGTTGGGTTTTAGCCAACCGCCAGGCTGTATTGGTGCCCGATACCAGTATTGATAAACGCTGGCTACGGCGGCCGGATGATACGGTAGAACGAACCGGGCCTAAATCGGCCATCTGCGTGCCGCTCTTAAATCGGGATCAGATCGTTGGAATTCTGACGATCGTCCATCCTGAACCGGGTTTCTTCAACCAGGAGCATCTCGAGCTGCTACAGACGATTGCAGATCACGCCGGAGTGGCTGTTTATAATGCGCGTTTGTATAGCAGCCTGCAGGTAGCAACCCGGCGCTATCAGGAATTGTTCGAGGACAGCATCGACCCAATCCTGATTACCACCTGGGATGGAAAAATCCAGGAAGCAAACCGGCAGGCAGTGCGCTCATTTGGCTATGTCAAGGCTGACCTCCTGACTCACCTGGTTTCGGATCTACACCTGGTCCAGAGGGAAAAACTGGGGGAAAATTTCAGCAATCTATCCGGCGGCGGCACCTTTTATTACGAATCCAACATTCAGCCGCAAAACGGCAACCGAGTGCCGGTTGATGTTTATGTTCATAAAATTAATATCGGTCATGAAGACTACCTGCAATGGATTTTCAAGGACGTCTCAGAGCGAAAAGCTTTAGACTCCATGCGAGAAGATCTGATTGCGATGATTTATCATGATCTTCGTTCTCCATTGGCAAATATTATTTCAGCCCTGGATATGCTGCAAAGCTTGATCCCGGTCGAAAATGCTCCGACGCTACAACCGGTCTTTAATATCGCCACACGATCATCCGATCGTATGCAGCGCCTGATCAATAGCCTGTTGGATATCCACCGCCTGGAATCGGGTCAGTCTCTTACAAACCAGCAGCCAACCAACCTTAAAGATCTTGTGCATGATGCACTGGATGCCGTCATACCGATTACAGAGAGTAAAAAACAAACCCTGGAGGATCAGGTGCCGGACGATATCCCGCCTGTCATGGTGGATGCGGACATGGTGAAAAGGGTCATCACAAATTTACTGGAAAATGGGACAAAATTCACCCCGCTGCACGGCAACCTGTCGATTGGCGCAATGCAAGATGGACATTGGGTAACCGTCTGGATTAAAGACAGCGGCCCTGGTATTGCACCTGAAAGCCAGCAAACGATCTTTGAAAAATACACCCGTCTGCAAGCCGAAAAGTTTCCAAAAGGTTTGGGATTAGGGCTGGCTTTTTGTAAGCTGGCGGTAGCAGCGCATGGGGGCAAGATTTGGGTTGAAAGCAAACTTGGAGAAGGCAGCCGCTTTATGTTTACCATACCGGTTGCGGATAGCTCCAGGGGTTAGAAGGAGTTTGAATGCAAGAAATTGCACCCCATGTAAATATCGAAACAAGCTATGCTGGTGTAACACTGGCGGCCATCAATTGGCCGCACGGTTTAATCTTAATCGATGCGCCATTCCGGCCCGATGATACTCGCTCGTGGCGTTCTGCGCTGCTCAACCTGGGCGGCGGCGTCGACCGGCTGCTGATCAACCTGGATGGCCATTTCGACCGTACGCTGGGGACGCGTGCGATGGACTGCACCGTACTGGGCCAAGAAAAAATGGCCCAGGTCTTTCGGAATCGACCGGTGACTTTCAAAATCCAATCTGTAGAAAGCGGTGCAGAATGGGAGCTTTACAACGGCTTGGGCAGTATCCGTTGGGCGCCGCCAGAAATCACCTTCACCCAGCAAATGCGCATCCATTGGGATAGCTCTCCAATGGTGCTGGAATACCATCCAGGGCCTTCGGTGGGCGCAATTTGGGCCATTTTACCCGAACAACACATTGTATTTCTGGGTGATGCAGTCATGCCGGGCCAGCCCCCGTTCCTTGCCAACGCGGATATTCCTGCCTGGATCGAAACACTACGTGAATTATCTTCACCTATTTATCAAGATTACTTTTTAGTGGGCGGACGCGGCGGTCTGTTTCTCCAGGATCAAATCCACAAGCAAATCAATTATCTCAATAGAGTTCACCAGCTTTTGGAGCCTCTGGCAGCTCAAAAAGCCGCTCCAGAAGAGACCGAAAGCCTGGTCCCTGCCCTGCTAAAGGGGATATCTATTCCGAGCGATAGAGAGACTCAATACCACCAGCGCCTGCAGTGGGGTTTATACCAGTATTACATCCGCCATTATCATCCCGGGGAAGCGGATATAATCGAGTAGGAGCGATTTAACCTGAATGAGCGCAGCGCCGGCACTAATCTTTCCATGATATACTGGCAGCATGCTCTATATCGTTGCCACTCCCATCGGAAACCTGGGCGACATCAGTTTGCGCGCCCTGGAAACTCTGCGGGCTGTAGATCTGGTGGTAAGTGAAGATACGCGTAAGACCGGGCTGATGCTAAAACATTTCGATATCAAAAAGCCCCAGCTATCCTTTCACGAATATAACGAAGACCGAGTTTTTCCAAAAATTTTATCCTTGTTAGAGGAAGGTAAATCGGTAGCGCTGGTGACCAATGCCGGTAGCCCGGCTATTTCCGATCCTGGCTTCGTGCTGGTGCGGGCAGCCATTCAGGCCGGCTTGCCGCTCACTGCCATTCCGGGGCCAACTGCTTTGATCACCGCCCTGATACTTTCCGGGCTGGCAGTGCACAGCTTCACATTTCGAGGTTTCCCACCCCATAAAGCAGGGGCGCGCCGGCGCTTTTTGACAGTAGATCAAAACAGCCCACACACCTTGATCTTTTACGAAAGCCCCTATCGGCTGAAAGCCTTTCTGCAGGACGCTTTGACAGTTTATGGCAACCGCCGGGCCGCTATCGCCAACGATCTGACCAAATTGTTTGAGAGCGTGTGCCGAGGCAGCCTGGCAGAACTGATTTCTCAACTTGAGAAAGAAGAACCGCGCGGGGAATATACAGTCGTAATTACTGGCGCCGAAGACCTTGCTCAGCCCGAGTAAACCCCAGTACAAATTGAATAAGAGAGCATGAACCGTTTTTTTCTGCCGACTGATTGCATAAACGCTGGCGAAGTCCGCTTCCCGGAAGCGATCTCCCACCAAATATCCCAGGTGCTACGCTTAAAAATTGGTGAAGAGGTCATGGCGCTGGACAATTCCGGATTTGAATACCGGGTGGAGATCGCACAGGCATCGGCTTATGCTGTAACCGGAAAAATCAAGGGCAGGCAAGCCTGCCAGGGTGAACCGAGCGGGCGTGTCAGCCTGTATTTGGGTCTCACCCAGCGTGAAAAGTTCGAGACGATGCTGCAAAAATGCACCGAAGCCGGGGCAGCGGCCTTCACGCCGGTTATAACAAGCCGCAGTCTGGTGCAGACGGAAAAAGACATCTCCGGCAAGCAGGAACGCTGGAATCGCATCATCTGCGAAGCCGCCGAACAATCCGGGCGCGGCCTGCTGCCCAGCTTGAGCCCCGCTTTAAAATTCAAACGGGCGCTCAAAACCACCAGCCAGCATGGACTGGTTCTCTTCCTGTGGGAGAAGGAGACGAGCGTCAGCCTGCGACAGGCG
>Ga0209039_10001542_pt1 | contig 21219 bp, 19 predicted proteins | sample BogFormECP12_OM1_FD_188238 | JGI IMG/M metagenome (GOLD analysis project Ga0209039, IMG submission 188238) | Bog forest soil microbial communities from Calvert Island, British Columbia, Canada - ECP12_OM1 (SPAdes) (version 2) | ecosystem: Environmental > Aquatic > Freshwater > Wetlands > Bog ...
TTGAGATAACCGCCTGGGGGCTTTGGGGTGGGTGGTGGGACTCGAACCCACGACAGCCGGAGCCACAGTCCGGAGTTCTACCACTGAACTACACCCACCGCGCGCAGACAAAAAGTATAACATTCAGCGTGACCACATTCCGTGCGGATTTAAGCGTTTCAGCAAGCAAACATCGCCGTGCCGAAAGACACGCAAGCCACCCTAGTTCACCGAACAACCGCCGTTCATCATGCAGCAGTTGGATTGCCCGCAGCCGGCAGCAGGTGCCGCGGCAGCGGCCCTCTTGTTCACCGCGAATATCGAGAGCTGCTTTTCGAGCTTCGCGGCGTGGCACTTGGGACATTCGGGTTTTTGCTCGCCGAAGAGGATGGTCTCAAACTTGTGCCCGCACTCTTCGCAACGATATTCGAAAATCGGCATACTCGGTCCAGGATTTTGCAGAAGCGCTGAGTTTCGCTACCGCATCTCTCATCCAACGTCAGAGAGGTGATACAACCATTATAGATGCAACCCCGCAACGCCAAGCTCCGGCACGATGCCACTGCGCAACACGCGGCTGATCGGACCACGCCTCCGCATCGCGCCTCGGAGACAACTCGTGCGCACGATTTCTTCGGCGAGCCGTTCCGCCCACGGCGACCATTCCTCGGCGGGCACGCCCAGACTCTCGCCGGAAATTTCCTGCCGCGCCACAACCACCTGCCCGCCGCGCAAGAGCGTTTGTTCCACGTTGAACATGACGTTCAGGTCTTGTGCCATTGCCATTGGCAGGCGGACCGCCCCCACACAATGACATTGATCATTGTGCACGGCCTCGAAGGTTCCAGTGAATCGCGCTATGTCATCGGCACCGGAAGCAAAGCGTGGCGCGCGGGCATGAACGTGGTCCGCATGAACGTACGCAATTGCGGCGGTACCGAGCAGTTGGGCCCAACCCTTTATAACTCCGGCATGTCGGCCGACGTCGGCGTAGTCGCGAAGACTTTGATCGAGCAAGACGGCCTCCAGAAGTTGGCTTTCGCAGGCTTTTCCATGGGCGGCAACATGGTGCTGAAGCTGCTGGGAGAGTGGGGCCATCAGCCGCCGCCGCAAGTTAAGGCGGGGGTGGGAATCTCGCCTGCTGTGGACCTCGCCGCTTCTGCCGACGCGCTGCACGCCCCCGGCAATCGCCTTTACGAAATGAAATTCCTTTGGAGCTTGCGAAAGCGTCTCCAGCGCAAAGCTGCGCTCTATCCCGGGCATTTCGAAATGCGCCATTTGCGCGGAGTGCATAGCATCCGTGATTTCGACGACCAGATCACAGCGCGCCATTTCGGCTTTCTCGATGCCCAGGATTACTACACTCGTGCCGCCGCCACGCACGTGCTCGACCGCATCACCGTGCCGGCGCTGGTTCTACACGCGAACGACGATCCGTTTATTCGCGTGCTGCCCGAAACGCGCGATCAGCTCCTGTGCAATCCTCACATCACCTACGTCGAAACCCAGCGCGGCGGACATTGCGCTTTCCTGGCCGAAGCCAACGGCTACGATGGACGCTGGGCCGAGCGCCAGGCCATCGCATTTATCCAACGAATCGAGCGCGGAGAGCCGGTCAACGTTCCCGTGCCGCAACCATTCTCGAACGGCTAAGATACGGGCGTGGAGAAGACGGTCTATCTTTCGCTGGGCTCGAACCTTGGCGACCGTGCTGCAAACCTGCGGATCGCGATTAAGAAGCTGCAGGAAACAGGAGAGGTGGTCGCGGTGTCCTCGTTCTATGAGACGGAGCCGATGGAAGTCACCGACCAACCGTGGTTCATCAATTGCGCGGTCGCTCTGAAGACCGAGCTGATGCCCAGACAGTTTCTCTCCCAGATGCTGAAGATTGAGCGGCAGATGGGCCGCCGTCGCATCCGGCCAAAAGGTCCGCGGACGATCGACATTGACATCCTCCTGTTTGGCAACTCCATCGTGCACACGCCACAACTCGACGTGCCACACCCGGCCATGCATCAGCGGCGGTTTGTGCTCCAGCCGCTAGCTGAGATCGCGCCTGACGTAAGACATCCTGTCTTGAAGAGGAAGGTATGCGAGCTGCTGGAGGCGCTACCGCGCAGCTCCGGTGAAGTCAGGAAGCAAGTAGGGAAATAGACTAACCCGTTCCCGGCCCTGGTGCACGAGACACCGATCCGGGGTCTAGGCTGGGAATAGTAATAGCACATTAGAGCTGGATGGCCGTTGCAGAGGTGCCGTAGCCGGCTGGAAGCACTCCACTACATCACTGGCTGCTGCTCGCCTGCCAATTGCTCGAGCAACGCCTTCAGACGTACCAGCACCTGGTCGGGTTGCTTTTCTTTCAGCGAGAACTTCAGCAGGCCGGCAGGCGTGAACTTGCTGTCAGGCTTTTCAGCGACAAAGCGTGCCAACTGTTCTGGATCGATGGAGGCTTTCTCCGTGAAGCGAATGCTTACCGCTTCGCGGCGGCGCTCGATCTGGGCCACACCAATACGCTGCGAGAGCAGCTTCAAGGCAGCGTATTCCAGCAGGTTGCTCACTGCCGCCGGGGGCGCGCCGTAGCGATCTCCCAACTCTCCGGCGACATCGGCAAGCTGCGACTCCGACTCCACGCCCGCCACCCGTTTGTACATGCGCAGCCGCTGGTTCTCCTCGGGAATGTAATCGGCAGGAATGCGGATGTTGAGGCCGAGATTCAATTGAGTTTCCGGCGCCTCTTCCTTCAGCTCTCCCTTTAGTTCGCGGACCGTGCGCTCTAGCATGGTCGTATATAGCTCGAAGCCAACCGCCTCGATGTGGCCGCTTTGCTGGCCGCCCAGCAGGTTGCCGGCGCCGCGCAATTCGAGATCCAGTGCGGCGATCTTGAATCCCGCGCCCAAGTCGCTGAACTCCTTCAGCGCTGCCAGGCGCCGGCGAGCTAAATCGCTCAAATCGCGGTCGGGAGGAATCAGCAGGTAGGCGTAGGCGCGCCGGTCCGAGCGCCCTACGCGTCCCCGCAACTGGTATAGCTCCGAGAGCCCGTGGCGGTCCGCACGATTGATAATGATGGTGTTGCACAGCGGAATGTCGAGCCCATTCTCGATGATGGTGGTGGCGACCAGAATATCGGCCTCATGACGCATGAAGGCGAGCATGATGCGCTCCAATTCACTCTCAGGCATCTGGCCGTGGCCGACCAGAATGCGCGCCTTGGGCGACATCTCGCGTATCTTGTCGGCAATCTCGTAGATGCTCTCGACGCGGTTGTGTACGAAGTACACCTGCCCGCCTCGTTCCAGCTCCTTCTCGATGGCCGAGCGCAAGAGCTTCTCATCCCAGGCAGCGACAACCGTCTGGATTGCCATGCGATCTTTCGGCGGCGTTTCGATTACGCTCATGTCCCGAAGTCCCAATAGCGACATGTGGAGGGTGCGCGGAATTGGCGTGGCCGACATGGTTAGTACATCCACTTCCTTGCGAAGCTGCTTCAGCCGCTCCTTGTGGCGCACGCCAAAGCGCTGCTCCTCGTCCACGATCACCAGCCCGAGATCGCTGAACTTGACGTCCTTAGATAGAACGCGATGAGTGCCGATGACGATATCCACCTCGCCGGTCTCCAGCTTCGCGATCGTCTCCTTTTGCTGCTTGGCCGTACGGAAGCGGCTAAGCATCTCGATCTTGATGGGAAACGCGGCGAGCCGCTGACGGAAGGTGTTGTAGTGCTGGAAGGCAAGCACTGTGGTGGGCGCCAGCACAGCGACCTGGCGATTGTCGCTGACCGCCTTGAAAGCCGCACGCATGCCGACTTCCGTCTTGCCGTAGCCAACATCGCCGCACAGCAGGCGGTCCATCGGCGTGGCCGATTCCATGTCGCGCTTCACGTCCAGAATCGCGTTGCTCTGGTCTTCGGTTTCGCTGAACTCGAACGTGTCCTCGAATTCGCGCTGCCACTCGGTATCGGCGGCAAACGCATGGCCCTCGGCGGTCCTGCGCGCGGCGTAAAGCTTCAGCAGTTCTTCGGCCATGTCCTTCATGGCCTTCTTCACGCGTGCCTTGGTCTTCTGCCACTGAGCTGTGCCCAACCTATTCAGCACCGGCTTCACACCCTCAGAGGAGCGATACTTCTGAACGAGATCAAGACGCGTCAGGGGCACGTACAACCGCGCGCCTTCGGCATATTCCAGAACCATGAACTCGACGGTGCCCCCGTCTTCCTGCGGCACCTCTTTCAACCCTTGATACTGGCCGATGCCGTGCTCGACGTGTACTACATAATCGCCAACGGCAAGATCACGAAAGTCGGAGAGGAACGCTGAGACCTTCGATTTCTGGCGCTGGGGGTGGGCCAGCGACACTTCCGGTTCATCGAAGAGGTCGCGGGCGCCGAAGAGCACGAGGTTCGCTTCCGGAAGCGCGACTCCGTCGGGCACATAGGCTTTCACGATGGTGGTCGCGGCAACGTCTTCCTCGAAGTAGGTTGACTCCTCTACATAAACTTCGTTGCCCGGCTTGGGCGTCCGGCTTCCGATGCGAAACGACAGGTTGTATTCGTTGAAGACGTCGGCCAGGCGCTCGACTTCGCCCGTGCTCGATACTGCGAAGATGACTCTCTTGCCTTCGCGCGCGAGCCGGCCAACTTCCTCGGTCATGGCCGCGACCGACCCGTGGAACCGCGTTGTAGGCTGTGTTTGCCACGTCAGGTGTTCGCCGTCATCGATGGCTTCAATGCCCAGTTGCTCGACGGCGACGGTCGTCGCCTGGTGCAAGCGTGCGCGCCATTCCTCCGGGCTGAGGTACAGGTCCTCGGGACGAACGAGATTGCCGACGAGGCTCCGCGCATGCACCTCGAACATTTTGGACCACCAGGCATCATGAGCTTCTTCGAGCGAGTCGGGTTCGTCGAGCAAAACAACCGCGCCGGATATCAGATCGAAGATGCTCTCCTTCGCACCAACGATGGGGGCGTACAACTCCCATCCCGGAAACACGGCAACGCCAGCCGCACGCACAGTTTCCTGGATGACATCCTCACCGCCTAACAGCCGATTACCGACAAGCCGTGCGTTAATGGCCGCCAGTGTACCCTCTTCCACCGGCGTTTCGGTCAGGGGAAGCAGCACAACTTCTTCCGTGGTGGCCGCGGAGCGCTGCGTGCCAGGATCGAACTTGCGAATGGAGTCCACTTCGTCGCCAAAGAACTCAATGCGGACAGGCCGGTCCAGTTCAGGAGGAAAAACATCCAGCAGGCCGCCGCGATGCGCGAACTCGCCCGTCATCTCGACCACGTCAACCTGGTTGTAGCCCACGATGCGCAGATGCTCGATCAGTTGCTCGGGATCGACCATCTCACCGCGCCGTACAAGCTTCGCCAAGTCGGAATAGAAGCCGGCATCGCGCAAGCTCATGGCTGTCGCCTGCACCGGCGTTATCACGATGCTGGCAGCGCCAGTGGCAATTTTCCAAAGGGCGGTCGCGCGAGCTTCCTGAATCTCGGGATGCGGCGAGAGATTCTCGAACGGCGGCACATCGTAAGCCGGCAGCGCCACGACTTGCTCCGCCGACAACGCGCCAGTCAACTCGCCCAGCGAGCGCACGAGCGGCAGCAAGTCATCCATGGCTCGGTTATCCAGGACAGTTACGATCAGGGACCGCGCCGTCGCGCGATGCAGCAAGGAATAGAACAGGGCTTTACCCGTTGGGGTGAGTCCAGATACACGAATCCCGCCCGCGCCTCCCTTTACCCGGGCAACGGCACGCGCAAAGGCGGCAGACTTTTCCACGTCCGCAAAGAGTTCGCGGACGAACGGCAGGATCATTGCCTATTCAGTTTACCAGCCACGGTAGGCCGCTGCTTTTTTCGCAAGGAGCCAAGGAGAAGAGCGGGCGACTTACTTGAAGCCACCCAGGGCTTGCAACTGGCGGTTCGCGAGTTCGTGCGGCAATGGCGCATAGCCCAATGCCGAACATTCTTTTTGGCCGTTGGTCAACGCCCACTGGAGAAGTGCAAACAAGGCAGCTTTCTTCTTGCTGTCATTTATCTGCTTTGGCCATTGAAGGAAGGTAAACGTCGCTATTGGGTAAGAATCCTTTCCGGGGGCATTGGTGATAGAGGCAGGCTCGCCCGCCATCGCAGCACCAGCAGCAGCGGTCACACTTTCAAGGTTGGCGCGGATGTACTCCCCGGCCGCGTTTCGAACGGCTCCAAAACTCAGTTGGTGCTGGATCGCATAGACGAGTTCGACATATCCAATCGAGTGTGGGGTACGCTGCACCGTCGCGGCGACGCCTTCGTTGTCCTCCGCCCCCATTCCTACTGGCCATTTGAGGGTCATACCGGCACCAACCCTGGCGTTCCATTCGGGACTGATCTTGGACAGGTAGTCGGACCAGACATAGGTTGTGCCGCTGCCGTCAGAGCGATGAACCACGATGATGTTGGCATCAGGCAATGACGTACCTCGATTGGCGGTCTTGAGGATCGGATCATTCCACTTCGTGATCGTGCCGAGATAGATGCCAGCTAGAGCCTCGGGGGTGAACTTGAGGTCCCGGCCGAGATCTTTCAGGTTATAAATCGGGACCACGCCACCGAGCACCGAGGCAATCCGCGGAAGACCCGCCGCCGATTGCAACGAACCTTGATCGGACGGAGCCACATCGGTTGCGGCAAAGTCCACCTTATCCTGCAATAGGAGTTGAACGCCCGACGTTGACCCGACTGCATCGTAGCTGAGACTAATGTCGGAATGTTGCTGCTGAAAAGACTCAAACCACAGTTGATAGAGAGGCGCCGCAAACGTGGAGCCTGCACCGTGCAGGCTGCTCTGCGCCACCACGCGCTGATTCGGTGTCCGGCCAATCTTCGCCTGGGCTCCGACCATCTCCTTGACGAGGCTTTCAGACAGGTCATCGGAGACACTGCCCCAGGCAAATTTACTGGGGGTGACAAGGTAGGACCACAAGACTGCGTTGTCCGCGCCCACTACTTCGGCGGAGAGAAAACCTCCAAATATAGCCTGGCGGTTTGTGGACGGCGATCGGGGGCTGGTTGCGATGTGGCCCTTGATCCAGATCTGGCCACTCCCTTTAATAACTGCGTCCACCTGACTCGGACTTCCGACGACCTCGAATTTTCCGCTCTTCCGCAGCTGTTTGACCAGGCTGTCGTGCAGTTCAGCCGCGCCGTTTCCACCATTCCAAGAAGGAACAAATACTTTCTTGACCTGGGACAAGTCCTGTGCGGTTTGTGCACGTAGGAAAATAGACGCCAGAATCAACACGAACCAATAAGCGACTTTCGATGCAAAACTACGCGGTCTGCCGAGGCGAATTTGCATCATTCAGAACTCCACGTGCAAGCGGAACGACGGCACCGTGACCGGACCACGAACCTGGTTATATCCTGGATGGACAACGTATTGTAAGTCTGGCCCGAGGTAGATTCCGCGCCAGGCGTGGGCGGTGTAATAGGTCTCAAAAATATTCTCTCGCCCGTACGTCAGCCCTCCGTCCCCAAGGAGGAAACCAAGCCCGCCGTAGGAAAGATACCGGGCGTGCTCGCTGGAGATGGCATTGGAGACAAAGGCCACTCCGGCGCGATCATATTTCCTCTTCCACATGCGGCCCTCAAAGCCAGCTCCAGCCTGAAAGGTCTGGTCGACTTCGGTGTAGCAATAGGATTCAGTCTTGCCGTTGTTCCATCCAAAACGTCCGTAGGCGACAATGCTTTTTGTCAAGACCTGTTCGAAGTTGATCCCGAATCCGTACTTCGTCGTCACCTGCCGGGGATGGTTGGTGATTTGCGGCGTCGGAACCTTACCCTCCAGGTACTGTTCGTTTGCGACCTGATAGATGCCCATATTGGCATTGTTGACATACGACAGCAGACGGATGATTCCGTCCTTCTTGCGCAGGAACCCGCGGTGCAGCTCGAATTCGACATTTTCAGCGTTGGCATTGCGCAGGTTCCAAACCAAATCTGGTCCGTTCGCAACCGTGGGCAACAGCGCCTCAGCAAACCGTAGTCCCCACTTCGGGCTCTGATATTCGAGGATGAGCCCGATGGTGTAACCCCGAGTGTCAGCCGCGTAGTCATAGCCTCCGTTCTGGTCAATGGCCCAATTCATGAACTGTAAATGGCTGTCGCCGCCGACGGAGTTAACGTCAAAGAAGTCAGCCATGCCGAATTTTCCGAAGCGGAACTCGATCCGGCGTGCAGGCAACTCCGAGAAGGTCGAAAGCGGTCCACGAGCGTTCTCAACCTTTTCATGACTCAGAGCAAATACCTGGTGGTACATGGCCCGGGCGAGGTAAGGAGCCTGGCCTATCGTCGGGTTACGCACCACGTCAAGATTCGTGAAGCCAGCCAGGCCGAGCGCCTGGCTCAGGCCTTGGCCCCCGGATTCTTCGACATCAACCAGAATCTCGATTGATTTTGTCAACTCGAGCCCGGTATACAGCGTCAAGACCCGGGAAGTGGCCTTCTCATAGTAGGGTTGCAGACTGTTGGGGCCTGAATATTTCGCATAGAACGGCGGATGCGTCTGGAAGATGAAGTTAGCCTGGCCCGAGATCCAGAACCGGCCCTCCTTAAAATGAGGGAACATCGTCTGCACAGTTTCGTCCGCTGCCTCGGGATCGGCGCTTTCGGAGGCCGTGCTACCGGGGTCTTGCCCATGAGCGAAAGGCGCGATTATTGCTAGCGAGATAAGGAATACAGCGGCACAGGCGAGAATGAGCGGCATTGCGCGCCACAGACCGGGGCTACGGCACAGCCGGATTGTCGCAGGAATCGCCAATGACAATCACACGTTTATTCCGACCAAACCAGTTCCGACGCTGAATGGAGCGGGGGCGGACTCATATTATGACCTAATTATTTCAGATTGATGAATGGGACGACAAAGACGGAGGTGGTCGGATCTGACACAGGAATTCCATCAATGGGAAGTTTTTCCGAACCACGTGGAACTTCCGGAACACGCTTCGCGTAACTCAATTTGACAGCAGTTTGGTTACGCCGGCAACGGAGACGGCGCGATAAGAAGAGGAGCGTGTTATGGACGGAAACATTGTAGGGCTGGTCGCGGTGATTATGGTCTTCGGTATTCCGATCGCCGCCATGTACACCTATTATCGAGTCCGCAAGCTCCGTACAGAGGAGCGCCTTGCGGCCATTGCGCGCGGAGTCAGCGTTCCCATGGAACCGGAGCTTTCCCAGGCTGCGCGCACACGCCGGTCAGGCATTTTGCTGATCAGCGGCGCGGTGGGTTACACGATCGCTCTTGGCCTCATCGCTCGCGTCGAGCCTGATGCCTGGATCGCCGCAGCTTTCGGCGTCATCCCGTTTGCGGTGGGAGTTGGATGCTTCCTGGATTCAGCCTTGGTGCGCCGCGATCTGCACGCTTCCTGATACGACCCTACGCCGGCGTTTTACTCGGATTAGGCGCGGGGTTGAGCATCGGCAGCCGCGCCGCGCCATACAAACCAGCATCGCTGCCCAGCAGTGCGATCGTCACCACGGTGTGTTTTCCATCTCGCCCCACGTGGTCCGGGGCGGTGATGGAATAAATGGAGGAGCGGACCTTCATCTCCTCAAACATAGTGGGAGCGAATGCCTCCCACGCGCTGGCCACTCCGCCGCCGATGACATACATGGGTAAGTTCAACGCGTTCACCATGCCTCCAATTCCGATCGCCAACGCCCGGCCGACCTTCTGGTAGATTCGCTTCGCCGACTCATGGCCCTGGATGGCGAGCTGATAGATTCCCCGCGCTGTAAATTCGAGACTGCCGCGCGCTCCCTCCGTCAAATCTGGAGCGTTGCCGCTGGCTATGGCCTCGTGCGCCATGCGGACGATCGCCGTCGCGGAAGCGTACTGTTCCAGGCAGCCACGACTGCCGCATCCGCATTTATGCCCTTCCGGCTCCACATTGAAGTGACCTAACTCGCCCGCCATGCCGGTCATGCCGTGCCAAAGCTGCCCGTTGAACACCAGGCCGCCGCCCACGCCGGTTCCTAGCGTGTACATGGCCATGCTGTCCATGTTGCGTCCCGCACCGAGCCACTTCTCACCCATCGCGGCTGCGTTGGCGTCGTTCTCCAGAATCACGGTCGTCACGAGTTTGCGCTCGATCTCCCCACGAACAGGAAAATCCACCCAGTCAGGAAGGTTGGGGGAACGGACAACCGTGCCGGTATCCATGTCGATGAATCCGGGCACGCCGATGCCAATGCCCGCCAGTTGTCCCGAGTCGCGGTACTTCACACGCAGTGACTCGATGGCGCTGCACATCTCGCCAATCACGTGGTCACGGCCACGCTGGACTTCTGTTCCGAGTGTCAGCTTCTCCAGAAATTTGCCGTCGCCGTCCACAGCGGCGATGCGAAGATTGGTTCCCCCAAGATCAACTCCGATCGAGTAATCGCGCATAAAGTTTCCCCGGCTGTTCCTGAATATTCACTTCTGGCAGCGCGGACAATAATGACTGCTGCGACCTGCGATGATAACCCGCTTTATGGGTGTACCGCACACCAGGCACGGTTCGCCTTCCCGTCCATACACCCGGTGCTGCAACTGAAAGAATCCCTCGCGTCCTTCCGCGTCAACGTAATCGCTCACTGACGAGCCGCCCAGTTCGATGGCCTCATGCAGTACTTCCTGCACTGCGCCGTGGAGTTTGCGTAACTCAGCGCGTGTCAGTGACGCTGCCCGCCGGCGCGGCCGAATGCCTGCGCGGAAGAGCGACTCGTCAGCATAAATGTTCCCCACGCCGCTTAACAGCTTCTGGTTCAGAAGCGCGCTCTTGATGGGAGTCTTGCGGGCGCGAAACAGGGTGACGAAGCGCTCGATTTGCGAATCCAGCGGTTCGTCACCGGGAGCAGCGAATCCCGCGGCGCTCTTGGATTCCATTCGCACTACCGCCAGCCTTCCAAATCGTCGCGGATCGACGAAGCGCAGCTCGCGACCAGAAGCCAGCTTCAGAACTCCGTGAGTATGCCTGGGCATCTCAACTTCGGGCGACGCGATCACGAGGCGCCCGGTCATACCGAGGTGTACGATCCACTGCCCTCGTGTTACTGACGATTTGCGACCGTTACGATTCGGGCGTTCAAGATCGAAGACGATGTGCTTGCCCACACGCCGAACAGCCGCGATACGGGCGCGCTCCAACACCGACGCGATTTCTTTCGCCGGCGATTTCAGTGGCTCAGGTTTTTCGCCCAGCCAGACGGATTCGACCACGTCACCGGCGACGCGCTGGTTGAGACCGCGAGCAATCGTCTCCACTTCGGGCAGTTCGGGCATGTCTTCCAGTTTACGGCAACATGGCGTTCCAGCCAGCACGCACCGAATTGCGCCGCCCCGTGTTGAACCTGTAAAATTCTTAGTTACACGGCCCGTCTCACTTTAATCTCCTCGAATTTTGTTTTTGCTTGCTGAATGAAAGGCGAGTTGTGTGCGAATCTGTGCGGTCGCCCGGCGTCATGCGGGCGGCTGTGGATGGAGCAGTCAGTTGAAAATTGGCAGGACAGCGGTGGTCGTCGGCGCCCAGTGGGGCGATGAAGGCAAAGGCAAGATTGTTGACGTTCTCTCCGAGCGGTTCAAGCTTGTGGCGCGTTATTCCGGTGGCCACAATGCCGGGCACACCGTTACCATCCATGGCAAGAAGTTCATCCTTCAGCTCATTCCATGCGGCGTTCTGCGTGAAGGCTGCCGCGGCGTCATAGGCAACGGGGTCGTTCTGGACCCGTTTGCCTTCATTAAAGAAGTGGACGCTCTGCGCGCCAACGGGGTGCGGGTGGACAACAACTTGTTCGTCAGTAATCGCGCGCACGTGATTCTTCCCTACCATCGCATGATCGAGCTGGCCTCAGAGAATGCGCCAGGCCGCGTCAAGATAGGCACAACGTCGCGCGGCATCGGTCCCACCTACGAAGACAAAATGGCGCGCAGCGGACTGCGCGTTCAGGACCTTCTCGACAAGACACTCCTGCGCAAGCACATTGAAAACGCCTGCCGCGAAAAGAACACTATCGCGCACGCCTTGTTCAACAGCGAGCCCTTGGACCCCGACAAGATGTACACCGACTATGCGGAGGTCGCCAATCGTATAGCTCCGTTCGTCACCGATACGGCGTTGCTGCTCAACCGTGCGATTGCCGAAGGCGAATCGGTGATGTTCGAGGGCGCGCAGGGGACTATGCTCGACATCGATCATGGAACGTATCCGTTTGTCACCTCGTCGAGCGCGACTTCGGGCGGCGCAGTGACCGGAACAGGCGTGCCTCCCACCTCGATCAACCTGGTGATTGGCGTGACCAAAGCGTATTGCACCCGCGTAGGCGGAGGTCCGTTCCCCACCGAACTGAAGGAGGAGGTTGGCGAGGCGCTGCGCAAGAAAGGCAACGAATTCGGCGCCGTCACCGGCCGGCCGCGACGCACGGGCTGGCTCGACCTGCCTCTTCTGCGCTACTCGAACATGATTAACGGCACCAGTTGGCTGGTGGTGACCAAGCTTGACGTGCTGGATGAGCAGGCCGAGATTCCGGTTTGCGTGAGCTACCGGGTCGACGGCAAGGAAACGGAAGAAGTTCCCGCGCAAGCTTCAGGCTACGAGAAGATCGAACCGATTTACACCAAGCTGCCAGGCTGGCAGACAAGCACGTTCGGCATCAATAGCTATGAGCAGTTGCCGGACAAAGCGAAGCGCTATCTAGAGTTCGTGGAGAAGGAATCCGGAGCGAAAGTCGGCATCGTTTCGACCGGACCGGACCGTGAGCAAACCATGTTCATTCCGGAGTTCACCAAGACACTCGATGCGGTGAGCGGGGCGGCCACGAATTAGCACGGATGGAGGAGCGAAATGGTAGTGCTGGCGGTCACCTGGATAGCAAAACTCGGGCACGAAGAGGCAGCGGCCGAGATCTTTCGCAAGCTAACGACAGCATCGCGGCGGGAGCCAGGCTGTCTCATGTATCTGGTCCATCGTCACAAGACGGACCCGCAGTGCTTCTTCATCTATGAGCAGTATCGTGACGAGACCGCTCTCGACGCCCATCGCCAGTCGGCACACTTTCAGGAGTACGCTGTCAATCGCCTGAAGGAGATCGCCGACCGCAAAGAAGGCACATTGTATTCGCCGCTGACTGACGACTAACGGTCGGCTGCGACCTGCGGAACCGCGACCTCGCCCGGCTGCCTGAGTTCCTCGCGCAAGATATCGAACAGCGCCGCTAGAACGGATGCGACCACCGGACCCAGAAACAATCCCAGGAAGCCGAACGCTTCGACGCCGCCGAAGATAAAGAACAGCAATACAAGCGGGTGCAGTTCCACTCGCCCACCGACCACCCAGGGCCGAATGACATTATCAATGCTGCTCACTACCACTAGACCCCAAGCCAGCAGGAACACGCCCTTCCAGATGGAACCAGTCACGAGCAGGTAGATCCCCACTGGTCCCCAGACCAACGCGGAACCTACGACCGGAATAACCGACGCAAACCCCGCAGCTAGGCCCAGCAGCAGCGAGGAGTCCATGCCGACCATGCGCATGGCAATCCCGGTGAGCACCCCCTGCGCGACTCCAACAGAAAGGATGCCGTAAACGTTCGCAATGATCGTGTCAGAGATGTTCTTGTAGAGCCTTGCGACCTGCTCGGCAGAAAGCGGCAACAGCATTCCTGCGCGATACGCCCATTGCGCTCCGTCGCGAAACAGGAAGAACACCACTACGAACGTAATCAACGTTTCGACGATGAAGCGTGCGAAACCACTGAGGACATTGGCGCCAAAGCCAACCAGCCAGACGCTGACTTTCTGCACGTTGGAGCTAACCATCGCTCTGAGGTCGTACTTGGACAGATCAACCCAGTGTCCAACAAAGCGGATGGGACGGTCCGCCAGGGACATCGCCAGTGCTGGAAACCCGCCCTCCTCGGCGCTTCTGCGGCCCAGGTAATGGGCGGCCGAAAAAGCTTCGTTCGCTGCCAGTGCGGCAATGATCATACAGGGGACGGCGAATAACAGGAGCAGTAGCAGTGTTGAAAGCAGTGCAGAGCTGCCTACCCTCCGCTTGTTCCACCTCACAAGGCGTTCGTGCAGAGGATAAAAGACGACCGCAAGAATTATCGCGAACGCAATCGGCCTCAGGAAGGATTCGATGATGACAAAAGTGAGCGCAAGCGCGCTCAGCAACAACACTGACAGAAATATGAGGGTAGTGCGCTTGTTGTTCATAGAGGAGTCTGCTCAAGTTGTAACACGAACCCTTTGGAGAGAGCATAAAAGTCGCAGCTTGTATTCTGAGGCGTCGCACTTGGAACAGGCCTCGATACAATAACGAGTCATCCCGTTCAACCCGTTTTCGGAAAGGCAGCAATGCACCGCTGGTCTCATCTCTTCATACCTACGCTGCGCGAGGCCCCGGCCGACGCCGAAGTCGCGAGCCATAAATTTCTTGTCCGTGCGGGATACATCCGCCAGCTCGCTGCCGGAGTTTATTCCTTCCTCTTTCTGGGTCAGCGCGCGATGCTCAATATCACCAGTATCGTTCGGGAAGAGATGGACCGTATCGGCCAGGAGTTCCATCTTCCCGCGCTCCACCCGCGCGAGATTTGGGAGCCGAGCGGACGCTGGCAGGCGATGGGCGAGAACATGTTTCGCCTGAAAGACCGCAGCGGGCGCGATTTGTGTCTAGGCATGACTGCCGAGGAGGTCATGACCGAGATCGCGCGCAAGGAACTACGCAGCTACAAACAGCTACCGCAAATCTGGTACCAGATCCAGCAGAAGTTTCGCGATGAACCGCGGCCCAAATCCGGCCTGCTGCGCGTGCGCCAGTTCACCATGAAAGACTCGTACTCGTTCGATCTCGACGCTGCTGGCCTGGACGTCAGCTATCAGAAGCATTACGAGACTTACTGCCGGATCTTCAACCGTTGCGGACTGAAGTATGTCGCGGTGGAGGCCCACTCGGGAGCGATGGGTGGCTCGCAGTCGCATGAATTCATGGTGTACACCGACGCGGGCGAAGACCTGGTCGCCAACTGCGGTGAGTGCGGGTATGCGGCCAACCTCGACAAGGCCACCTCGAAGCTGGAGCCGGTGGATGACCTTGCTCCCTCAGGCAGCGGTGAACCGGAACTCGTCCACACCCCCGGGCAGAAAACCATAGAGGATGTAGCGCGCTTCCTCGGCGTCTCGCCCCGAAATATAAGCAAGACTCTCGCGTACATAATGAACGAAGCCACCAACCCTAAAACCGCGGAGGTGCGTACGCGCTCTCTGGTCGTCCTCATGCGCGGCGATCACATGCTCAATGCGGCGAAGCTGTCGGCTGCCGTCGGCGGCAAAGAGTTTCGCCCCATGACCGAGGACGAAATCCGTGACTTGTTCCACTCGCCCGCCGGGTATCTGGGGCCGTTGCATGTCGAACGGGCCGAAGACGCGGCAGACACAACGCGGCCTTTGCTCCTTGTTGAGGAAGCACTGCGAGGCCGGAGAAACTTTATCGCCGGCGCAAATAAAGAGGAGTACCACGTCAAGAACATCACTCCTGGTGAGACATTTCATCCCACTGCATGGGCTGACCTGCGCACCGCCGCGGAAGGCGAAGGCTGCCCGCGCTGCGGTTCGCCGCTGAGGATCGGCAAAGCGATGGAGATTGGCCATATCTTCAAGCTCGGGTACAAGTATTCCGAATCCATGGGCGCAAGCGTGCTTGACGAGCACGGCAAGGAGGTGACGCCGATCATGGGCAGCTACGGCATCGGCATCGAGCGCATCCTGACCGCAAGCCTCGAACAGAACCATGACGAAGACGGCTTCTGGCTGCCGGCCGGCATTGCACCGTTCGATATCGTCCTCTCGCCGTTAAGCGCTACCGGAGAATTGCTGGATGCAACGGTCAAGATCGGTACGGACCTCGAGCGTTCGGGATTCAAGGTCCTGCTCGACGACCGGGATGAGCGGCCGGGAGTGAAGTTCAAGGATGCCGATCTCATTGGAGTGCCCTACCGCATCACGATGGGGAGTAAGAAATTCTCCGAAGGCAAGGTGGAAGTGCTGGTGCGCCAGACCAAGCAGAAGGAAGACGCGGCTATCGAAGCGGTTGTGGAGTACATGCATGACCTCGCTGGACGGTAGCGGACCGCGTTAGTTCGCTCAAGCTCCGGTCTGCTGCGCGTCCTTTCCCTCCAGCCCCAACTCCCCCGCGATCCCTCTCATCGCCTCGATGCAGAATGCAATGTGCTCGTCGAGGTCAACGCCCAGTCCGGCGGCGCCGTTGATGATGTCTTCGCGGCTGACGGCGCGCGCGAAGGCTTTGTCCTTCATCCGCTTGCGCACAGACCTGGCATCCACCTCTGCCAGCGATTTATTCGGCTTGACCAGCGCGGTCGCGGTGATGAATCCCGCGAGCTCGTCACAAGCGAAGAGCGCTCTCTCCATATTCGAGTAGCGGGTGACGCCAGTGTAATCCGCGTGCGACATGATGGCGCGGCGGATTTCCTCCGGAACGCCACGCTGCGTCAGAATTTCGTTTCCCTTGTAGGGATGCTCCTCCAGGCTGGGATATTTCTCGTAGTCAAAGTCGTGGATGAGACCGACCACGCTCCAGCGTTCTCCGTCCTCGCCAAACTTTCGAGCGTAGGCGCGCATGCAAGCCTCGACCGCCAGCGCATGCTTGCGCAAACTTTCTGACTGGGTGAACTCAGTTAGTAAACACCACGCATCGGAACGAGTCATTCCGCGATTCTCCCATGTTTTGCGGGTTTTCTGCCGTTCGAATGAGACGTTTATGTCGAATTCGCACAGCTTGCCCCATCCTTCATCAATTATGCTCTTGACTGTAGCAGAGAAATAACGCAGAGTAACGGAAGCTGTTTTCAGTGCCCGCTCTGGCACTCCCGCAGCCTGCATGGCCACGACTCTCGCGCCGGTGGACTCCCGCGAAGTGGTGAGATGCGATCAGTGCCATCTCGTCCAGTTCAAAACCGTCAACAATCTTTGCCGTCGTTGCCGCACGTCGCTGGAAGAGGATGAGCCCGAGCCAATCCTCGCGCCTTGTTTGCCCGTAGCTGCAGAGGAGCCGTCTGACCGCTCCGAAGTGCACGTGGCGATGGCGATCCGCAGTCTGCGGCTGCGCGCCGGCCTGAGCCAGCGGCAACTCGCGCTGCGCATGGGCGTGCCGCGCACCTACGTCTCCAAGATCGAGAACGAGAAGGCCACGCCAACCCTGTCGTCGCTCGCCCGTTTGGCAGCGGCGCTGGAGGTCAGCGTGCCCGATCTTCTGGTGCGGGCCTGCGGGCCATCTCGCGAAGACGAGATCAACGAGGCTCTCGGCGATCCATTCGTCGCCGAGTTGGCCGTGTTCACATCGCAACTGAACGCGATGCAGTTTGCGAATGTGCTGTCGCAGGTCCGCGACATGGTTGAGCATCCGCGGCGCTACACGCAGAACTAGAGTGAGCTGCGACTGAGTTCTTTTAGCTCTACCCTGCGCGGTTAAGTCCGCCTCGGCCACGCACAAACCGGTGCGTGACGGAAGAGCCGGAACCCGCGTGAACCTAAGCCGACCGGAAGGTGCCGAGGCACATGCCTCGGCATTTTCTTTGCGTCTCCTCCTTTCGTTGCAACCCCCTTTCCCGTGTGCTACTTTCAAAATGCTAGAGGTGTGCTTTGCGTGCACAGGTGCCCGCTGGGCTGAACCGCAAAGAGGCCGAGATTTACTTCCGCCTCGATCCAGAGCGGTTGCCCCACCACATCGCCATCATCATGGACGGAAATGGCCGTTGGGCCAAACGCCGCCATCTGCCTCGCATCGCGGGACACCGCTCGGGGGTAGCGGCAGTGCGCTCGACCATCGAAACCGCTGCACGCATTCACGTTCCTGCCCTCACGCTTTACTCCTTCTCCGTCGAGAACTGGAAACGCCCAAAATCCGAGGTGCAGTACCTGATGAACCTGCTGCGCCGCTACCTTATGATGGAACTCCCCACGATGATGGAGAACAACATCCGGCTGCAGTATATCGGCCGGCAGCAGGAACTGCCGCAAGAGGTGCAGGAGCGCATGGCATGGGCGCGCGAGATGACCGAGAAGAACACCGGCATGGTGCTCACGCTGGCGCTTAATTATGGTTCGCGGACGGAGCTGGTTGACTGCTTCAACGCCCTCGCCCGCGAAGCGTCGCGTAACGGCGGCATCGAGCACCTGAAGATCGACGAAAAGTCGATCGCACGGCATCTTTATACGAATGGGTTGCCGGAGCTCGACCTTGTCATCCGCACGAGCGGCGAAATGCGGCTCAGCAATTTCCTGCTGTGGCAGGTCGCCTACGCCGAGATCTACGTCACCGAAACCCTGTGGCCTGATTTTCGCGGCACCCAGTTGCTGGAGGCCATAGAAGCCTTTCAGAAGCGCGAGCGCCGCTTCGGGGGTTTGGTCGGCGACAACAACGGACACTCCTCGTGAAGCGCGTCCTGACCGCGGCCATCCTAATTCCCCTCGTTATTCTGGCTTTGTTCAAGGCGCCGCTGTGGCTGTTTACGCTGCTGGTGTTCTGCGTGGCAGCGCTGGCGGCGCACGAGTACATGGGAATCGCGAAAGCCAGTGGGTTTCGCCCGTTTCAGGCATTCAGTTATTTTGCTTTGATCCTTGTGTTCTTGATCTTCCATGTGATGGCCTACCTCCTCACCACACTGCCTCCCGATATCGGAGATGTGACAATTGGCGGCATGGTAGGGATGCTGATGTTCTTCGGTGTACCCGCAATCGCGTTGCTGGCGCCGCTCATCTTGCTGCTCATCAGTCTCAGACGCGAGCCTCTTTTGCACGCACTTCCCGATGCGGCCTTGTCATACATGGTCATACCCTATATCGGTTTCACCCTAGCTCTGTTGCCAGTCTTGCGATCGGTCACCAACGGGGCGGTCTATCTTCTCTACCTGATGCTCCTGGTGTGGTGCAGCGACATTGCCGCTTACTACGCCGGCCGGGCTTTTGGAAAGCATAAACTCGCTCCGCGCATCAGTCCGGGCAAGACATGGGAAGGCGCAATTGCCTCGGTGATCGCGGCTGTCGCTGTGGGCGTGGTGCTCTTCCATTACATCAACCCGATTGCAAGCGCCTTGCATGATCTGCACCTGCTTGCGGCAGCCAGCTACGCGCACGGACTTTCAAATGCCCATCCAATCTTGACCCTCGCTCCCGTCTGGCTGGTGGCGCTGTTTGCAGCAGGGATAAACATTGCAGCGCAATTGGGCGACTTGGTGGAGTCGGCCCTGAAGCGAGGCGCTGGGGTAAAGGATTCAGGTGCGTTACTGCCGGGACACGGCGGCGTGCTCGATCGAATTGATGCGCTGCTGTTCGCCTTGCCCGTTGGATTCATCTTTTACGTCGCGGGCTTGAGCCGCTATTTCTCCTCGGGGGTTTCCGGCTCGGCCGCGGTTGTCGCGCGGTGATGGTTAGCAGGTAGCCTTGTTCGTGTATACGATGTATACTTTATCCAAAGAGGTTCGTATGTCAACTAGCATGGTCCACATCCGCGTGGACGAAAAGGTGAAGGCAAAAGCTGCAAGAACACTGGCCTCAATGGGCCTGACGGTCTCCGATGCCGTGCGCCTTCTGCTGACTCGCATCGCCGCGGAGAAGGCGCTTCCCTTCGAGGTGCGCGTTCCCAATCGCGAGACGGCCGCAGCGATAGAAGCGGGCGAGCGTGGACGAGTATCCAGAGCGGGCAGCGTCGCCGAGATGATGGCCGATCTGAATGCGCACGATTCAATGGACCAGCGCATTCCGAGGTGATTACAAGCGAACCAAGGCCAAACCCCGGCACAAAGACATAGAGACGCTGCTTCCTGCACTTGTCGGGCTGCTGGCTGAGGACCAGCCGCTTCAGGCAAGGCATCGGGACCACCCTTTAGGCGGCAATTGGAAAGATCATCGCGAATGCCACTTGAAGCCCGACCTTCTGCTGATCTATAAGCGGCCCGACAAGGAGACTTTGCGACTGGTGCGCATGGGTTCGCACAGCGAGCTGTTTGCCAAATGAAGCTGCTCCGGTCAAACATGGCATGAAACGCATCGCCATCCTCGGTTCCACCGGCTCCATCGGCAAGAGCACGCTCAGCATTGTCGAGAGCTTCCCTGACCGCTTTTCCGTCGTCAGCATGGCGGCGGGGAGCAACGTGGAACTCGCCTTCGAGCAGGCGCGCCGCTGGCATCCCCAAGTGATGTCGATGGCTTCGGAGGAGTCCGCCGGGCAGCTCCGCGACAAGTTCAAGAAGGCCGGGCTCAGTAGTGACATCGAAGTGCTGCAGGGCTCGGCCGGCTCGGTCGAAGTCTCAACCCACCCCGATGCCGACTTTGTAGTGAGCGCCATTGTTGGCGTTGCCGGACTCGAAGCCACCTACGAGGCCGTAAAAGCAGGCAAGACGGTTGGCTTGGCGAACAAGGAATGTCTGGTGGCCGCCGGCGATCTCATCACCGCTGAAGCCCGTCGGCAAGGCAAGCCCCTGCTGCCCATCGACAGCGAGCATAATGCGATTCACCAGTGCATGCGCGGCGGCCGCCGCAATGAGGTGGAGCGCATCTGGCTTACTGCTTCGGGCGGGCCGTTTTTGCATACTCCGATCCAGGACTTTGCCAAGATCACCGTTGAGCAAGCCCTCAATCATCCAACCTGGAAGATGGGCCAGCGAATCACGATTGACTCGGCGACCCTGATGAATAAAGGATTTGAGGTCATCGAGGCCTGCCGCTTGTTTGACATGCCGCCCAGCCAAGTTAGTGTGCTTGTCCACCCGCAAAGCACCATCCACTCCTTGGTCGAGTTCGTTGATGGCAGTCTGCTGGCACAGCTTTCGGTGACGGACATGCGTCTTCCTATTCTTTATGCGCTCACCTATCCTGACCGCGTTGAGTCAGACCTGCGTTTCCCGGTGCGGGAGTTGCGGCGGCTGGATTTCAGCCCGCCCGACTTTGACAAATTTCCCTGCTTACGTTTGGCATACCAAGCAGTCGAAGCGGGAGGAGCCAAGACGATCGCCTTAAATGCGGCCGACGAGGTCGCGGTGGCCGCCTTCCTCGAAGGTAGTATTGGATTTCCGGAAATTCCGGCTACAATAGAAGCTGTTGTTACTGAAACGGCAGGCCGCATTCCCGAATCTATATGCGAGGTGCTGAGTATGGACGCTGATGCCCGCCGCAGGGCCCGCGACCGCGTCCAGCACGGCGA
>Ga0209039_10001544_pt1 | contig 21198 bp, 18 predicted proteins | sample BogFormECP12_OM1_FD_188238 | JGI IMG/M metagenome (GOLD analysis project Ga0209039, IMG submission 188238) | Bog forest soil microbial communities from Calvert Island, British Columbia, Canada - ECP12_OM1 (SPAdes) (version 2) | ecosystem: Environmental > Aquatic > Freshwater > Wetlands > Bog ...
TAAGTGCATTGGGTAACGATGCAAAAGCTCTGTTTGCCGACAGAGCTTTTGCATTTACAAGATTTACAAAATGATTGAATTTACTAAACACCGGAGAGGCTGCCATTTATCGAGCTGAATACATTGCCAATGACTGGACCCAAGACCATCAGAACCGCAATAACAACAATGGCAACCAGAACGAGAATTAACGCATACTCCACCAAGCCTTGTCCATTTTCTTTGTGATTTGCAAAATATCTGAGACATCAATAATTATATTGCACCGGATAAAATATCGGGGGGTTTGCCCATAAACATTTTTGTTGGGTTTTGAGGGAAGTAAGTCTGTTGAACGATAAATACTACTTCCAGTATTGAAATTAATGTTCTAATTCTGTCAAGAAATTAAAAAAACTTTGCCTTTGGCCTTTTGGCTCAAGGCAATTATATTCTCCAAAAGCTCCTTGCCGAGGATATGATCTTCGAACCTTGCGGTTCGAGATTCTATTCCTAGCGACCTATATTATTGAACTATGAATGAGACTTTACATAACCTCTGCGCCTTTGTCGAGGCAAAGCATAGACAATCACCATATAAAAGTCTGAAAGTTGTGGATGGAAAGCCAATAAATTCACTTCGCCACTCCTAACAACCTCGGAAACCAATACCACAATAAATCTGCGGCGGGCTTGCCATGCGCTGAGGCGGATTTATCCTGCAAGGCGGCGGGCGGATAAAAGCCGCGGCTGACGATGCCTCCAACCCATGGACGCGTGTTGATGGCGTTGAACATCGCTTCGTAAAGATCATACTGGCTTTGCAAATCAACGGAAGCGGAGGGCGGATTGTTCGGCTCATTGAGGTCGAGCCAATCAAGACAGCCGCCTTTGCCATCGCTGATGCATCCCGTCGTCACGCCGCCCGCTGATGGATAAGCCAATGCAATGATGATCGGTTTGTTGAGAACAGAAGGCAGAGGCGAGACTTCGTTATCGAGCAAATTATCAGCCTGAGTGAGCAGGTGTGTTTTGGACGCGCCAGCTTGGGTGGCTAGCGGTGCGCTCCATAATAAATAAATCCCATCCACATCTTGAAAGAAGCTCAATGAAGTGGTCAGCTTGCCCGGCGTATAAGGCAAAGCCCATAAAATCTTTCCCTTGAAATGTTGACGGACTTCCGCAATAATGGATGCCCAGCGCGTGTCCGCGTCGCTCGGGACGCCTGACGAAGTGCCATCGAGCAATGTGCCATTTGGCAAAGCAGGGCTGATCCACGTTCCGCCGCCGAGGATGAGCATCTGCGCTCCGGATTGCGTTGCAAGGTCGGCGTAGTTATCGGCGAAGGCGCGGTATTCATCAAACCAACTTTGCCACCAATTCGCATCGCGCGGTGCGGACTTCCAGAAGTCGTTGGCGTTATCCGTCACGAAGTGTGCGATGGGGAAGATACCTACATTCAAATTCATAGCGCGTGCCTGGCTGACCATGATGGCTGAATCAATCCACAGCGGGTCTTTGCCGGGAATGGCCGAGAATGTTAAAGGATTGCTGTTTGAGTATGTCCAGCTGGGAGTCATGAATACCCAATTCGCTCCCAAGCCTTGCGCGGTTTGAAGTGCTTGCGGATAATAATAAGACCAGTCGGGACGATAGTCTGGTTGAAACTCGATGCCGCTGACAAAGCCGGATGGACGCGCTGTAATCTGCGCGCCGGCCAGCGAGGTGTTGTCGGCTCCCAGCCACGCCCATGAGCTGACTGTATCTTGAATGTCTTGAGGCGTGAGGCTGGTCGACAGTTCGTGTCCTGTGGCGGATGTGCCCGCCGTTGACGAATCATCGGCGCTGCCGCATTGTCCATTGCGGCAATAGCGGTAATGAAATGTGCCGAGCATGTTGAGCGGGCTATAAAGTCGATACACCCATTGATTATTGCCAAGCGGCCACATCGGAATGGGTTCCGTCCAGCCATATGGATTGAATTGAATATAAACAATATCGCCGGTGGGCGTCGTGGATGGTACTGTCACCTGAAAGAGGATGGGCGAGGATGCGCCCGCATGCCAGGTTTCTATCGAATCTTGAATCAAAGTATCCTGCGCGGGGACGATAAATTCGCGCAGAACAAATTCTCCGGTAGCCTTATGTTCGGCGTTCAGAAAACCATCGCCCAGTGTATATTTATATTGAACATATGCACCCACCGGCAAACTGATCGTGACACTGTAATGTCCATCGGGTTGAAGCGACATGATCGGCATACGGTCTGCCGTTGTGCTCAAGCCGCCATCAAGGTCGGCAAAAGTGTTGCCCAGCTCCAATAAATTGCCCGCAATGCGAATCGGCGCGCCCTGAACTGTGTCATTCGGTGCGGCAACATTGAATGTGATCTTGACCAGCGGCGTGGCCTTCACATGAATTTCTACAGGCGTGTTTAGGTTGGCTGCAACCACTGCACCCTGCTGAAAAGGTTGATAGGCGCCGTCCATTGCATAAGCGACGAGATTATGCGTACCAACCGGAAGTCCCTGTAAATCGAAGCGTCCAGCCGAATCGGTGATGGATTGAACGCCTCCAGCCGTGACCAAGATGTTGGGAATAGGCATGCCGGTATCGGCGTTGAGGACGCGTCCTTGAATCCCTCCGAGCGGGCGCGTGCTATTTTTATCGCTCCAACTTCCGATCATATCCTGCACTTCGCCTTGTCCCGCAACATAATAAAGGCGATAGCGGATCGGGGCATTGATCGCTGTATCCTCGGAAATTGGAAGACCGGTCTGCCGTATATAACGATACTTGATTACTGCATTGAGCGGCAATGGCAACGTGGCCGTGTATGTTAAATTATCCCGGGCTTGCATGGGATAGGTTGTGGCATTCAATGCCAAACCGGTCACTTCATCCATCACGTCCATATAAAGTGATTCGCCTGGAGCCAGCGGTTCAGGCAGAACAGCGGTGAAGGTTGTTTGTGCGCGCGGCTGAGGAGTCGGTGAAGGAATGACCGTTGTTGGTATTTCCGTTGGTCCCGCGGGTATGCTCGGTAATTGCAACAGGGAGGTTGTACAGGCCAGTCCACTTAATAACAACATACAAATGGATAACGATATGATGAATCTATTTTTCGATTTCATTTCCCGCTTCCTTATGCGTGGCTAGAATCTGTTGCCGGATTTCGTATTGATGCTCTGCCAAACTTCCAAGCACGCCGTTGATGAAACGCGGCGCGCTATCCGAGCCATATAGTTTTGCAATTTCAACCGCTTCATTGATGGCGACTTTGACCGGCGTTTGATTTTGAACGGCAAATTCCCAACAAGAAATTCGCAAAATATTCCGGTCAATCGTCGCGATTTGATCGAGCGGCCATTCCGGTGCGTATTTTTCTATAACATGATCCAATTCATGAATGAGGGGAAAAACGCCGAAGACGATCTGCCGCACAAACTCGGCCAGATCATCCGAAAGCGGAGTATCCTCCAGCCGCACTCGAAACACTTCGGCTGGAGGATGATTTGCAATATCCACTTCGTAAAGTACTTGCAGGGCCAGACAGCGCGCCCTGGTGCGGGACTTCATAATATGTCAGGCCTCTGACCCCTCATAATGAATGTCTTCAATATGAATATCAACCTGACCGACATCCATGCCGGTCATTTCCTGGATGGCGCGTGTCACCTGTTGCTGAACGTTGCGCCCTACTTCGCGAATGTTGACTTCTTCTTTCACGATAATGAAAATGTCGGCCATGACCATGTTTTCATGGATTGCGATTTGTACGCCATTATCCGCGCCGCGTTGGAAGAGACGATTGACGCCTCCAACAACCGGCGCCATTTCACTTACGCCCGGTACGCTGAGGGCAGCCATACGCGCAATGGTGATCAATACTTCGGGAGCAATCGTAGTCTTGCCGGGTGGACGAGTATAGTCTGTCATAGTTTTTTCCCTTACTAATCAACTCACATCATTGCCATGCCGCCATCCACACCGAGTGTTTGACCCGTGATGTAAGCGGCTTCATCGGAAGCGAGGAACGCGGCGGCATAAGCGATTTCTTCGGGTTTGCCTTTGCGCGCGAGGGGAACCATTTTCAACATGGCTTCTAATGTTTCCGGCGACATGGCATCCAATATTGTCGTATCCACAAACCCCGGCGCAATCGCGTTGACGGTAATGTTGCGGGATGCAACTTCGCGCGCCAATGATTTTGTGAATCCAATTTGCCCTGCTTTTGAGGATGAATAGTTCGTCTGACCCGGATTGCCCATTTGTCCTGCAACGGACGCAATGCTGATGATGCGGCCATAGCGTTTGCGGATCATATGTTTGACAGCGGCCTTGGAGCAATTGAACGTGCCTTTGAGGTTAACCGCGATCACAGAGTCCCAATCCTGTTCCGACATGGTCAGGATTAAGCCGTCGCGCGTAATGCCAGCATTATTCACGAGGATGTGCAAATCTCCAAACGTATCCAACGTGAACTTTACTAGATTCTGGGCTTCACTAAAATCCGAAACGTCTGCCTTGAAACAATTGGCCTTTCCGCCGAATTCCTGGATTTCACCGCATACTACACTCTCGCCAGACTTGTCGTTCACTACCACGGCCGCGCCGCGGCGGGCCAATTCGTGGGCGATAGCTCGACCGATGCCGCGCCCGGCTCCGGTCACGAGGGCGACGCGATTTTCAAGTGATAATGTCATCGTTGACTCCTTAAATGAAATTATACATCATGGTCATGCTTGAAACGGGGAATAAATGCAAATGCGAGTCCGCCTAAGGCGGCGATGATGCCAATGTATAACACTGCGTCCTGCCAGAATTGAAGCGGATATAAACGGATCAGGGTGTCTGAATCGGGGAACAGCCATGAGTTGCCTTGAAAGAACAGGCCATGAAAACCGGCGAAGAAGCTCCAGAACAGATCGCCGTTTCCGCTCGCGCCGATTGTGGCGATGACGCCAATGGTTAGCGCCAAGGCGAGTGTGAGCCAGCCGCCTCGTCTCAATCCCTGAATGAAAGTATCCAGCCATTGCCCGCGCCATGCCCAAATCCCAAACAGAATCAAAACCCCGATGAGGATGTACCAGATTTTTAAAAAGTTTTGCACCACCACTTTGACATCGTGCATGTGACTCAATTCGGGTTCGGTGAAGAGCGGCGTGCCGTCGCTGAATTTCAAGTCACCGAGATAGGAAACGTCGGCACTGTTGAGTAGATAATTGATCCCGTCCATTCCCCAATGCAAACGGTCTTGCGTAGAGAAGCCGTAAATATCGGGCGGAAAATATGGCAATCGGTATTCAATGTTGGGAAAGAGCGGCGTGAGCAAAACCCGTATGCCCAAGCCAATCAGAATAAATGGAATGAGAAGTGTAATCAGCCAGGAGATGACAGAGAATAGTTTGTTTTTCATCCGCTTATTGTAAGGCAAATCTTCTGGTTGTGGGACATTTTCGCATTTCAAAAATAGCTTTTCTGAGATTCGCACTTGAAATCAGGATAAGTTCTTGCTATATAGATATAGTGGATCATCTAATCAAGAGGTTGTATGAATAAATCGAAAAATTCTCTGGGGACGAATCGGCCTAACAAACTTCGGCGAAGACTGGAAGTCTTGCTAATCATCGCCGCGATTCTCATCCTCACGCTGACCGCCTGCGCGCCGGCCTTGACTCCTGTTCCAACTAGGACATTGATCCCCAGCGCGGTGCCGACTTCCACATCAACGGAGATACCTGTCGCCGCAACCGCGACATTGACTGTTGCGCAAGAACCGCCTCCATGCACCTTTCCATTGGCGCAGCTCACTACTGCCGCGTCCGCGCCGGAAAACGACACTTTCTCAGAGCCGAAGGTAGTGCTAACTGATCCGAAGGGAAATCGCTATGATATTGCCCAATGGCCGCCTGACAACCAGCAAGTTTTGATGATAGAGGAACTACGCAATTTAGTGATTGAAAATAATAATCCCTTCCAGGAATCCATTGATCTGTTTTTATCCCGAGAAAGGCACATTAAAAAAGTGATTGCCATCCGCGCTCTCACTCCTGGGCTTCCGTCATGGTTGTCGCAATTGAATGCAATTTTATACCCGGTCATAAATTATACGAGCTTTGACAGAAAGAATCGTATCGCCGAGTTTACCCGCCAGATATGGGTCAGTTATGGCAACCCTGCTACCGCACAAAAGCTGGCTGATAACTTGCCGCAACTTCTTCTAGTTGTCAAACCGGGCGGAGGTGAAACGATTTATCTTTCAGACAAGCAAATATCCAAACTGGATGGTTTATTGAATAAACTTCCATCGGTATCCTTTGATCTCAGTCAATGGGATTATGCCAAATTGCTAAAAAATACACTCCTCGACTCTTGTGAGATGGCTTGGCAGCCGGGAACATCGCTGATCTTTTTATATAGCAATAACTACTTTGGAGGAGGCGGTTACACTTTTATCTTGAACGTTGATACCGGGCGAATCCGCGAATTGAACCTTGGTGGTTGGACTGATGTAGCACGTTGGAGGTCGGATGGACGCTATCTGGCTATCGACAGGTGGACAAAGTATGGCTTCCCCGCCGATACAACGGACTTGGCTGTAATGGATACAGAAACAGGGAATCTGAAAGTGCTTGATGTCATTGCCAAAAATGTGAGAAGTCATTTTATTTATGATTTTGCGTGGGCTCCTGATAATCGTCACCTACTTGCGATTGGGACGGTCTTAACAGGCGACACGCGTCAAGGAAGGTCAACCTGATGTTCAAGAACTGTATCTTGTTGATATCGTGTCAGGGCAGAGTTTTCAGATCGCACCCAAATCTGAGCTAGATACGAATTCAGGGGGGCAGTATGGCATGGTCACCAGATGGTTCAAAAGTGATTGTACGTTGCCCTGCTACGCAAATAGATCAAATATGCTTCATTTCTGTTCAGAAAAGCAGACAATAATGGGAGCAGTCAAGAAAGATACGCGTCGCTTGTTTTATTGTTGCAATCCGGAAAGTCCTCCGCTCAACGTGAAGCGGACAACCATATCATCAACGATCCATTCGATGGGTGCGCGGTCATCGGTAAAGACTTGGGTTGTTGTGTAGCCCGGCTTCATATTTTCGAACGCGGTCTGCATGGCGGAAAGCAATAATGGGCTGATGTCCGTGCGATGTGAAAACGAAGAAAGATTAGCAGTAAAGTTATCAGCCGTGGTGGGTTGCTTGGTTGCAAAGATCATGGTGTTAAGCGTGCCCGGAATGTCCATGATGTGAATCGAAGGAAAGACCGTTGCCATTGTGGTTGCGAGTCCATTGATAAGTCTGCGGTCACCCGGCACACTGCCGACGTTGATCGCGACCACGCCGTTATCCGTCAAATGATCGTAACAGATTTGATAAAACTCCTGCGTAGTCATATGCGGCGGAATATAAGGCGGGCGATACGCGTCCACTGCGATGAGGTCATATTGATACTTGCTTTCTTCCAGATTCCAACGTCCATCGCCGATAACGACATTTAAGTTGGGGAGATTCTCATCGAAATATTTTTTGCCGACCTCGATGATCTTTGGATCGAGTTCGTAACCGTCAATTGGAATCGTACCAAATTCTGCAGTTGCCATCCGTGCCGTAGTCCCAGCCGCCAAGCCAACGATTGCCATGCGATGGACTTGATCCGGTGAGTAGTTTGCGTTGAAAAAAGGTGCAACCAAAAATTGTGCCCACGGTCCGCCATAATTCAATGTGTTTGGATTGTAGATCGAGTGAATGCCTTCGCCGTCGTTTAATCGTAAGAGAGTATAGCCATTGATTTGTTGAACTTGAATATAGTTATAAGCCGACTCGGTTTCGTAAACTTGTCCTGTTGAATCTTTCAGGTTTTGGCTGTTTGAAATGATTGCAATGGCAATCAATACAACTGGCATCCACAAATGCCAAAGCATTAATCGGCGGCTGGCATATTTTTCTAATCCAATCAAAGCCACAAGCAACAAGACGAGACTGAATGATAGGAAGGTCAGGCGTGTGCCGATGGTGGGGATAGTGACCAGCACCGGAAGAAATGTCCCGATGAATGAACCAAGTGTGGATATGCCATAGATTGCGCCGGAGGTCGTGCCCGCGCTCTTGGGATCATCCACGCTTAATCGAATCGCAAAAGGCGAGATCATGCCGAGCAACGTGACTGGAACGCAAAACAGAATCAAGACGCCGACAAACGAACCAAGCAATACAGCAACATCGAGTCCCTCAAATGCTTGCGCGGCGAATCTCAAAACCGGTGTCGCAATATAAGGCATGACTCCGAGCGTGAACGCGCCCCAAGTCAGGACTCGATACATCGTCGCCGCGTCTGGCCAACGGTCCGCCCAACGACCGCCGATGAAGTAGCCAGCAGTCAGATAAATCAAAATGAGTCCGATGATGCTGGCCCATACCAGATTGCTTGTCCCAAAAACGTTGCCGATCAAGCGCGAGGCAGCCAGTTCTGCGGCTAGCGTTGTCATGCCTGAAACAAAGACGGTGAAGTACAGATATTTTCGCATTGGCATTATTATACCTGCTGGTTCAAACACAAAGTGCACGACACTTGCACCTGGCGCAAGTGCAGGTGAGGTCACGAAGTAAAAACTTTTGAGTGGATATTTTTTCCCTTTGTGTACTTGGTGTCCTTGGTGTTTAACTATTTTTCTGCTTGACGAAAGAACTTCACGCGGCTAAAATTCAGCCCGCTTTATAAAATTCATTCTAAAGAGCGAAGGTAATCCTGCGAAGCAGGGTGAGAGGCGCTCGAGGAGATAAGATGGAGAAAGTTGTACTAAAAGCATCTCAGCGCGATATAAGAGGCAAGCAAGTAAAGGCCTTACGCCGCGAAGGCAAATTACCGGCTGTGATCTATGGCCGCCACACGGAGCCGGTCAAAGTTTCGCTGGATGCTCATACTGCGAATCTGGTATTGAGTAAAGTCGGTTCGTCCACTTTGGTAACGGTGGATGTAGACGGCAAGGAATACCCGGCCTTGGTGCGCGAACGACAGCGCAACTATATTAAGGGCGGGTTGATCCACGTGGACTTCCTGGCTGTGTCGCTGACCGAGAAATTGCACGCTGAAGTCCGTATCGAGTTGACCGGTACTTCGTTAGCGGTTAAGGATTTCAACGCCGTGCTGGTGACCGGTTTGCATTCCCTATCTGTGGAGTGCTTGCCTGCGGATTTACCCGAGCACATCACCGTGGACATTTCGCCTCTTGCCAAAGTTGGTGACGGTATCCATGTCCGCGATGTCTCATTGGGCGATAAGGTCCGCATCATGGATGATCCGGACGATATGATTGTCAACGCAACCTACGCTAAGATTGAAGTCGAAGAAGTACCTGTAGCGGCTGAAGGCGCGGTGGCTGTTGCGGCGGAAGGCGTTGAGCCCGAACTCTCTGTGGAACGCGGTAAGAAGGAAGAGGAAGTTCCTGAAGAGGGCGCAAAAGCCGAGAAAACTGAAAAAGCCGAAAAGAAGAAATAAAGATTATTCAAGTAAACTCCCCGTCCTTTTGACGGGGAGTTTTTATAAGCCTAAAACCTTAAGGAAGTCAACGGTCATCCTTGCTGTTGCCCCCCATAACAATTCACCGTCGTAAGGATGATACACGATCAGCGAACGATTCCTTCCCGGCATGGTGAATTCCCAGCGATTGTTTTTTTCGGCGAGCCAATTCAGCGGGATAGTGAACACGCGCTCCACTTCATCTTTTCCGAGTCGCAGGACAGTGGGCCACTCGATGATCCCAACCACCGGCGTGACGCGGAAACTTGTGATGGTAATCATGTTCATGATATGTCCCAACACGCGGACTTGATGCGGGACAATTCCAATCTCTTCGTTCGCTTCGCGCAAGGCGGTTTCTTCCGGCGTCGTTTCGCCTTCATCGCATGCTCCGCCCGGAAACGATACCTGACCTTTATGACTCTCTACCTTATCCGTGCGGCGTGTGAAGAGCAAATGCCATTCATCGTCTTGTCGAAGCAAGGGGATTAACACCGCTGCGCATTTCAAGTGCGTTTCGTCGGTCAGATCAATCTCCGCATATCCATCGGACGATGGAGCAGCTTCAATGGCCTCGCGTAATTTTGTTTTTATAAATTCCTCAGCGATGGAATTTGTCATTCTTCTTTTTCTTCAAATCCTGCGCCTATTTCTTCGATCAATTCTGACCCTCGTTTATCTTGCGATGGTTCGATCCTTCTGCCAAAAACTAAAAAACCGGTGTGCGCCACCATTCTATCTGTTGGACGCAGACGAGTCGGTTCCGGTTTGTAATAACGAACCAACACCTCGCAGACTTCGATAAAAGCAAATCGTTCGCGCCTTAATGCGGTGAGCAGCAGTTCCACTTGATTGACCGTTGGGATCAAACTGCAAAAGAATCCGCCGGGCTTGAGCGCGGCGCGCACCTGCGAAATGTAGTCATATGGATTCGGCACATCGAGGAAAAACGCGTCGGCATCCGTTTCGTCGAAGCCCTCGGCGATGTCGCGCAGTTTGAAGTCAACGCGCGCAGCGAGACCGACGCGCTCGAGATTCTTCTTCGCCAGATTCTGCATGTCCGGTCGGACTTCGTATGAAATCACTTGTCCCTCGGCGCTGACATTATGCGCCAATGCGATCGTCATCGAACCGGAACCGGTTCCCGCTTCGATAACTTTTTTGCCCGGCCCGATGCCTATCGTCACGAGGATGAAGCCGATATCTTTTGGATAAAGGATTTGCGTGTTGCGCGGCAGATCATTTAAAAGATCCGCAAGCGAGGGCTGAAGCAGAAAGAACGGCGAGCCGATATGACTGAAGACTTGCGTACCCCAGGGTTTGCCTATCAAATCATCATGTTGCAGAATGCCGCGATGAGTTTCGAGCCTTGTACCTTCTTTGAGGGTGATAATAAAGTTCTTGTGCCGCAAGCCAACCAGTTGGGCAATATCACCGGCGCGCGCGTTGGAGGAAGTAACATTGAATGGCATAAGCTTATTTTACTCCTTCAATGTTTTTATTCTCAATAACTTCGGGGAGAGGCGAACGTTGTATGGCAGATCGCAGTCGCCAATTGATGATGCCCAAAGTAAAAGGGACGATAAGTGAAATAATGGCTAGGGTTGAAATCCCCAAAACTGTTAGCGTAATTCCCATGATGTTGTTTGATTGACCGCTGAGAGCTATATGGACTGCACCAATCAAAATGAGAACCACGCAGGCATTCCATAGGCCGTGTAAAAACATGGCTAAGGCGTACGCGCCAATCATACGGTTAGGGCGCTTATAGGCGCGGAAGCATGCAATACCCCAGCCCGTCAGGCCAGCAGTGAGGATGTGCATCATGGTGGTTCCGCCGCGCACGAACAACGTTGTGGCCCAATTTGAATCAGGTTGCACGGAGGCAAGTAGGCTTTCGACCATTCCAAAGCCGGTGCCGCTTAATGCACCGATGACAAATCCCTGTGCAGGTGATGAAAGATGATCAAAGATTGTCCAAGCGGTTAGCGATTTAGCGGTCTCTTCCACTACCGGTGCAAAAACAGAAAAGAATAATAGCGCTACCATAATGACAACCGGGTTTAGTAGATATCGGCTGATCAGATTCAAAACATCGTCAGGATTGGATACGTTGTTGAGTTGTTCTCTGAGCATGTTGAACACAATTCTGAGTTCCGGATGGAACGCTAAATAGGTGCCAACCCCAATAAGTAAGAACATTGCCAATATCAACTCGATGAACGAGGCAAACGATGGGCCTAGGATCATGCCGCTTCCCAAAGCGCCCCACAGGCGTTGTTTTGAGCCGACGTTCAAGCCTCCAATGGCTAACCGCGCAAAGAAATACACTGGCAAGCCAATGGATAAGATGTAAAAGGGAGGCGTGATCCAGCGAAGAACGTTATCTCCGTAAAAGATTTGAGCGAGCGCGGTCACACCCAGCCACGCGAATGTTATAAGAATCCCGGCAGGGATATTCATTGGCCCGGTTTTGTCAGCGGCCACCTCTTCACCCATCAATCTCTGGAAGCTGTAATACGCGGCGGGAATCAATAACGCGCCGATAAAGAGAATTGCGCTGGCAAGCAAAACTGCATCGATGAGCGGATGGTTTTGCTGATCGCCTCCGAACTTCATCGCGGCTTGAAGTACAACTACGATAACTGCCAGGGCAACTGCCGATATCGCGCTGCCTGTGCTGACAATTGCGAGAAGGATTGAGCGCCAGTCTCTGCCTGCCTTCGATTCCACTATTTTTCCTCGATGGTCACGCTCAAGATTTTATCACCCGGCGGCAAATCTCCGGATTGAGATGGATCGCGCGGCGTCAGGTTTTCGACTACATCCATGCCTTGGATGACCTGACCGAAGATTGTATAGCCTCCATCGAGAGTTGGCTCAGGCGCATACGTGATGAAGAATTGACTGCCGTTCGTATCAGGGCCCGAATTCGCCATGCCAACCACGCCCGGTTTGTCGTATGTTAAATCCGAAACCTCGTTCTTGAAAAAATAACCGGGTCCGCCTTTGCCGGTCCCGCTTGGATCGCCCGTCTGCGCCATGAATCCGGGAACGACGCGATGAAACGTCACGCCGTCGAACCAGCCTTGCTTTGCAAGGAACACAAACGAGTTCACTGCTAGCGGCGCTTTACCTGCATACAACTGAATCACGATGTCGCCTTTTTCCGTATGCAACGTGGCGATATACTGCTTGGATGCATCGATCGCGAAGGCGGGACACGAAGTGAATTGACGAGCGCCGAGTGCAGTCATACCAATCACATCATTCAAACTGTCGTAATCGAGGATGGCTGGCGGCTGCAATGCCCCGTTGATGAAGGCAATAGGAATTTGAATTCCAAGCTGAACCGCCTCATCTTCCATGGATTCTGCGCGTGCCGCCGTTTTGGAGCTTTGATAATCTGCCTCGAATTTGGTTCCGTCAAGTCCCAAGCTGACAGCTTGACTTTTAATCCATGAATTGAATTGGTTAGTGGTTATTGTTGCCCAGTCATCATATTTTGAATGCAAGAGATCGCGCATCTCCCAGAACTTGCCTTGATCACCTGCGGCAAGTGCGGCTTCAGTTGAAATTTGCGATTTGTCCAATTGACCAATAACGGGATCGCGGGAACCATTTGCCGGAATGAATACAGGCCGAAAGATAACACGCAAGTCGTTCGGATGGCTTTTTTGTAATTCATCCACTATGGATGCTAAGCCTTGACATCCTGTTGACTGAAAATCGCAATACGTGATCATGGTCACTGCGGCATTATCGGGGCCGACCGCGTAATCCGCGGAAGTAATGGGCGGCAGGCCGGATGATATGTTTGCTGTCGGCTCGGCGGTAACTGTCGAACAGCCTCCGTTCGTTACCGGTGTATTTGGAATCGGTGTAAATGTTGGCGCTGGTGAAGCTGTTGGCGTTGCGGCTGGCGATGATGGCGCGCAGGAAGTGAGAAGGAGAAAAGATAAAAGTAGAAAGAAAAAGGCAAAGAGTTTTTTTGTTGGCACAAGGTCTCCTTTTCATATGTCATTGCGAGTGGCGCCGTGGTGTCACGAAACCATCTCCGCTACAGGTAGACTGCTTCTCGAAGACTCGCAATGACATTGCCTCTATTGTCCCACCGCTTTCCTCAATTCGTCAAATGAAGTCATCCATGCGATTCTGTTGATGAAGTCCGCCAGCGATTTGCTTCGGTCGCGCAAGGCGCGTACTGCCGGTCCAACCGTATCTTCACCCGCCGCGCCGCCAGGCACATCGGCATAGGCGCCGTAAAAAGCAAAATAGGCTTGATTCAATTTCCGGATGTAATAATCATTTTCCACAAACAACTGGCGTCGCTGTTCCATGTAAGATTCCGCTTGATTGATTTTGCTAGCGGCCAGCAACGCGTCCACGGTGACACGCGTGGTGTGCATTTCATGATTGAAGTCGAATAGGGCAGGTGAAGATGCAATGGTGGAATCAAATGGATTGAACGATAGCTGGTTCAAGTCGGGGAAAGAGGCGTTGTTAACTAATTCCGGGTAATATCTTCGCATGACCTCCACTCCGATCTCACCTCCAGAAATGTCTGCTGTGGTTTCATTCATGGTTCGCAGTTCAGGCGTCTCATCATAAAGCAAGCCCAGCGGCCGTTGCTCGAGGTAATTGTGTGTCCATTCGTGCGCAATGGTCGTTGTCAGCCACGAGAGATCGGTGGTTTGCATGACCATGGTAGGATAAATCCCCACCCCGCCGATGGGAACCACAAGAGCGGAGACGTTCAGACCTTTACTAACGCGGTCTTCAAGCGCAATCTGTTGATCGAGAGTCAAGTCCGGCCAGAGCGAGATGTTGACGATTTGTTCGATGTGATCGCGCGGCGAAATGACCAGCGCATCTGGAACCGGTGTGGAATGGAATAAGATGGAAGGGATAGGTTGACCTAGGGTGGTGAGTCCAAAACTGGCTGCCACTTCGCTGACCTGTTCCTGAAGTACAGCCTCGGCAATCGGCGCCAGCGCAGTTTGTTTCTTGGTCAGAGAAGCGATTTGTGCTCGTAGATGCGCGCTTGCTGAGACTTTATCTTTGATGGATGCGTCCGCATAAATACGGTTGAGTGCGTCTTCAGCTTGGTTGACTTGTTGCGTCAAAAAGAGAAAATCCGTAACGGCAATCGTTCCATCTTCGCGGCTGATGTAACCGGGTGTGCCCGTCGCGCCTTGTTGGATTTTGATCCACATAGCGTTAAGCAACCATGAAAAATAGTCAAATTCAATACCGCGCGTATAGACACGGACGCGATCAGTTTCATCAACGAGTCTGGGTTCACTGAATGTGAAAAGGGAGAAACAGAAAACGGTTAAGATTATCCACGTAAGGATTCGGTTTAAACGATAAAACATGGGGTGGATTATAACCAGATTAGTTTAATCTTTGATAAAAAAGTAAGAGCGAGTCTCAAACTCGCTCTTACCAACCCCGCACTGAATTTATTCAGTGCATGCCTGCCCTCGGAATATTATTTCTTATTTTTCAAGTATTCGTCAATAGCCAGGAAATTCGCTTGAAACAACCTATACGGCATCTCGGAGCGAACGTAGAGCGACTGCCTATTAATAATGATACCTAAAGCCGCGATTTGAACAAAGGCTCTAAAGTCACCAAGGCGGACGACAATCGTCACATTTTGTTAATGATATTTTTATATGATTTCGGCGTCAAATTCACTGTCAATTCATCTTTAAGGAGTAAAATCGTGCTTCGGCGAGGTAGAACCTCGCGGAGGAATATTCAATGTCGAAGATTGTAAATTCACTAAGAGGATTCTTCAAAAAGCATCGCAGACTTTCGATTTCGATTGGAGTTGTTCTGCTGATTGTTTTGGCGTTTGCGATAATACGTAGCCGTGCTAAACCGCAATCGAGTTTTCAAACTCAAGCACTTGCCCGCGGCGATTTGACTGCCACCATCGGTGCGACCGGCACAGTGCGCGCAAATCAAAGCGCGGTATTGGTATGGCAGACCACTGGAACCGTAGATCAGGTCAATGCAAGGGTTGGAGATCCTGTTAATAAGGGAGATATACTGGCATCGTTGTTGCAGACATCGCTTCCACAAAATGTTATTTTGGCGCAAACAGATTTGGTTTCCGCCCAACAAGCGCTGACTGATCTGCTCGACTCTGATACGGCGCGTGCCAATGCATGGATTGCTCTAAGGAATGCACAAACTGCTTACACGACCGCACTCAATAATCGAACTTCACTTAATGGGCCGATAACCTATCAGGAAGTTGTGCTGACCCAGGTTGGTGCGGTAACGGTCCCTCAGCTGAGAACGTATCGTTCCCAACCGGACCCAACCGATATTGCAAACGCGGATGCTCAACTGGCGCTGGCAAAGGCACAACTGGAAGATGCCCAGCGCGCATATGATCGCGTGCAGAGCGGACCCAACAGTGATGACTTGTCGGCGGCTCAAGCGCGTGTGGACGCGGCTCAAGCGGCCCTGAGCGTGGCGCATATCACAGCGCCCTTTAGCGGAACGATCACGCAGGCACAGCCTACGCCCGGGGATCAGATCACCCTGGGAACACAGGCTTTCAGGCTGGACGATCTTTCCAGCTTGCTGGTGGATGTTCAAGTTTCCGAAGTGGATATTAACAGCGTGTCGGTGGGTCAGCCTGCAACCATCACATTCGATGCCGTTTCAGGGAAGCAATATAATGGAACGGTTACGGAAGTTTCCCAGGCAGGGAATACCACATCAGGCGAGGTTGACTTCACGGTTACTGTGAAGTTAACCGACGCGGATGCGCAGGTGAAGCCGGGCATGACCGCGGCAGTCAATATTGTAGTGAATCAAGTCAAAAATCAATTGTTGATTCCAGATCAAGCGGTTCGACTCGTGAATGGCCAGCGGGTTATTTATATTCTGATTAATGGTCAGCCAAAACAAGTTGTAGTTACGCTTGGAGCGTCCTCCGATACCATGAGCGTTGCGACTGGTAGCAATTTGAATGTGGGCGATTTGATAATTTTGAATCCGCCTGTGCAATTGCAGGGCGGTGGGGGAGCGCGCATTGGAGGCGGATAGATGGATTGGGTAGTCGAAGTTAGAGACTTGAAAAAAATCTATAAGATGGGCGAGGTCGAGGTCGAGGCTTTACGCGGCGCTTCGCTTCAAATTGGGCGCGGTGAGATGGTTGCCATCATGGGTCCATCTGGTTCTGGTAAATCCACGATGATGAATATCCTGGGTTGCCTCGACCGTCCGACCTCCGGCGAATATATTCTGGATGGCGAATCGGTGGCTTCATTGAACGATGACGAACTGGCTGCCATTCGTAATCACAAAGTGGGATTTGTATTCCAATCTTTTAATTTGCTATCAAGGCAAACAGCGCTTTCCAATGTGGAGCTGCCATTGCGTTATGCAGGTGAGATGAGCAACCGTCGGCAACGCGCCGAGGAAGCGCTTGAAGCGGTAGGGTTGGGTGACCGCATCAATCATCGTCCGACTGAACTTTCGGGTGGACAGCAGCAACGCGTGGCCATCGCACGCGCGATTGTCAATGATCCGGCGATCATCATGGCCGATGAGCCAACCGGGAACCTTGATTCAAAGGTTGGCAAAGAAATCATGGCGTTATTACTCAACTTGAATAAAGAACGCGGCACGACGCTTATTATTGTTACACATGATCCGACAATCGGCGAACAGACTCAACGGATTATTCATATTCGCGATGGATTGGTGGAGAATCCATCGGAAGGCAGCAGCAAATGAATCTTACACAATTGCTTTTAGAGGCGCTTGAGAGTTTGAATTCCAACAAAATGCGTTCCGGCTTGACAGTGCTCGGCATCGTTATTGGAGTGGCGGCAGTGATTGCAATGATGGCGGTCGGAAACGGCGCTCAGGCTTCGATCCTCGGATCCATTAACGGCGTTGGCACGAATCTATTGTTTGTTTTTTCAGGAGCGCGTAATAATCCGGATGTTAAAAATCCGCGTCCCATCACGATGGGCGATGCCACTGCCATAATGGATTTGTATGCCGCGCCGGATATCAAAGCGGTCGCGCCTGTTTTGCAGGGAAACGCAATTGCGGATTACAACGGGAATACCAAGACCACAACTGTCATTGGCGTCACTCCGGATTATTATGACGTTCGCAACATCACTTTGCTCGATGGACAATTTATCAACGAATCGAATCAACTTGGTCGAGCCTCTGTGGCGGTGATCGGTGTGGATGTGGCGGATGCGTTGTTTAATCGGCGCGATGGATTGGTTGGCGAAACTATTCGAGTTGCGAATGAACCTTTTCATATTATCGGCGTTCTCACTCCAACAGGTGGCGGTTCTTTTGGCTCGCAGGATAATGAAGTCTTGGTGCCGATCACCACCGCGCAGGCGAGATTGATCTCCCGTCCCACTCCGGATACGGTGGATGTGGTTTATGTTGAAGCTACCGATTTCAGCACGGTACAAGCGGCCTCGGACGAAATTTCACAGATCTTGCGCACGCGTCATCGGACTGAAGTTGGGCTGGATGATTTTACGATATTTACACAGCAAAGTATTCTTAGCACAGCACAAACTGTGACAGGAGTCTTGACCATTTTCCTGGGCGGCATTGCGGCTATTTCATTATTGGTCGGAGGGATTGGCATTATGAATATCATGCTGGTGTCCGTGACGGAACGAACTCGCGAGATCGGCCTCCGCAAGGCGCTCGGTGCGCGCAAACGGGACATCCTAATTCAATTCCTTGTTGAGTCCTCGTTGTTGAGTTTGTTCGGAGGCATGATTGGAATTTTGTTTGGCTGGCTGATTGCTTTTGCAGTTGGAGTAGTCGCGACTGCATTGGGAAATAACTTTACACCGGTTGTGGGCCTCAATGCGATCCTACTCGCCACTATTTTCTCTGCGGCAGTCGGTTTGTTCTTTGGAATATACCCCGCCAACCGCGCGGCAGGCCTTGAGCCGGTCGAAGCTTTGCGATATGAATAGAATTTGATGATTGCGGTCTTTACATTCTTCTCGTGCTAAAATAGGGATCGTCTCAGAATCAATGCATCACGCAGAGGTGATTTTTCGAATGAATGAAAAACTGGAACGCTTTAAAGAAATTATGGCCGAAGTCGCAGATCTGAATGAGGCGGCGGCTGTATTGGGTTGGGATCAACAGGTTAACATGCCTCCGGGTGGGGCGGAGGCGCGCGGCAACCAACTTGCGACTCTTGGCAAGTTAGCGCATCAGACTTTTACCTCGGACGAGGTCGGCAAATTGCTCGATCAGCTTCGTTTAGACGGAGCCGCTCTCAATCCCGATGATGAAGCGATGGTACGCGTTGCCAAACGCGACTACGATAAAACTAAGCCTGTTCCGTCTTCGTTTGTGGCGGAGATTGCCGTTGTTTCGACCAAAGCCTATGAGGCGTGGGTCGAGGCGAGAAAGAAATCCGACTTCTCGATCTTTCGACCGCATCTCGAAAAAGTCGTCGAGATGAGGCAGAAGTATGTTTCATTCTTCCCGCCCGCCGATCATCCTTATGACACGCTGCTCGATGATTACGAGCCAGGCATGAAGACTGCCGACGTGCAGGCTATTTTCGATTCCCTGCGCCCACCTCAGGTGGAATTGATCAAACAGGTCACGGCCGCGAAACAGGTCAAAGATTCCTTCCTGCATAAAAAATATGACGAGAAGAAACTTTGGGATTTTGGCGCGGATGTAGTGACCCGCTTCGGGTACGATTGGACGCGCGGCCGGCAGGATAAGGCTCCTCATCCGTTTGAAACTTCTTTCAGCGTGAATGATGTCCGCATCACGACACGTTTTGAAGCCTATCATCCGATTGCGATGTTATTCAGCACCATGCATGAGTCGGGACATGCAATGTACGAGCAGGGGAACAATCCCGCCTACGAACGCACGCCGTTGCATCATGGTGTTTCGCTGGCAGTCCACGAATCTCAATCACGCATGTGGGAAAATCTGGTGGGCCGTTCGTTACCATTCTGGAAATATTTCTACCCGCGCCTTAAAGAATTATTCCCATCCCAGCTTGGCAATGTGGATTTGAAAACTTTCTATAAAGCCATCAACAAAGTGGAACCGTCGCTGATCCGTGTCAATGCCGATGAAGCCACCTATAATCTTCATATCATGCTGAGGCTTGAACTGGAGATTGGGATGGTCGAAGGCAAGATGGCGGTCAAGGATTTGCCTCATATTTGGAATGAGAAGATGAAGGAATATCTTGGCATTGTTCCGCCGAATGATGCGTTGGGTGTTTTGCAGGACGTGCATTGGTCTAGCGGGATGCTTGGATATTTCTCAACGTACGCATTGGGCAATCTCGTCTCGGCCCAGTTGTGGGAGAAGATCAATCAGGATATTCCCGAGCTCAATGAACACTTCCGCAAAGGAAAATTCGATGCGCTGCTTGGCTGGCTCCACACGAATATCCATCAGCATGGACGCAAGTATGATCCCCGAGACCTTGTCCAAAGAGTAACCGGATCGAAGATCACATCGGAGCCATATGTTCGCTATCTGACGAAGAAATACAGTGACATCTACGGGTTATAGATTTCAGGATAAAAGAAGGACGCCCTCCTCGCGAGGGCGTCTTGATGTTGATATGTTTCGAAAAATTCTTCTGCTCGCTTCGCTTGCCGGACTTTTAGCAGGTTGCACAATCCAGGGCGGTTCATCTGTCCCAACCCCTTATCCTGCTGATTATCTTCCGACGGTCATTTATTTAACCGCGCAATCCATCCACGCGACATCTGCTATTCAAACAGCCGCTGCCGTCACACCCTCGCTGACTCCGACCTTCACGCCTTCGCCTATCCCACCGACTCCCACCCAGACGGCCACATCCACTCCTCCCCCAGGTATGTCGCTGAGTGCTATTCAGATCAATTCGCCGGGGCCGATGTCCAAGATTGTATCTCCATTGCAAATCTACGCGAGCGTCGCTGCTGTGAAAAATGCCAAAGTGTATATTGCTTTGTATGGAGAGGATGGGAGTTTATTAGATGATCAGCTTATCAATCTTGCCGTTCCTTCCGGTGGTGAGTTTGTTTCTGCAAAATTCCCATTCGAGATCCGTGCTACTGCCGAAATTGGGGTCGTGCAAGTCACCACTCGCGATTCAACTGGTGTGCTGATGGCGCTGAATACCGTTCGAGTTCTGCTGCTTTCAAGCGGTGTCAGTCAAATCAATCCACCAGGTAACAACATTTATGAGCGGATTGCATTGGAAAAGCCAGTCGTTCACTCTACCGCTTCGGGTGGCGTACTTACGGTCAAAGGAGTGTATTCGCCTTTCAATTCAGAGCCCTTGATTTTGGAATTGGTTGATGTGAATGGTAAAAGCCTTAACGCTAGTCGTGTTTTGACGGTTACGGATTCGGATTCTCAAACAATCAATACCACTATCCCCTATAAAGCTGATTCTCCAACACCAGCGTATCTTGTTATCCATCAGCAAGATGATGTGTTAAAAGACGCAGTGCTCTTTTCCAATCAATATCCCGTTCCATGGCTTGGCCCAGCGTACGTCTATACTCAATTGATAACACTAGACCCGTGAGGGAGCACTCAAAGTATGTTAATTGACCAAGGGTAAAGAAGAATAAATTGGCTTAAGCGAATCCCAAGATTTGCTGAGCCAAGCGGCTCTGGCTTTGG
>Ga0209039_10001545_pt1 | contig 21150 bp, 19 predicted proteins | sample BogFormECP12_OM1_FD_188238 | JGI IMG/M metagenome (GOLD analysis project Ga0209039, IMG submission 188238) | Bog forest soil microbial communities from Calvert Island, British Columbia, Canada - ECP12_OM1 (SPAdes) (version 2) | ecosystem: Environmental > Aquatic > Freshwater > Wetlands > Bog ...
TTTTAATTTCAATGACATCGAATTCTGTAAGGTTTTCGCGATTCGCCGCTAACCCATTTTGTTTCTAGTACATCATGGAGAGCCGCGCTCCTTTTTTCTCCCCGGCTTCCGTATTTCAAGCTAACTCTCTTTATTTGAATGAGATAAGGCTTTCAGACATTTTTACTCTAAACGACTAACCCGCGTTGTTTCTAGTACATCATGGAGAGCCGCGCCCATCTTTTTCTCCCCGGCTCACTTATTTCAAGCTAACTCTTTTTATTTGAGTGAGATAAAGCTTTAAGACATTTTTACTCTAAACGACGAACCCCTTTTGTTTCTGGTACATCCTGGAAAGCCGCCCCTGCAATTAGCTAGTTTAATAGCCTCTGGCAGCGAACCGCTCAGCGCTTGCCCCGGCCCCTGACACCCGACACCGGGTACCCACTGTTTCCCCCCGTTTACCGTCTACTGTCTGCCGTCTACCGTCCTGCCTTATCGTGTAACTTATGCATTCTCGGCCCAAAAACCCGGCAGATTCTTGTTGATCCTCGCGCCATGGGTGCATTTTCGTGTAAAAACCTGTCTTTTCGCCAGACATTTTGTCATCGTTTTCAGTGTTTTCATATACATTCCGGCTTCGATCGTCATGATTTTTTATTTGTGTCAGCGGCCCGTTTCGGATTTCGTTCCGCATCTCGGTGAGCGGCCACAGTGGAGGCAGTTCGCAAATCGACAATCGTAAATCAGCCGCAGGCTGGAATCTTCCATCGTTTGCATGAGCAGCATTTTGTTGTCCTTCGAAGCTAGGCGCCGGGATTGGCAAAAGGCGCGCTGCCTACCGCCCCTCATTTCCCGGCTCCTGACTCCTGACTCCTGACTCCTAAATCCTGCGCTAGCACCCCACAGTAACACCTGATTATTATATCAACATGCATTATGAAAGTCAAGATAAATCTACAAGCGTCAGAGCCTACAAAATGTCGCTGCCGGAAAGCACGTGAAGCGCGGACCTGTTTTGCCGGTCGCTAGGCTTGCTCATCACGCCACCGCCCAGTTTGCGGACAAGACTTCGGCCTGTTCCAGCACCGTGTCTGTCGCCTTTTTCTGCAAGTCGGGGGGATAGCCATACTTGCGGAGAATGCGTTTGACCAGAACTCGCAAATGGGCGCGGACGTTTTCCCGCACGGTCCAGTCGATCGTCGTATTCTTCTGGACAGTGGCCACTAATTCGCGGGCAATAGTCTTCAGCGTTTCATCGCCCAGAACTTTCACGGCGCTGTCATTCACTTCCAGAGCGTCGTAGAAAGCGACTTCGTCCTCGGAGAGTTTAAGCTTTTCGCCGCGTCCAGCGGCTTCCCGCAAGTGCCTGGCCAGACCGATTAGTTCCTCAATGACCTGTGCGGCTTCGATGGCCCGGTTTTGATATTTGCGAATCGAGCTTGCCAATAGCTCGGAAAACCGCCTTGATTCAATGACGTTTCGCCGCGCGCGAATTTTGATCTCGTCATTCAGCAATTTGCGCAGAAGCTCGACCGCCAGATTCTTCTGCGGCAGATGGCCAAGCTCCGCCAGGAACTCCTCCGACAAAATCGAAATATCCGGCTTCTTTAATCCCGCCGCCGCGAAGATGTCTACAACCCCCTCCGAGACCACGGCTCTTGAGACGATCTGCCGAATCGCGTGGTCAAGGTACTCGTCGGGCCGCCGTTGCTGAGTGGTGGACTTTGCGAGCACTGAGCGCACAGCCTGAAAGAACCCCACGTCATCCAGAATGCGCATTGCTGCTTCGTGGGGCACGGCAAGAGCAAGTGCTCTGGAAAGGTCGGTGACCGCCTTCAACAAGCGTTCTTTCCCTTCCTTTTGCTTCAGGATGTGCTCCTGCGCATTCGGCAGTAAGCCGAGCCTTTCCCCCGCCTTGCCTGTGACCCATTTCGACCAGTCGAAGCCGTGGAACAGGGCGCAGCACACCTCGTATTTCTCCAACATGACTGCGACGGCCTCTTCTTGCGGCACAGCCGTCCGGCCCTTGCCCCCGCTCTCGGTGTAAGTCGCCAGGGCCTGCTTGAGCTCATGTGCGATGCCCAGATAGTCCACCACCAAACCACCGGGCTTGTCCCTAAAGACGCGGTTCACACGGGCGATGGCCTGCATCAGTCCGTGGCTGCGCATGTACTTGTCGAGATACATCGTGTGGAGGCAGGGCACGTCAAAACCGGTCAGCCACATATCGCGCACAATTACAATCTTGAACGGGTCCTTCGGGTCCTTGAAGCGTATGTCGAGCTCTTCCCGTCGAGGTTTCTGGCGGATGTGCTGCTGCCACTCCGGTCCGTCAGCCGCCGAGCCCGTCATCACCACTTTCAGTGATCCGGCATTGTCGTCGTCGCCGTGCCAGAGCGGGCGCAGCTTGACCAGTTCGTCATAGAGGTCCACGCAGATGCGCCGGCTCATGCATACGATCATTGCCTTACCGTCCATGGCTTCGAGCCGTTGCTCAAAGTGTTTGACCAAGTCCTCGGCCACCAGCCGCAGTCGCTTCTCTGTGCCCACGACGGCTTCCAAAGCTGCCCACTTGGTCCTCAGCCGTTCCCGGCGCTCGACCTCTTCACCTTCCGTAACTTCCTCGAAATCCTTATCAACTTTGGGCTTCTCTTTTTCGTTCAAGTCGAGCTTTGCCAATCGGCTCTCGTAATAGATTGGCACCGTGGCCTTGTCTTCCACGGCTCGCTGGATGTCATAGACGCTGATGTAATCGCCGAAAACCGCCCGCGTATTGGCATCAGCCTTTTCAATAGGCGTGCCGGTAAAGCCGATAAACGACGCATTCGGCAAGGCGTCCCGCATGTGCCGGGCAAAGCCATCCACAAAGTCGTACTGGCTCCGGTGAGCCTCATCGGCAATCACAATGATGTTTCGCCGGTCGGAGAGTTCCGGGTAGCGATCACCTTCCGTGGGCATAAACTTCTGGATGGTGGTAAAGACAATTCCCGCCGAGGAAACTTGCAGTAGCATTTGCAGGTGCTCGCGGTTTTCCGCCTGCACGGGTGATTGACGAAGAAGTTCGTCGCACCGCGAAAACGTGCCAAAAAGCTGGTCATCAAGATCGTTCCGGTCCGTTATGACGAGGATGGTCGGATTTTGCAGTTTGGGGTGGAGTACCAGGCGGCCAGCGTAGAAAACCATCGTCAGGCTTTTTCCCGAGCCTTGAGTATGCCACACAACTCCAGCGCGTCCATCGCCACTCTCCCGTGAGGCCTCAAGGGTTGTTTGCACGGCTTTGTTCACGGCGTGGAACTGGTGATAACCCGCCACCTTCTTGATCAGCGCGGCACTCCCATCGTCCTCAAAGACAATGAAGAATCGGATGAAGTCGAGAAGGCGGCGCTTCTCAAACAGTCCCTGGATGACCACCTGAAGCTGCGGCATCGAAGCCGGGGCAAGTTCTTCGCCCTCGACGGTTCGCCAGGGCATGAAGCGCTCGGCATCCGCCGATAGAGACCCCACCGTGCTTCCATGCCGTCGGAAACAATAATCAGCGCGTTGTAGACAAACAGGTTGGGAATTTCGTGCTTGTAGGTCTGTAGCTGGTTGAACGCGGTCCAGATCGTGGCGTTCTCGTCGGCAGGATTCTTCAGTTCAATTACTATTAACGGCAACCCGTTAACGAAGATCACCACATCAGGGCGGCGCGTGTGTTGCCCCTCCGCCACGGTGAACTGGTTTACGGCTACCCAGTCATTGTTCTCCGGGTTCTCGAAATCCAGTACCTGCACTTGCGCACCGGCGATTGACTCGTCCGGGCGCGCGTACTCCACGTTGACCCCATCGACCAGCATCCGATGCAGGTTGCGATTGCGTGTGATGAGCGATGGGGCGTCAATCCGTGTCAGTTTCCGAAATGCGTCTTCGAGAGCTTCGGGCGGCAGGGTTGGATTGAGTTGCACCAAGGCTTGCAGCAAGCGGCGTTCCAGAATCACATCTCGATAGTTAGGGTCGCTGCGCTCGGCTCCAGGCTCTTCCACCGCGATGTCCGGGCCGCAGAGAATTTCATACTGTAGCCCCTCCAGCCATTCGAGGGCCGCTCCTTCAACCACTGATTCTGTAAAGGCTCGGACCATTCTTAAACTCAACTCTTGCCATACCGATGTTACAATTAGGATAGCTCGTCCACCATGTGTGGAAGGAGTTGGGCCAGCGGTTCCCGCTGGCCTTTCAATTTCATCCTTATCACGTTAGCCGCCAGGTTGGCCGGATTGCATCAAATCGTCGAATTCCAGGGTGCTATCTGGCCACCGTGGCCGATTAAATGGCCGGATAGCTTAAAACTGCCACTTTCCATGGCGCTATCCGGACACCGTGTCCGCTTAAATGTCCGGGTAGGCGCATCACCCGCCCTTTCCATCCGCAGAGCAACAAAGATTAAACTTGACTTTCGGCACGCCGATAGTACAATTAGTACAGCTCATCCACCATGTGTGGAGGGAGTAACGAGGCCGCTGTCAATAGAAGGCGGCTTTAGCTGCAAGATTCGTTCTTTACCGAGTGTAAGGAACCTACAGAGGCTTCCGCCGCTGGGCCCGCTTGGCGAACCAGCGGCGATTATTTTTTCACCCACCGTGGCATGGCCCGAATTTTAGCAATACTGTTGTCAGCCAAATAAGCGGTCAAAAACCTAGCCCTCATTCCTCCCGAAGAACCCGAATAAATGCGAATTACGACGACGAACTCCTCGTATACGACTGCCACCCGGCTTGCGGGATCACACCGCTTCTTACTCTTGTCCCACCCTTGATACAAGTCGGCCTTCGGGTTGGTGAGCGTTTCCCGAATCCAGTCTACCCGTTCTGAGCGCTGTACAGAGAATTGGTCTTTGTTCTTGTCCCTTTTAGAGCTTTCAAACATGCAATGATCGAAATCAGATTTATTGAAAGTGACGGGAATACCATCAAACGTGATGATGGGTCCCCGGCAGTATACCTGCTCGAAATGTTGGCGGTACTCATCAGCCGTTGCATAGACAACCCTGGGGGGAAGGGGCATCTCACCAGCCCCCCTGGAGGTTGATGCGAAAGATGTTGAACTTGGGCTCGGATTTCCTCGTCGCCTCCAGGCGCCCTCTGCCCATGCCATCTTCCAAGTGCCGTATGATGCGGTCCTTGGTAGAGCCTGCCGGCGCAGTCTGATTCATCCGGGAAGAAGCCATCCCCAACAGAAAATCCGTGAGCTGCAACAGGACTACTTCCCGCGAAGGCAGTGCTTGCACGGAGACAACCTTGGATGTGATGTTTGCGCAATCCAAAGTACGGCGCAGAGTTTTCAACCGATCGCCGGCGCGGTTTGTCTTTTCGTCGCAGAAGATGTGGTACTCGTTGAAATCGAAAAGCCAGTGCTTGATCAACTGGTAGTAAAACTTGTAGAACCCCAATTCGCTATCGCTATCATTAAAGCGAACCATGTCCACCTTGTCACCCTCGACCGCAATACACCGGAACCGAAGGTCATCCCTAAAACCTAAGAAGGTGTCGGTCAACGAGTTATAAAAGGCCTCCCTGCCGGCATGAACCTTTTTCCATTTGATCTCATGATGAAAGGTATGTTGCTGCTTAATTGTGGATATCGCGCTTTTCACCTCTTCGCGCAAGGCCGAGGGAAGCCAGAGCCCGCCGATCAGAAGATACTTGGCGCGCAAGGTGGACTTTGAACGAAAGACGTCGGGATGGCTCTCATCACAATAGATTTCAAACTTCACCGGGTTTGAGCCTCCACAAATCTATGTGCTTCGGTTACCCGAAGCTCGCCGGAGACGAGCTTGGGCAGAAGCGTGTCGCGCAATCCCGCGAGTGAACGAGATTGTTCATTACTCTTCTGAATACGATCAAAGAGCGGGCGAACGTGCAGATCGAACGCGTGCAACACAGGCGGTGAAGGTACAAGCTGCTTGCTCATGTAAGCCATATTCCGATTTAGTCCAGGAACGGCCGAATCGGCTCCCAGAGATGCGAGGCAATGGTCTTTGAGAGCATAGAACAGGAAGTACAGACTGCTACACTCTGTTTTCGGGACGACATAAAATGTAGTGTCGATCGCGAAGAAATTAGTTGGAGCCCACGTCACCACGCCAGGATTTCCTTTTCTACCTACGATGATCCCGGGGCCACAAGCTAGTTTCTCGTTGTGCCAGCCGACCTGACCGTTGGAGCCATAGACTGCAACGGGGCCGGGCTGACGATGCTCCTCCTTAAGAGCTTTCCCGTATACAAGGTCGATGAGGTCACCCAGCGCTTTTATCTGCCATGTCGCTGGCATTTTTCCAAACTCGGAGTCATCCAACGAATCCGGGAACAGGTCGGCGAGGGGCTTGGGCAGGCCGCGGTCGCGGCCTTCGGCTTTGGCACGGACGGGGTCGAAATCCACGAACCACGACTTGAAGATCGCCCGCGCCATAGCCTCCAGCGCCTCGTTCATCCGCCGGTTCAGCTCAAGCTTGTCGTCCAGCGCGCCCAGGATTTGAGCAATGACACTTTGCTCTTCGCGTGGGGGCAACGGCAATCGGAATGATTCTATATGTCCTTTTGTGATGGCCCGCCGGGAACCACCAGCGTTGAAGGACTCGATATAAGTTTTCACCGCTGGATGGGTTAGAAATCCCAACACATAGCCGGGATCGGCGATCTCCTGATTAACCCGGATGATTGAGACATGCTGATTCACACATGCCGGGAGAACATCAGAAGGAACACGGCAGCACCGCGAAAATGTGATGCCATCACCCGTGATGTTTAGCAGCAGGTCATCTGGTTGTATCAAGACATTGTCTAGCCCCTTTGCCTGTTCATCAGAAATAAACGCGAGGCCTGAGGATTCAAATCGCCTGTCAAATACGTTTTGACTCCTGATGAGCGCAAAACGGAGTCGCTCCGCCAGATAATTCTCTGAACCCCCGAGAGGTGTAGCACCAGAGCCGATCTTTAGCACGATGTCACCAAGGCGAACAACTGGCCATTCCTTTGGGTGACTGATTGGAGCGTCACCCGCCATACCCAAGCTCCTTCAGGCTAGTCGCGATAGCAGCATCCAGCTTCGCGCCCTCGTTCTGCTGCTGCCGCAACGTAGAGGTGAGCCGTTTCATTTTCTCCTCGAATGGTTCAAGGTCTTCCTCCGCGGCTTCGGCCCCCACGTATCGGCCCGGCGTAAGGACGTGGCCGTGCTTGCGAATGTCCTCAAGCTTTGCGGCCTTGCAGAAGCCCGGCACATCAGCGAATTCGCCCGCCGATTTGCCCCCACGCCAAGCGTGGTACGTACCCGCGATCTTCGCCACGTCTGCATCAGTAAGTTCGCGGTGGACGCGATCCATCAACGTCCCCATCTTTCGCGCATCAATGAATAAGGTTTCGCCCTGGCGGTCGCGGAAACGGCCATTCCTCTTGTTGCGAGCGATGAACCAAAGGCAAACTGGTATCTGAGTGGCATAGAAGAGTTGGCCCGGCATCGCCACCATACAATCCACCAAGTCCGCCTCCATAATGTTCTTGCGTATCTCGCCTTCACCGGACTGGTTCGATGACATGGACCCGTTGGCCAATACAAAGCCCGCGAGGCCTGTGGGTGCGAGATGATGGATGAAGTGCTGCACCCATGCGAAGTTTGCATTGCCACCAGGCGGCACCCCATAGACCCAGCGTTTGTCCTCCCTCAGCAGTTCGCCGCGCCAGTCGCTGTCATTGAACGGCGGATTTGCCAGCACGTAGTCGGCCTTAAGGTCCGGGTGCCGGTCGTTGTGGAAGGTGTCGCCGTGGGCAATCTGCGCGTCGATTCCGCGAATGGCGAGGTTCATCTTGGCGAGCCGCCAAGTTGTATAGTTCGACTCCTGGCCGTAGATGGAGATGTCACCAATCTTCCCGCTATGGGCTTCGATAAATTTTTCGCTACTCACAAACATTCCGCCCGAGCCACAGCAGGGATCGTAGACCCGGCCCTTATAGGGCGCGAGCATCTCCACCAGCACTCGGACTACCCATGACGGCGTGTAGAACTGGCCGCCCTTCTTGCCCTCGGCACTTGCGAACTGCGCCAGGAAATACTCTTACACGTGGCCAAGAACATCCTTGGCACGGTCAGCAGGGCTCCCGAGGCCGATATCGCTGACGAGATTGATCAGTTGGCCGAGCCGCTGCTTGTCGAGTCCAGGTCGGCCGAAGTCCTTGGGCAGAACGCCTTTGAGCGATGGGTTATCGCGCTCGATGGCGCTCATTGCGTCATCGACAATCTTCCCAATCGTGGGCTGCGGCGCGTTGCCTCTCAAAAAGGACCATCGCGCTTCTTTCGGCACCCAGAAAATCGATAGAGACGTGTATTCGTCCTTGTCCTCCAAAAGCCTTCCGATTGCGTCCGAGCGATTCGGTACGTCTGGCCGAAGGAAGTAATCATCCTGTGGATCGTTCACAGCAGCGCGGAGGTGCTCATATCTCGCTTCAAAGGCATCGGAAATGTACTTCAAGAAAATGAGACCCAGCACGACGTGCTTGTACTCGGCGGCATCCATGTTGTTCCGCAGAGCGTCCGCCGCCGCCCAGAGCTTCGATTCAAATCCTAAAGGAGTGCCATTGGCCAATGGAATTCACCTGCTTTTGGTTTACGTGGTGTGAAATAAGAAGCTCCGCCCAAACTCCGATGCGAAGTCTACAACCGAGGGGATTATACAACTCAGCAACGCCGAGCGCTACAAAACCAAACCCGGCATGAACTTTCTCCAGAAGGTCCCTGCCAAGGGTTAGCTAGAACAAAGCTAAGTTTGCGCGTAACTGCTCTGTCGGTTCGGGAGGGGTTCCTTGGTTAGCCGCATTGCCCGCTTCTCAAGTGGCTCACCGGCTCTGCCCGCACTTTCCTGCGGCCCCATCGTTCTCGGCATCCGGGACGTCTCGCGCGATCTCCAATTCAAGTCGGGCTACACGCTAGTCGAACACGCGCCCGAGGACTCGATTGAGCTTGAAATCAAAGCTCACGCCCTACTTCGCCAACGAACAAAGGATCGTTGAGACCGGCCAGCCCTTGATCGGCAACCTGGAGCGGATTTGCGACCGGGGAGGAAATCTCCATTGGGTCTCCAATTCGGAAGTGCCGATCAAAGACGCGCAGGGCCGGGTGACAGGGCTTGCGGGGGTCGTCCGGGATGTGACCTTCCAGTGGGGATGTGGCAGTCTACAACCTGGAAAACTACCACGAGGAGTTCGCCGCGCTGGGGGCCGGTGAGATGCTCCCCGAATGGCGAGCCATGGCGGCGGAGGCTCCGGGTTTGATGGCGGAGGTGTGATGTGCCTGAACTCAAACGGCCTCGGATTTTGATCGTCGACGACGAGATCCTTCTCCGGGCGCTGGAAGCCGCCGTCGAACAGTACCGACGGAAGGGTTGAACCCGATGTCTGAAAAAATTTTATTCGTCGATGACGAACCTGTCTTACTCCAGGGGTATCAGCGCTTGCTCCGCAAGGAGTTTCAAGTCACCACGGCGGTGGGCGGCGCGGCTGCATTGACAATGATTCAGCACCTGGGCCCGTTCGCAGGGGTGCTCTCCGATATGCGAAGGCCAGGAATGGACGGCATCGAGTTCTTACTCACGGTCAAGACCCTGGCCCCCGATACTGTCCGCATCATGCTGACCGGCGTGTCCGAGCTTCAAACCGCCATCGATGCGGTGAATGAAGGAAACATCTTTCGCTTTCTGAGCAAACCGTCCAACAAAGAAATCCTGGTCAAGGTCTTGACAGAAGCCTTGGCGCAACATCATTTGATTTGCGCCGAGAAGGAACTCCTTGAAAAAACACTCCGTGGCACGGTCTATGTTCTCACTGAAGTACTCAGCGTGGTGAGTCCGGCCGCATTCAGCCGGGCTATGCGCGTCCGGCGATACGTCCAGCAGGTCGTCACACGCCTGTCGTTGGGCAGCCCGTGGAAGTTTGAGGTGGCGGCCATGATGTCGCAACTGGGATGCGTCACGCTCGACCCCGATACCATTGAGACGGTATACGCCGGTCGAGAACTCTCGCCGGATGAGGAAGCTCAGTACATAAACCATCCGCGGGTGGCCCAGGACCTGCTCGAGAATATCCCGCGCATGGAACCCATCGCCTGGATGATCGCTCACCAGAACGAAGAGTGGCCGGCTGATTGCGATATCAGCGAGCGGGAATTAGTGGAAGTGCGGCTAGGAGCCCAGATCATCCGGGCCGCCCTTACCTTCGACGCCCTTCTACGTAGAGGTCATTCCCGGGTGGAAGCAGCCCACTACCTCAAGACCTGCGAGGGGTTGGACAAGAGAATCATTGAGGCCATGGTGGAATTGGAACCCGAGATTGCCGGCAATGGAGCCCGCATCCTTCCGATTACCGAACTTGTTAATGGGGTGGTCTTGGAGCAAGACGTCCGAACCGAGAAGGGACTCCTGGTTGCCGCCAAAGGACAGGAGATTACCTCCCCGCTTCTCCTCAAGCTCAAGAGTTTCCTGGGAAAGGGAGCCATCCCGAATGAGGTGGTTGTGTCACAACCGGAAGTTCCATGAAGGGGGGTGGACTTACCACCAGAAAGGAAGTAACGATCAATCGTGCGGCTCAGAATGCTGCGGCTACAGGCTGGGGTGATTGCCTTGGACGCGATGGGAACAGCGCCATACGCGCAGGTTCTGCGCCTTACGGCAAGAGGGGCTGAGCAGGTGCTAACAAATCGGTTGACTACCAGGTACGATTCGTTGTAAATGGGTCCTGCATTGTGGATAGAAGGCCAATCCTTGAGAATCTCCATCAAAGCTTGCCGAAGTGGGATGTGGGCGGCCACGCTGCTCTTGGCCTCGATGCTGGTGGGGGCCGCTCAGGGTGAGCAGCTTGGCTATCACGACATTAAGACTGATTCCTCGGGAAAAATTGTCCCTTGGTTTGGAACCGGCCCTTCTCAAGCCTATGATCACGACATCCGCCTGCTCTTCGCTTTTTGGAAAAACATGCGTAAATGTCCGAACGGCGTGCCCATGTACATGCAGCATCAGGTATGGAAACCCAACGAAGAGGACCCCCGAGGGCTGGGCGGCGACCAGATCAACATGGCCCTTTCGTCGTGGACCCTGCTTTACGGCTACCTTGGCGATCCGGCGGTTCGCGCCAACATGATCTTCATGGCCGATTACTGGCTGGCGCACGGTATCTCCGGGAAGAACGACGCTTGGGGCAGCCTGCCGTATCCTTACAATATGGTCCTCCATTCCGGCGTATACGACGGAGACATGCGTGCCGGCAAAGGCTTCCTGCAACCTGACAAGGCCGCCAGCTTCGGCGCGGAGCTAGTGGTTCTGTACAAAATGACCGGGAACCCGCAGTACCTCCACGCCGCCGTCAGCATTGCCGACACGCTGGCGGCCAAAGTGCAACCCGGAGATGGCGACAATTCGCCCTGGCCCTTTCGCGTCCACGCCCAGACGGGAAAAGTCCACCGGGTGGTGAAGGACGGCAGAACCTTCGTCGCCTCATACACCAGCAACTACTCCACGGCGCTAACCCTGTTTGACGATCTGATCGCTCTGCAGCAGCCCAACGCCGCCAAGTATGCCTCGGCAGCCGCGACGGTCAGCGCCTGGCTGAAGAACTACCCGATGAAGACAAACAAGTGGGGGCCGTTCTTCGAGGACATTCCGACCGAAACATTCTCCAACACGGAGATCAATGCGGACACCCTGGCGCGCTACATTCTCGAGCACCCTTCCTGGGACGCTCATTGGAGCAAGGACGCGGCGGCGATTCTCGACTGGAGCTATCAGTCGTTCGCCAACCACGAATGGGACAAGTTCGGGGTGACGCCCATCAATGAGCAGACGGCTTACCGGGTGCCCGGCAACAGTCATACCTCTCGCCACGCGTCGGTGGAGCTGCTGTACTGCGAAATGACGGGCAATATGACCCTCAAGGACGCCGCCATCCGCCGTCTGAATTGGGCTACTTACATGGTCGATGTCGACGGCAAGAACCGCTATCCGCGCGACGATAACTGGCTCACTGACGGTTACGGGGATTATGTCCGGCACTATCTGCGCGCCATGGCCTCATTCCCGGAGCTGGCGCCGGACGACCAGAATCACCTTTTGCGGACGACCTCGGTGATCCAAACCATCGTTTACGCGGACGATGCCGTCACCTACACCAAATTCGACCGTAACTCGACTGAACGCTTCAAGCTGGGCGCATGGGCGCCGAAATCGATGACCGGCGGAACGATGCAGTGGAATGCGGAAACCAAGGTGCTCACCGTCCAAGCCACGGAGAAATCCGTGCGCATTACGCGCGCCGAGTAGATCGCAAGCCACGTGCGCGAGGGCTTCAACCAGGCCGGGCGAACAAGGGTTGGCGCAAATACGGACATCATCCGCGTAGAAACGGCGGTAGTCATCCAGGGCCGCCATGGGGCAGGTATCCCACATCGTCTCGCAGCGTGGCCATCTCGCTCCGTCCAGGGAGTGGTACAGTCTGAATTTATTTTTGGTCGCGAGTGACTTTCCGGGAAGGTGACTGCCAGTCGCGGGGCGTGCTGTATCACTGCGACGCGGTGCAGGCGGCGGGCAAGGTGCCGATTGACGTGCGAAAGGTTCCGGCGGACTACCTTTCGCTGACCGGCCACAAGTTTCATGCGCCGAAAGGGATTGGCGCGCTGTACGTCCGGCGCAAAACGCCGTTCTCGCCATTGGTCCACGGCGGGCATCAAGAGCGTAACCGGCGCGGCGGCACGGAAGGCGTGCCGCTGATTGTGGGCATGGGGAAAGCCGCCCAACTAGCCCGCAAATACTTACCTGATTTTGAGAAGAAAGTACGTCCACTTCGGGACGAGAAGCCTTAAGCGGAGTAATTTCGCAACCCTGAAGACATTACACGGCTGCGGGGTTGATCGCCTCGATCCCCCGGTAGCGGACAAAGTCCTGCGTGTTGAAGGTCAGGATTCGGCTGACGTGGTGAAGGGTCGTGCGGTCTACGCGCGGTCCGGATACCAGTTCTCACGCTGAAAAGTCTCTTCCGGCAGCACCGCATCGGTTTCCAGCCCGGCAAGGAACTCTTCAAACGCCTTCACTCGCTCCGGCGCGCTGGCTTTCGCCGTCCCGGTCTTGACCAGCGCCTCCAGGGCGCGCTCGGCAAACTGATCGAGCGACAGGCCCTCCGACCGCGCCCGCGCCAGCAGCGCCTCGCCAATATCGGGTTTCAGTTCCACTTCCAGTTTCATCTCGACCTCGCTCGGCGTGCAATTCCCTGTTTCTTGAAGCGCTCCCTAATCCCGCCGCAGCGTTGAATTCAGATTAGGGTACCGTCAACCGCAGGTCCGCGGTGACGGGCAATTCGAAGAGGTCGCTCCGCAGCAGGCGCGTGGAGAAGAACATTACTTCCAGGTTCTCTACTTGACGCGTGGTGGGATTCAGGCGCGCCACCACATCGTCGCCCAATTCCTCCGATTCCTGGGCAGCGTACGGCGGGCACTTATCAATGTGCAGGATGTCGGCTTCCCGGTCGTACTTAAAAGTTAACTTCGCGTCCATTCCACGACTCCTTGCCCCAACCCGGGATTTTCGCGCTCAGCCCCAAAGGGGCGTGCTAGCAGAGCCCAGGCCAACGGCCTGGGTCGGAACGGATAATTTCATTTCCGCCACGAAGCCCTGAAGGGGCGCGCTGATTACGAGTTCTGTAGGTCGCACCTTCAGCGCTCTGGTCGTCAAACCATCTTTTCACCCAGGCCGTTTGGCCTGGGCTGTGTTAGGTCGCCCCTTTGGGGCTCAATGAGGATGGAGCGCCACGAAGGGATCTATGAGCGCGAGAACTCCAGCAGAGGACCGATGTCGTGGCCATCGGCAGTGCGCAGGGCCGCGATATAACGCTCGCGCACGGCGCCGGCATCTTGCAGATTGGCGCTTCCCCATGAAAACCGCTCTCCTCCGAGGCTCATCACAAGAAGATCCGCCATCAGGCGGGCGTGGCGTCCGTTGCCGTTTGGGAATGGGTGAATCTGCACAAGCCGGTGATGAAACTGCACCGCGATCTCATCGGGCGCATAGGACTTGTACTCGATCCACGCCCGGGTGTCATCCAGCAACAGGCGCAGCGCAGCGGGAATCTCATAGTAGGCAATTCCGAGATTCCGTTCGCTCGTCCTGAACTTCCCGGCCCAGCGCCATACATCGCCGAGCATCCGCCGGTGCAGGGTCTTGATGAATTCTTCGCTGAGCAGATCGCGCCGACGGGCGAGCGCCCAGTCCTGCCCTCGCGCGATATTTTCCTGCTCGGCTGCATTCAGCTCGCTCCGGTAGGCGATGTGCGCGGGGATTAGCTCCCGTATTTCCTCGGGGTCAGGGGTGTCGCATTATCCGGTTGCTCGAACAGTTCGCTCAAGGGGTTAGTCCCAGAAGAGACGTGGGTTGACGTCGCGCACGATTTCATCGAGCCGCGCTTCGGCGTCCTGGTCTTTTACTTTTTGGTCTTCCAGCAACATCGAGTGCTCCACCGGCCCCCGGCGGCGGCGCGCGAAAGTGCGTGCGCGGTCACGGACCATGGCTTCCAGCGGTTTCTTGGGCACAAGCGCGAAGATTAGAGTGCAGTCGAGTGCCTCGGCCACGCGCCTCAAGGTCGCGATCTCGATGGTACCCTTTGCCTCGGATTGCTCCAGGGCGACCACCGAGGGCTGCTTTACGCCCAGCCGCCTTGCCAGTTGCGCCGTGGTCATGCCGAGCGCCTCGCGGACCGCTTTAATCCACCCCCGTACGGGCGAGGTGTAGCGCGAAACCGGCTCAAGCTTCTTGAAGCGTTCATCAAGGTACGAGCGGGATTGGGCAGTAAGCCGGGCTTTGTTCATAGGTTATAACCTATTTCTTCTACTGGATAAAATAGATTATAAGCTATTAAAATTATGTTGTCAATAGATTACAGGCTATTTAAGATGAACTTGAAGCGGGTGGCTGATGGCCCATAGCTCTTATTATGTTGCAGATACGGACATGCCGCGATTGCATAAGCTGGCAACATGGAAGGTCAACCGAAATCATGGCGGAACGGTCTATCTGCCTGAGAAAAAATAGGAAATATGGTGCCTGTCACGCCGGCTTAAAAGCAGGTCGTAATATCGGAATCCCGGCCTGTCATTGCCCGGTAATGAAAAAGGGCCGCGGAGGAATTCGGCTCGGAGCCAAATACCTCGCGCTACCTCGCTCATAACAAAAGGCCGCCTCCCCGAGGTGCGGACTTCACTAGGGCCTCAATCGCGGTCCAATCCTGTCCCTTCGGCATGATGAATAGGCACTGGCCGCCGCTGAGGTCGGCCCAACGGTCTCCGACCTGTCGTTTGTCTTTCGAATCATCATTGCTCCAGTCCCTCTCGCTCTTATACTCAACCAGCAAGACACGCCCATCGTTGAGGAGCACGACGAAGTCCGGGTAGAAACGGTCAGTCGAAGTCGCAAGCCAGAATGACGACTCCGAGCGCACGAGATTTCGCACCCAAAACCAAACCTGAGGAAGTAAATCTATCAATTGGGCGCATTGAATTTCCTCGCCATCCATATCGCCGATTCTCGGAAAGTAATGTTTGTTGAATTGGTAGCCGCCTTCATAGTACGAATTAGGTGAGTACCTGTCCTTATCGAACTCGAAACAGAACTTGGGGCTAACTTCTATCTTTCCCGACCCGGGTCCAAACAGCAGCATCCTATAGCCCTTCGTCGCTTCGCCTTTCCGAAGTTCATCAATCTTCATCCAAATCGCATTGCTAAGCCGGAACTTCTGCCGGGCGAGTTGTTCAATGGTCAGGCGGCGAGCTTCGATGAGCCCGGTGATCACCTTGGTGATATATGCGGCGGACTGGATTTGTGGAATGTCGATGTGGGTCCGTTGGCGGTCAAGCCAATTAACCAATGAAGCCAGAGTCCAGCCAGGCTCTCCCACGACCAATGCCAATTGTTGATGTAATTGATCGACAAACCGGCGAACCTCTACCTGCCCAGCCTCGCTCACATCCAATTCGCCGGATTCACCGGAGCTCGCCTCCGATGGGAACTCCCCTTCCGACAAGTTGGGGTCGCAATCCGACAATCGCCATTCGATTGGTTTGAAATAGCTGTCCTCTAAAATGTCCAGTTGGCCGTTTGCACGAATCGCCAACCATGGGACTTTAAAAGGAGGGCGTTCCACGCTTGTAGGGGGTGGCCCAACCCTGTGCCCACCGAGTTTCTGGTAGATCCTGTCCACCGCCGCGCGATCTTCCGGGGCGATAAAGCACGCCTGCAGCGCCTCCATGTCCGGGAGATTCAAAGCTCCGGTCACCGTCAACACGCCCGTGTTTTCGCTGTAGGAAACCCTGTGTTGCAGGGGTTCAGCCAAAGCGGAAAGGTCGGGTTTCTGCACTACGGGTTCTGATGCCTGCGCAAAGAGCGTCCCTTCGTCAAACAACTGTCCGCTCTCTTCGAAAGGCTGCACAAAGTCAGCCGCTTCGAGTTTCTGGAAGCCATTGTCAACCAGCGCATCTTTCAGGGCCGTCGCAGCTTCAATGAACCTGGGCGAAGCAGCGTAAGCATAAGCACAATTCAACTCCGCCCGTCGTTTTCTCTTGGTGTGCGGGAGACGCAGCACCCGCCCCAGGATTTGCTCCACCGCCCGCGACGAACTCATTTCCGCCACTGAACACAGGACGTAAGCAAACGAACAGTCCCAGCCTTCCTTCAGTGCTTGAACAGTGATAATGAAGCGCAAGGGGCAGCCCCGGTCAAACAGGTTGATATCCTCAATGCCGCGAATCTCTCCTGTGGCCACGGCGATCTGTTCTTCCGGTATTTTGAAATCGTCGATGAGCGACTTTTTCAGAATATCCACCGTCAGTGTTTGCCTATCTTTGCTCTTGGGCTGTGCCTGCAGGAGCACAATGGGTCGAATGTATTCACCCGTTTCCCGCTCCTCTTGCGCGGCGGCCAGCTCAAGAGTCCGCTGCATCTCGCATGCTTGGCCAATCACTTCCCGTGACTCGCTGTGCGTCCACAACTTGATAGGTAGTTTCACCATGTACTCAGCCTTGAGTTCCGCCGCTGAAACATGGTGCAAAACGTTACTGGCGAATAGCTCCTCCTCCGGCTTCTGCTCGGTCTCTGGCGTCGCGGTAAATTCGACAATGCAGGAAGGGCTAAAACGCTCGAGGGTGTCGAATGAAAGCGGGGTGCGAGCGTTGTGGGCCTCGTCCATAACGATCACCGGCCGATACATTCGGAGCACGTTCGAAAGAGAGTGCGCAATCGTCCCGTCCTCGCGTCTTTCAAGGACCGCTTCCAGGGCGGGGCTTAGGCCGGAAAAATGGTGGCTGAGGGCGCCACAAGATTCGTACACCTTACGGCCTTCGGTATCATTTACCCGGAACGCTGCGAGCGTGGAAACAATAATCACCGTCTCACCTTGCAGGGTGTTCCGCTGGATGTAGAGGGCTTCCTTTAAATCCATCACCCGAACTTGCCCGGAGAATCGAGCGTCGAGCGCCTGCCGGTACGGATGCTCACGGTCACGCAACGCCGCCAGGGTTTGCTCGCGGATAGTATTCGAGGGCACGAGCCACAAGCAGGTGGCTCGGTCTAACTGGAGATAGGACCTGGCGGCAATTCCGACGGCATGACAGGCCATGAACGTTTTGCCGCCACCCGTCGGAACCCTCAGGCAGACGTAAGGAAGTCCCGGAAGCTGCTTGACCGCGACGTAGGGACGATTCGTCTTCATGTAAAATGCATTGCTCGCGCCGTGCTGGGTGACGAGTCCAAGATACGTGTCCAAGGCGTCAAGACTTCGTTGTTGGTACTCTCGTAATTGCAGCATTTCTTCCTCACCCATGCCTGATCACGGCGCGACCTCAGGCCCGCAGGGCCGTCAGAATGTGGCCCACGGCGCCAGCCGTGGGATGGCAGCGCATCCTTACAGTTTATTCTTCCAGCCCCGTCAGGGGCGACAGAACCACTCGTTCAATCAACATCCCGGGGATCAATTTCCATTCCGTGCTTCTTGAGCAGAGCCACGACCTCTTCCTGATACGTCAATCGGCGGTGATGATCTTCCTGATTCGTAATGTACGTCTTTACTTCTCCAAGCTTGGATTGGCTAACACTGAATGCCGCGTACCCGGTCTGCCATGCGAACCAGCGCCGGCGGGAACGCTCATTGACCCACTTGGAAGAATTGGCCTTGAGCTTTTCCATGAAATCGGACAATGCAAGACTGGCGGGAAGGACGAAGAGCAAATGAACGTGGTCCTTAGGACCGTTAATCAGGATGGGCTTTCCCCTTAGGCTGTTAATGATGCCGCCCATGTACGCATAAAGGTCAGATTTCATCTCCGGTCGAATCAGCGGCTGGCGCTCTTTCGTGCTAAACAGGACGTGGGTCAGGAGATTGGTGTAAGTATGAGCCATTTCTGTCGCCCCTCCCGGGGCTCATTCGTGATCCTCCCGCTTATCCCACGGCTTTCGCCGTGGGCCACATTCTATCGGCCCTGACGGGCCTGGAGCGGATCAATCTCATCTCGGAAGTCCGCCGCAGACACTCGTCAGGACGTCTTGATCTCATACGGAATCTGCCTAAACACTATTCCCTCGCGCTTCAGCCGGGCAGCGCCCAGACGACAGCCTTCGCCGTAGATCACCCTGAATCCGTCTTTCGTGGTGGGTTCGGGCAGGCCGCGAAGAATTTCATTCGTTAGTACATTTCCGCCGCTTGTGCTCTTGTCGCCCAACACACCATTGAAAAGCAGGTACAGGGCTTTTCCATTGTATTCGCCCAGGAACGGCGTCTTCCCCGACGCTCGTTTGGAAATCGGGGATCCGGTTTCCGTGAAGAATACATGCGCTGCCAAATCAGGAAATGCCACCGTTCCGCCAATAGTCCCGGCTTCGTCAAATAAGGGTTCGCCAAGATTGCAGTAGCGAAATCCGCCGCCCAAGCCTTCCACGCGCTTGCCCTCATTACGCCCCCCGGAGATTGACGCTGTAGCCCTAGGGGTGAAGCCCTCGACTGCTCGGGCCAAGCGCTGCGCAGTTATGGTGCGACAGATGGATTCATCCATTTCAACCAATATGAACTTGCGATTCCCGCCATCTTCTTTATTGAGTTGAAAGACCGCATTGCCAGTGGTTCCTGATCCAGCAAATGAATCAAGGACAATCGAGTCTTTTCCTGTCGCCAATTGCAGAAGCCGGCGCAAAAGCCGCGTAGGCTTAGGATTGTCGAAAAGATCGGCCCGCCCCATGATTTCGTTCAGCTCCTTAGTGGCTTCCTGATTATGGCCGACTTCAGCATGAGGCCACCAAGTCCATGTCGTTACGCCCTCGCCCTCATTTAGGAATTTCTTGAGCCGAGGCCGTGACCTTCCACTTTTCCCAAACCAGATTCGGTTGTCGGCTGCCAAACCCAGGAAAGTCCGTTCTGCTAGCGCCCAGCATCGCCCTGCTGGCGGCTTCATTTTTGATCCGTCACGTGTTGTAATCTCATAAAACTGATCGGGCGTCGCATGGCCAGTTTGCCCTGTGAGATCAACGGATGCCCAAACGCCACGTGGGTCATTGTCCGGATTCTTGTAGGCTTTCGTCCGTTCCCCACTTGGAGGGACGCGCTTTAGGGTGGGCTTTAGCCGCTCAAGGTTCTTCGCATACGCGACGACAAAGTCATGGGCTGGTCCCAGGTTGAGGCGTGCATCCGGGGATGTCCGCTTTTGCCAGATGATATTCGCAAGGAAGTTAGCAGGGCCGAAAATCTCACCCATTATATTGTGGAGGTGGACGACCTCATGGTCGTCGATGCTTACGAAAATAGCGCCGTCGTCTCGGAGCATTTCCTGAAGAAGTGACAGCCTTGGGTACATCATGCAGAGCCACTTGTCGTGGCGACTCAAGTCCTCAAATTCGCCACCCACGACCTTGCCAAGCCAAGCGCGGATTTCTGGGCTGTTCACATTGTCGTTGTAAATCCAGTTTTCTTCTCCGGTATTATAGGGAGGATCAATATAAATGCACTTCACCTTGCCGGCGTAGTAAGGCAGGAGAGCCTTGAGGGCCAGCAGGTTGTCGCCTTGGATCAGCAGATTTCCGCTGTCAGGGTCTCCGGCGGAAAGGCTCGCATCACATTTCAGCAATCGATACGGCACCTGCCGGTGGTGATCTAAAACCGCCTTTTTTCCAATCCAATCAAGCGTGGGCATACACTGATTCACGTTCCGAAGTGGTTTTTTCTGAGAGCGGATTATGGTGCAAACGTGTCAGATTGTAAAGCGCGGCCAACCCGCAATTTCGAGAATTTGGTAAGCCAGTAATCAGATCTGGTCATGGGGGCGGTAGACAGTAGGCGGTAGACATTAGACAGGAGCTAGGATTAGGATTCAGGATTCAGGAAGCAGAAGGCGGTGGACGGGGCGGGACCCCGATGAATCGGGGCAGGCTGCCCGTGGCACATCAAGAAACAGCGACCTGCCGATTCGACGTGCGACGCCCGGCGCCCGATGCTCGCAGGCAGTGGTGAACGGAACGGTAGAGCACGGTTCGGGACGAAGAACTTCTGATTTCGTTTGCTCGTCACTCGTCACTTGTCACTCGTCACTGCTCTTAGAGCGCGGGTGGAGACGAAGAACCGCGGACCTCAAGAACAGGTCCGCGCGACGCTCGCTGTTCTGGTTGACATTAAACGCGAGGCGTAATAGACTGCAGGTCGTGATCAAATCCTTCCGGGGTGACGAGACGGAGCGGCTGTTTCATCGCGAACCCCGCCGGAAGTTTCGCGCCATCGAACGTTCGGCGCTTCGAAAACTCGACATGCTCGACGCGTCGAATGATCTTCGAATTCTCGGCGCACTTCCGGGCAACCGGCTGGAGCGGTTGCGCGGGGACCGCCAGGGACAGTACAGCATTCGGATCAACGACCAGTGGCGGGTCTGTTTTACCTGGCGAGAGGGTGACGCCTACCACGTGGAAATCACGGACTACCACTAGGAGGCTAGGATGGCTAGGAAACTGAAGCCCGTACATCCGGGCGAAATCCTCCGCGAGGAGTTTATGAAGCCGCTCGGCCTCAGCATGAACAAGCTGGCGTTGGACTTGCGTGTGCCCGTCACCCGCATCGCGGAGATTGTCCACGAGCGTCGTGCCAT